>Ga0316204_10012913_pt1 | contig 10082 bp, 9 predicted proteins | sample 6monrhotite_MG_2_FD_205661 | JGI IMG/M metagenome (GOLD analysis project Ga0316204, IMG submission 205661) | Microbial mat bacterial communities from mineral coupon in-situ incubated in ocean water Damariscotta River, Maine, United States -... | ecosystem: Environmental > Aquatic > Marine >... | reverse complement strand
ACGTCTTTATACAGCAGGTAGCGAAACGGCTCGGGGCCGGCGGCGTAACAGGCCTGCGGGCAATAGGCGCGCAGCCACATGAAATCGCCGGCCTCGACCTCGACCCAATCCTTGTTGAGCTTGTAGGTCGCCTTGCCCTGCAACACGTAAAGCCCGTGCTCCATGACATGGGTTTCCTCGAAGGGGATCAAGCCGCCGGGCTGGAAGGTGACCACGGTGACATGCATGTCGTGGCGAAGATCGGCCGGATCGACGAAGCGCGTGGTCGCCCAGCGCCCCTCGGTGTCGGGCATCTCGGTTGGCGGCACGGCGCGGTCGCTGGTCACGAAGGCCTCGGGCTTGCCAATCCCCGCAGCGGGTTCCCAGATCTTGCGGATCCAGTGAAACCGCGCCGGGTCGCGCCCCTCGACCAGCAGCGTCCACGCAGCACCGGCGGGGATATAGGCAAATCCCCCGGCGTCCAACTCATACCCGGTGCCGTCAATCGTCAGGGTCATCACCCCGTGGGTGACAAACAGCACCGACTGCGCCTGCGGATCGTTGTCGGGGGTATCCGAGCCGCCACCGGGCTGCACCTCCATCACGTATTGGCTGAAGGTTTCCGAAAACCCCGACATTGGCCGCGCGATCATCCACATCCGGGTGTCGCGCCAACCGGGCAGAAAGCTGGTCACGATGTCCGAAAAGCAACCGCGCGGGATCACCGCGTAAGCCTCGGTGAAGACCGCGCGCTGGGTCATCAGCGCGGTTTGCGGCGGCAGTCCGCCGGTCGGGGCGTAATACTCGGTCATGGCAGCAGATCCTTCAGGCGGATTTCACCGATACGCTCGACCTGACGGCAGGCGGTGGCGAATTCGGTGTCGGTATCATTGGCGATGCGGCGCTCAAAAGCCGCCGAGATCGACGCCTTGGTGTTGTCACGCACCGCGATAATGAAGGGAAAGCCGTGTTTGGCGACATACGCGGCGTTCAGCCGCTGGAAATCCGCCCGTTCGGCATCGGTCAGCGAGTCGAGCCCAGCCGAGGATTGTTCCTGCGTCGAATCGCGGGTCAGCCGTTTGGCCTCGGCCAGCTTGCCCGCCAGATCCGGGTGCGCGGTCAGCACGCCGTGACGCTCGGCGGGGCTGGCGCTGCGAAACATCCGGGTCAGCGCGTTGTGCAACCCGGCGGCGGTGTCATGCGCGGGCCCGAGTTCCAGATCAAAGGCGCGTTCGGCAATCCACGGCGAATGCTCATAGATCGAGCCATAACGCGCCACGAAGGTCGCGCGGTCCATCTGGCTGGGGCGCTCATAGCGGATGTGCGGGTGGTTGGCGGCCCAGTGATCGGCGATCTGGCTGCGGGTGGCGAACCACGCGCCGCCCTTGTGCGCGACGTGATCCAGAAACCGCAGGAACCCGGCGAGTTTGCCCGGACGCCCGATCAGCCGGCAATGCAGACCGATGGACATCATCTTGCCGCCCTCGGCGTGCAACACATCGAAGGCGTCTATCAGATACTGGCCGAATTCCTGCCCCGTCACCCAACCGGGCGCGGTAGCAAAGCGCATGTCATTGGCCTCGAGCGTATAAGGGATGACCAGTTGATCGCGCGCGCCGGTCTCGCGCCAATACGGCAGATCGTCATCATAAGTGTCTGAAATCCAGTCGAATGCGCCCGATTGCGCGGTCAACTCGACGGTGTTCAGGCTGCACCGCCCGGTATACCAGCCACGCGGCGCACGGCCCGTGACCTCGGTATGCAGGCGGATTGCCTCTGTGATCTGGGCGGCCTCGTCCGCGGCGGGCATGTCCTTGTGCTCGACCCATTTCAGCCCGTGTGAAGCGATATCCCAATCCGCCGCCTGCATCGCCGCCACCTGTTCGGGGCTGCGCGCCAAAGCCGAGGCAACGCCGTAGATCGTCACCGGCAGGTTGTGCTGGGTAAACAGCCGGTGCAAACGCCAGAACCCGGCCCGCGCCCCGTAGTCATAGATCGATTCCATGTTCCAATGGCGCTGCCCCGGCCATGGCGCCGCGCCGGGAATGTCGGACAGGAACGCCTCGGACTGCGCGTCGCCGTGCAGGATATTGTTCTCGCCGCCCTCTTCGTAGTTGAGCACCAGCGAGATCGCGACCCGCGCATCGCCGGGCCACTTCACCTCGGGCGTGCGGGGGCCATAGCCAATCAGGTCGCGCGGATAACGGGTCGGGTCGGTCACGGGGCGGCGGTCCTTGTCGGTCAGATCTGGATAAGGGTCGTCTGGATAGGGCAGGTCTGGGTAAGGCACGTCTGGGTATGGCACCTCAAAAGCCCCGGCTGTCGGGTGTTTTCTACGTATAACCCAAAGGATCGCCGCCTATTTTCAATATTTCCCTAAAAGACCTTTCCACATCTGCGCGTTTGGCTCTGGCGGCGCGATCAGGCACAGTGGCCGCAATCAGCCTTGCGACAGGAGTTTTCAATGGCCGGATATCTGACAACCCATGTTCTGGATACCGCGCGGGGTTGCCCGGCGGCGGGTTTGAAAATCTCGCTCTCTGCGGTGAGCGGGGGGGTGCCACGTCTGATTGCTGAGATGGTGACCAACGAGGACGGGCGCACCGATACACCGATCCTGCCGCAAGACGCGTTTCGGACCGGCACCTATGAACTGGTGTTCCATGCCGGTGATTACCTGCGCGCGACCGGCCAGAACGGTGACGAGCCGATGTTTCTGGATCAGGTGCCGATCCGCTTTGGCATGAGCGATGCGCAGGCGCATTACCATGTGCCGCTGTTGCTGTCGGCTTATGGCTATTCGACCTATCGCGGAAGTTGAGGGCGGTTGGCCGCGGCGGCGGTGCGGGGCGTGGCAAACGCCACCACCGCTGTCACGGTGCATTGGAACGCCCGGCTTGCGAGCAAGTCCCGCCACTTGGGATGTCGGTTAAAAATATTTGATGCAGCAGAATTTCAGGTTATCGTCGTGTCTTCCGAAACACCCAAGCGAGGACGATTACATGACCAGATCATATACTTCTGTTACCGCTGGCCTGATGTTGAGCTTTGTAGCAATCAATGGCACCGCCCTGGCCGATGGCGACGGGATGGATGCGATCCGTGCCGCAACGGCAAAATATCAGGACGTCAATGTGGCGCTGGCCGAAGGCTACATCCCGGACCCCTCGGGCGCCTGCATCAGCGCCGCCGCCGAAGGCCTGCCGCCAGAGCTTGGCGCGATGGGCATCCATTATCTCAATCCCAGGTTGCTTGGTCTGGCGCCTCCGGGTGGACGGGTCAGCGGCAACGGTCTGGTGACCGATTTCACCACCCCGTCGATCCTGCTGTATGAACCGCAGGCCGACGGCAGTCTGCAACTGCTCGGCGTCGAGAACCTGGTATTCCAGGCCGCCTGGCAAGAGGCCGGGCACATGGCACCGCCCAGCTACGGCGACCAGGTGTGGGATACGATGGCCGATATGTCCGACACCGGCGGCGACGAAGCCCACGGGTTCGAGCCGCACTATGATCTGCATATCTGGACCGAACGCGAGAATCCCGCCGGGCCGTTCGTGGCCTTTAATCCGGCGGCCAGTTGCCCCGCAGGCTAGTCGGCAGACGACTGTCGAAATCGTTGACTTGGGCCGGGGTTCTGCCTGGCTCAGTGTCGCAATGGTCCGCGCCCGCGCCATGGCGGGCGAGGCCGTTGCGTGCGCTTTGACGACGCTCGAATCGCAATTGGACATCGGAATTGCGCGCGAGGTGAAAGCACGCCTATAGCCCGCGGATTAGGGTTTCCAATTGCGTCTTGCACCGCTTGGCAATGAAATCCGAGAACAATTGCACCTTGGGGTCGCGCAGCCGCCGGTGCGGGGTCAGGATGCTCAGCGTGACGGGAACCGGCGGATTGGCCTCGGCCACCGTCAGCAAGGTGCCCGCGCGCAGATGCGGCGCGACCTCGAACAGCGGTTTCATCACGATCCCATGCCCGTCCAGCGCCCATTGGGTCAGGACATCACCGTCGTCGATCTCGAACGGGCCGCTGATATCGAATTTCTGCAACCCGTCGGCGGTTTGCAGCGTCCATTGAAATTCCTTCGCGCCGGGAAACCGCAGATTCAGACAGTCATGTTTGTCACGCACCAACGCCGGGCCGTCTTCGGGCATCCCGCGCCGCGCAACATAGGCCGGTGAGGCACAAAGCACGCGCGGGCACTCGGCAATCACCCGCATCTTGAGCGCCGAATCCTCCAGCCGCCCCAGATGCAGCGCCACGTCCAGCCCCTCGGTGGTCAGATCGATGATCCGGTCCGACAGCCGCAGGCGCAGGTCGATCAACGGGTTCTGCGCCTTGAAATCGGGCACGAAGGGGGCGATGAACCGCCGCCCGACGCCCAAAGGCGCACCGACGAACAACACGCCGCGCGGGTTCTTGGCGGCATCGGCCACCGCCGCCTCGGCATCTGAAATCGCCTGCAGGATGGCCAGCGCCCCGTCATAAAACAGTCGCCCGTTCTCGGTCGCCTGCAACGAGCGCGTCGTGCGGTTGAACAGCCGCACGCCAAGGCGTTTCTCAAGCTCCGATATCCGCCCCGAGGCCACCGCCGGTGAGGTGCGCTGATCGCGCGCCGCTGCCGACATGCTGCCCAACTCATAGACGCGGACGAACATGCGGATCATGTTCACATAGGCCATTATATGCCCTCGCTTGAAAGTCTTCTGCCATTTTACGAATTAACAGAAAGACCTTTGCCGGTATACCCTGTGCCAAACAATCAGGAGAGCGTGATGTTTGAACTCGCCATTATTGGCTCTTGGGCCGAATTCGCCGTGCGCTGGCTGCATGTGGTGACGGCCATCGCGTGGATCGGGTCGTCGTTCTATTTCGTCGCGCTCGATCTCGGCCTGCGCAAGACCCCCAGCCTGCCCGAAGGCGCGCATGGCGAGGAATGGCAGGTCCATGGCGGCGGGTTCTACCATATCCAGAAGTATCTCGTCGCTCCGGCGCAGATGCCCGACCACCTGATCTGGTTCAAATGGGAAAGCTATATGACTTGGATCTCGGGCTTTGCGCTGCTGGTTCTGGTCTATTATCTGGGGGCCGAATTCTATCTGATCGACCCCGAGGTGATGGATCTGGCGGTCTGGCAGGCGATTGCGATCTCGCTGGCCTCGCTGGGCTTCGGCTGGCTGGTCTATGACCAGATCTGCAAACGCTTCGTGAACTCGAACCAGACGCTGGTGATGATCGCGCTGTTCGTGGTGCTGGTCGGCATGTCGTATTTCTATACCTCGGTGTTCACCGGGCGTGCGGCGCTGCTGCACCTCGGGGCGTGGACGGCAACCATCATGACCGCCAATGTGTTCATGGTGATCATGCCGAACCAGCGCATCGTGGTGAAAGACCTGCAAGAGGGCCGCAAGCCCGATCCCAGATACGGCAAGATCGCCAAGCAGCGTTCGACGCATAACAATTATCTGACGCTGCCGGTGATCTTCATGATGCTGTCGAACCATTATCCGTTGGCCTTCGCCACCGAATATGCATGGATTTCCGCCAGCCTGGTGTTCCTGATGGGCGTCTCGATCCGGCATTATTTCAACTCCAATCACGCCGGAACCAGCAATCCGACCTGGACCTGGGCGGTGACGGCGCTGATCTTCATCGTCATCATGTGGTTATCGATTGCCCCGGCGCTGCGCGGCGAAGACGCGGTCGCGGCGCTGCCGCCCTCCGCCGAACGCTTTGCCCAGTCCGAGGACTTCGAAGAGGTCTATTACGCCGTCGCCGGTCGCTGCTCGATGTGTCACGCTGAATACCCGGCCTATCCCGGCATCAACTGGGCACCGCGCGGGATCCTGCTGGAAACCGAGGCGCAGATCGCCCGCGCTGCACAGCAGATCTATTTGCAGGCGGCACGAAGCTACGCCATGCCACCGTCGAATGTCTCGTGGATGGAAGACGCCGAACGCGCGCTGATCCGGCGCTGGTATCAGGGCGTCACGCAGGGGTAGCTCAGGGCCCGGCCATACCCCGCACAGGCCTGCCCACTGCGCGCCACCCACTCCGGGCCACCCCCTCCGCGCCACCCACTGCGCGCCACTCACTGCGGACGCCCCGCATCCCCTCGCGGCGCGGCCACGCCATTCGGCAAGCCCGCAACCCCGTGAAAAACCGCAACCCCCACGAAAAACGGCGGCCCCACAAAAGCCCGCAACCCCATGAAAACCCGCAACCTCCATGAAAAACGGCGGCCCATCCGGACCGCCGCTTTCTCATCTTTGTGCCTCAAATATCCAGATCCAAAGACCTGGGCCCGCAAAACGGCCCCATCGCTCAGGACGCTGCGCCAGCCGGGGGCGAAGCCCCTCGCGGCGCAGCCGCGTCCCTCAGTGGGGGCTAAGGGGGGCCAACGGCCTCCCGCAGCCGCCACATCCCGCTCACAGGTCAATCGACCCGCGTCACACGCCCATCGACATAGGGCACATAGGGGGTGTTTTCGGCCAGATACTCGGCCACCACATCCGCAAGGTCAGGGCCATAGTCATACGCGTTCAACGCATCATCGCGGAATATCGCATAGCCATCACCGCCCGAGCGCATGAAGTTGTTGGACACCACACCATATGTCGCCTCCGGGTCAATCGGCACCCAGCCACCTTCTGCCATCACCATCACATCGCTGATCCGGCTTCCGACATCGGCGGTCGAGGTCACGGTGTATTGCAGCCCCGAAACCTGCGCAAAACGTCCGCCGCCGTCTTCCAGACGACTGGCACCATTTTCCAGTGACGCAATGACACCGGCACCCGACAGCTCAAACGTCGCGAGGGTGTTCTGGAACGGCAGCACCGTCAGCACCTCGCCCAGCGTGATCGTGCCATCATCGATCGAGGCGCGCAGACCGCCGCCATTCTGGATCGCGATGCTGACCCCCTGCCCGGCGACCCGTGACAGCATCGCATCGGCCACAAGATTGCCCATCTGGCATTCCATCTGACGACAGACACTGCGGTCCCCTTCGATCGATGCCGTGGCCTCCGAGACGACCAGATTGCGCGTCGCCTGAATCGGCTCGGCCATCCCCGCGACCCATGCCGCAACCGCCGCATCGGGCTGCACCTCGGCGTTGATCTCAATGGTATCGCCCGAGGCGTAAATCAGGCTGCCGTCTTCATCGAGTTCCAGCACCAGATGCCCCAGATACCGGCTATAGGCCCCGGCCTGAACAACCGGCACGATGCTTCCGTCGACATTGTCCACCCAAGTCGGATAGGGGCCCTGGCGGCGTGGATCGCTGGCGGACAGATAGGTGTGGCTGTGACCACCGACCACCGCCGTCAGCCCCGGAATTTGGGCGGCCATCTGCTGCTCGGGCACATACCCGACATGGGTCAGCGCGATGATCGTGCTGATCCCCTGCTCTTGCAGTTCCGCCACCGAGGCGCGCACCGATTCCAGCGCGTCATTGACCACAATGGTCGGCCCCGGCGAGGCAATCTCGGGCGTATCATTGGTGATCGCGCCAACGATCCCGACCCGCAGATCACCGGCATTCAGGATCGCATAGGGCACCACCCGATCGGCCAGCATGGAATTGCCCGACACATCCAGATTGGCCGCGACCAGCGGATACTCGGCGGTCTCGGCAAACACCATCAACCCCTCGGGCCCGTTGTCGAATTCGTGGTTGCCGACGGCCATCGCGTCCAGCCCGATACGGTCGTTCAACTCCGCCTCGGCGCGCCCGCCGTAGGTGGTAAAGAACAGCGAGCCTTGCGAACTGTCACCGGCGCTCAGCACCAGCACCGGGTCGCCCTCGGCGGTGATCGCATCGCGCATCTGGTTGATCAGCGTGAACATCCGCGCCGCGCCGCCGAAACAATTGCCCTCGGCATCGTCTTCGGCTGAACAGGTCGAATTGAACCGGTTGATCGGTTCGATCCGGCTGTGAAAATCGTTGAAATGCAGGATATGCAGTTGCGTTTGGGTCAATCCCGGCGCGGTGCTCAGCGCGAAAAGCGCCGCAGAGCCCAAAATCGCCCGCAGGTTCGGAGTGAAGGACATTGTCGAATCCCCTGTTGTGGTTTGTTGTATGCCTCAAGTTGCGCGTATTTGACCGCCGAGTCAAAGAGTGCCTTGACGCCGCAGGAGCAATCACCACCTGCCGCTGGTTGTGCCGCGGCTTCAGGCAGCCGATCAGGGCTCCTGACCAAGGCCTGATCAGGGCGCCGATCAAGGCATTGACCAGAGCGCGCGCATTGGGCATGACCAAGCAATGTTGATTTACAAGATCTTCCGCCGTTCCGAATGGGACGATTTCGCAACCGCCGGGCGAACTCTGGGTGCGCCGATTGATCTGACCGACGGTTTCATCCATTTCTCGACCGCCGCACAACTGGCTGAAACCGCCGCCCGGCATTTCGCCGCGCAAAGCGATCTGGTGCTGGTCGCGGTCAGATCCGATGCGCTGGCGGATGCCCTGAAATGGGAACCTTCGCGCGGTGGTGCGCTGTTTCCGCATCTCTATCGCCCGCTCTATGCCGCTGATGTCGTCTGGGACAAATCGCTGCCTTTGGGGGCTGCCGGTCATATCTTTCCCGAGGGGGTGATCTGATGATCGCGCAACTGGGGCTGTTCGCGCTGCACCGGCTCGATCCCGAACGCGCGCATCATCTGGCGCTGACGGCGCTGCGCGCCGGTCTCGTGCCCGGCACCCCGGTGTTCACCTCGGACCGGTTGCGCATCCGTCTGGCCGGGATGGATTTGCCGAACCCGATTGGCCTTGCCGCCGGGTTCGACAAGAACGCCGTGGCGCTGGCACCCTTGGGCCGCATGGGCTTTGGATTTCTTGAGGTCGGCGCCGCCACCCCGCGCCCGCAGCCCGGCAATCCGCGACCGCGCCTGTTTCGGCTGACCGAGGATCAGGCGATCATCAACCGCTTTGGCTTCAACAATGATGGTGCGCAGGCGATTGCGGCGCGTCTTGCCCGGCGTCCGGCGGGCGGGCTGGTCGGGTTGAACCTTGGTGCCAACAAGGACAGCAGCGACCGGGCCGATGATTTTGCGCAGGTGCTGCGGGTCTGCGGCCCGCATGTCGATTTCGCCACGGTGAATGTCTCGTCGCCCAACACCGAAAAGCTGCGCGATCTGCAGGGACCGGCGGCGCTGCGGGCCTTGCTGGCCAAGGTGATGGAGGCGCGCGCCGAACTGCCGCGACCGATCCCGGTGTTCCTCAAGATCGCGCCGGATCTGGATACGGATGGCCTTGAGGGCATCGCCGAGGTCGCCGCAAGCAGCGGTCTGGATGCGATCATCGCCACCAACACCACGCTGTCGCGCGACGGGCTGCACAGCCGCCACGCGAGCGAGGCGGGCGGCCTGTCGGGCAAGCCGCTGTTCGAAAAATCCACGCAGGTTCTGGCGCGCCTGTCGCAACTGACCGGTGGGGCGATTCCGCTGATCGGCGTTGGCGGGATCGACAGCGCCGAAGCGGCCTATGCCAAGATCCTCGCCGGTGCCAGCGCCGTGCAACTCTATTCGGCGCTGATCTATCAGGGCTTTGTGGCCGATCAGATCGCGCGCGGGCTTGATGCCTTGCTGGAGCGCGACGGGTTCGACACGCTGGCGCAAGCCGTTGGCAAGGGGCGCGGTGCATGGCTGTAACCCTGTGGCACAATCCTCGCTGCTCGAAGTCGCGCGCGGCGTTGCTTTATCTTCAGGACCGGGGGCTGACGGTCGATATTCGCCTGTATCTGAAAGACGTGCCTGACGCGGCGGCGATTGCCGGGATGCTAGCGGCGCTGGCGCTACCGGCGTCTAAGCTGCTGCGCAAAGAGGGCGCGGCGCTGGCCGGTCTGCCCGAGGCGCAGATCATCGCGGCAATGGTCCAGACCCCGGCGCTGATTGAACGCCCGGTGATCCGCATCGGCGCGCGCGCGGTGATCGGCCGCCCGACCGAGGCCATCGAGACGCTGCTCTAGGCTTTGGGCTCTAGGCTTTGGGCTCTAGGCTTTGGGCTCTAGGCTTTGGGCTCTAGGCTTTGGGCTCTAGGCTTTAGCCGCTGTCCGCCGGGCCGCCGACCGCGCGGATCGCAAAAACACAGCCGTCGCTGGGCAAT
>Ga0316204_10012912_pt1 | contig 10084 bp, 8 predicted proteins | sample 6monrhotite_MG_2_FD_205661 | JGI IMG/M metagenome (GOLD analysis project Ga0316204, IMG submission 205661) | Microbial mat bacterial communities from mineral coupon in-situ incubated in ocean water Damariscotta River, Maine, United States -... | ecosystem: Environmental > Aquatic > Marine >... | reverse complement strand
TCCAGCACCTTCGTTGGTAAATGGACCACCGCCTAGCCCTTGTTTTATTATCTGGTTTTGGCTTAGATCAGGACTGATTTCAGACCAATTAAATCCACCATCCGTACTTTTCAAGACAACTTGTGCTCCGTGGTATAAGGTTTTAGGTTCAAAAGGATCGCTAATTAGAGGAGCGTTCCAGTTGAAACGATAACGTTGTTCGGCAGAACTACTTCCTAAGCCTACATTTGGGTAGGCCATAATATCTTTTACAAGCCCTGTCTGGTGATTGTAAACCGAAATATTCCCTAGGAAGCTGGTTCCATAGACTAAATTAGGATTGTCAGGATCTAGTGCGATAAATGCACTCTCTCCGCCTGCGACGGGGTAGGTATGGACTTTGTCAATACCGCTATCCGAAGTACGGCTAGGTATGGCAATACTTGAATTATCTTGTTGCCCTGCATAGACGTGATAAGGGAATTGCTTGTCTGCAATTATCCGATATAATTGGGCCGTGGGTTGATTATCTTGGCTAGACCAACTCTTACCTCCATTAAAAGTGATGCAAGCTCCTCCATCATTGGCGAGGATCATATTCTTAGGATTATCAGGATTAATCCAAAGGTCATGCTGATCGGTATGTGGATTATTGATCGCTTCAAAAGTTTTGCCGCCATCCAGAGATTGTAAAAGTGGTGCGTTTAAAACATAAACTCCTTGTTCGAAAACGGGATCTGGAATTATTCGAGTATAATACCAAGCTCTGGCAATGGTACTTCGATTATCCGAAACCTGTTCCCAGTGGGTTCCTGCATCTTTAGATCGAAACACTCCTCCTTTATCCGCCTCTATATTGGCATATAATAAATTGGGATTTGCTGGAGAAACGGCGATACTCGTCTTACCCATTTTCTCGGGTAAACCATCGCTTAATTGTTCCCAATTATTCCCGCCATCCGTAGACTTATATAAGCCTGAACCCGTGCCTCCACTCCGCATTAGCCATGGAGTCCGTTGGTGGTCCCACATACCTACATAAAGAATTCGAGGATTAGATTGGTCGATACTAATATCGCTAGCTCCAGAAGTATTATTGATGTACAAAACATGCTCCCAATTTTCGCCACCATCAACAGATTTATAAACTCCGCGTTCACGAGTGCGCCCAAAAGTAGCGCCTTGTGCTGCTACCCAAAGGGTTTCTGGGTTTTCTGGATGAATAATTATCCGGGAGATGTGTTTCGTTTTTGCCAGTCCGATGTGGACCCAAGTCTTTCCGGCATCGGTAGATTTATAGACCCCATCTCCGGCAGAAGACATCACGCCTCTTACCGCATGCTCCCCAGTACCGATATATAAGGTGTTGGGATCTGATTTGGCAACCGCAATTGCTCCAATCGAAGCGCTCTTAATAAAACCATCAGTGATGTTGTTCCAGGAGATACCTGCATCTTCCGTTTTCCAAACGCCACCACCAACGGTCCCCATATAGTAAACCATAGGTTGTTGGCGTACACCGACAACTGCATTGCTTCGCCCTCCCCGAAAGGGACCGATATTCCTCCAATTTAATGATTGGAACAAGCCTTCACTAAAAAGAACTTGTTCGTTTTGTTCGATGAGTGACCGCTCCATTTGGGAAAAAGCGGACTGATTGCAGCATAGACCAAGAAGGACCATGACACTCATCCAAAAGTGTTTTCTCATTTCGACTTTTTTAAACTCTTTTTGTTAAAGAGTTCCACATATACCAATTAATGCCAGCAAATCTTTTAACTGAACCTAATCTAATTTTAGGTCAACTAAAAAATAGGATTTAACCCTTTTGGCTACTCTAGTTACTTTGGTAACTTTTTATTTGTATGAAGTTATGTGGGAGGTCATCTTAACAAAATACTTTCCGAAGAAAGAAATTATAGTTTTCTCTATTACCGTTTCCGGGAACACTTATCACGGGGGGAGCGAATCGTGTTCAAAGAGACAAATTGTAAAACATATCAAATATAGATAATTTTTCTATAAATGACTACCGTTCAAAAGCATATATATACCGCTTATGTAGTTAAACTTATCATATCAAAGTAAATTATTACTTTTTAGATACTGCGATAATCCAGCCGGCTGATCAAAATGGTGCGTATGCATTCCTAGTTTTTGAGCTGCATTAATATTGTTGAGGTTGTCATCAATAAACAAACATTGTGCAGGATTCAATTCGAAACGTTGGAATAGAAGTTGGTAGATACGCGGGTCAGGTTTTTTTAGATGTTCCTTTCCGGAAACTAAAATATCCTCGAACCTGTGTAAACAATGGTAGCGTTCCCAGGCAATAGGAAAAGTTTCGGCGGACCAATTGGTCAGGGCCAACATTCTATAATTACCGGATTGTAAAAGACTATTTAGTAATTCTTCCGTTTCAGGAATTACTCCTCCTAGCATCTCTTCCCAACGATCATAAAATGCTCGAATAGGGGCTTCCCAATCTGGATGCTGATCAATCAGGATTTGAGTGCCATCGGCTAAAGACCTGCCAGCATCTTGTTGTTCGTTCCAATCTGAAGTACAGATATGATTTAAGAAATACTCAATTTCCTCGGTAGAATTAAAGAGTTTTTGATAGAGGTAGCGCGGGTTCCAGTCAATCAAAACTCCTCCAAGGTCAAAAACGATATTTTTTATAGTGCTCATAATCTTTTTTGAATGACTACAAAAGCAAATTGATTTTGGCGGTAACAAAACTATTCTAGTATACGCAAATAGCGGCTTAAAATCTCTGACTTACTCCTCCTCTTCTGAAGCCTGGTTTGTAGGCAAGACCCTTTTAGCTTTGGCCTGCTTTTTATCAAGATAGATACGGTAGGCAATCCGACTTGCAATCAATAAAAGTAGGGGCGCTAAAGCATAATTGAATCCTTGCATCGGTAAAAAGAAGCCTAGGATATTGGTAAAAATCATAACTCCTAAAATCCAATATAGGTTTTTCATCCAAGGCCGAGGGCGGATTAGATGAAGGACAGCAACGATAAATAAAGGATTAGCCCATAGCAAATTATAATTGTTCCAGGTGACAAAATGCTCTGTACCTACCCGCATAAAGAGGAGAAAAAATCCTCCGAAAGCTAAAGTAAAAAAGAGTAAACCATCTAAAAAGTTGATTGCTTTTTTATTGGGTAAGAAGGAACATAAAGCGTAGATAAGGAATAGAATAATAAAAAGCCGATAGGGCGTCAGCCAAGAATCTGAACCAATAGATATTTGATTAGGAACAAGTTCAACCGGCGGTCCTAATAGAGCTCTGCCTTGGTATGTTACCCCACTTAGGTTTTTGGATAAGTAGGAAGGGAGAAACATCTCCCCTCGGTAATCAGCGCCCATGTCCGTAGGTTGACCCAAAATGAAATCGATTGCAAAGTCATACCAAGGATTCAATTCAATCTTCTCATCTAGTAATGTTCGATAAGATTTGATACGGGAAGTGGAGTTAGGACTTACAAAATAAGCATCCAAAACTTCTTCGAGAGCATCGCGGATTCTTGTAGAGCAGTTATCGTAAAAAAAGTCGTATAAATAGTATCGGTTCTCAGGTTTGTAATTGTCTCTTAGAAAGGCAGATAACTTTTTTACTTCACTTGGATTCAGGTTGATTTTTTGTTCAATTACACCGCGTCCACTTCGACGGTAGGGAGCTAGTTCATTAGGCGTCTCTACAACGGACATCATATAATTGAGGTGCCCCGTTACAAATTTTCGATAAAAATTTGGAGTGTCAAAATCATAAACCCCATAGTTATAACAGTAGTCAATGCTTCGCACCGGATCATAGAGTCGCAAAGCCGTATGGCCAAATTGGTTGTACAATTCGTTTGTAGGTGCAATGGTAAGTAGGCTAAATTGAGCCTGATCAGATAACTGTTGGGCAATTCCTCTTCCTGCAACGCCGAGAAAGATCAAGGTAAGGAAGGCAGTTTTTAAGTAGTTTGATAGGCGAATCATAAGGACAAATGTTTATAAAAATCCTTTTCCATCATAAATCATTGGCTTCTAGCATACGAGCCAATTCTAATCCTGACTTGTAAAAATCTTTTATGCGATCACCAGGGATTATTTCATTCTTCTTATAAAAAATCATAAAGTAATTAACGCCTTCTAAATACCATTGCTTATTGATGGTGAAAAAATGCAGGATCTCCTCTTTCATCGTTGCACGTAAATAATCTTCATCCGTACTTTTTAAGCGATATTGGTTAGAGAATTCCGGGTGAGTTTCAAAGTCAATGTCTTTGCTGAGGTTGAGATATTCTCCAATTTTATGAAAGAAGTGTTCTGGTTGCATCCAAAATTCGGGTAATCCCAATTTTTTGGATTGAATAAAAAAAACAGTTTGCTTATAGGACTTTCTGCTATTGCCCGATCCTACCACAAAATAGTAATCAAAAACGTGTAATTTATAGTCGAGCAAAGGATGTTCTTCGTAAAGAACATTCCGGATTTTACGGCGCGCTCCACGTTTAAATAGGCGAAAATCCTTTAGGTAAGGCAACAGATTCTGAGTAGCCACCGGGGTGTATCGCAAATTCAATTCATATGCGATTTTTTTAAGTTGTCTTTCTCTGCTTGTGGACATATTCCAGAAATCTAGCGGTTTGGTTATTACTTTTCAGGCGATCTGAAAGGTAAAACCTGGTTGAGCCTTTTCGGGCCAATTGAACTAGTCATCCCTCAAGTAAGCTAAAATGGCCTTTTAGGGCTAGATTTGAGTTTAGCAGGAGGCTAGTCATGCGAATAATAGCTAAGTTACAAAATGCGCTCGAACAGTTAAGACTACCCTCCCGAGGAGAACAAAAGAGAATTAGGCCGCGGCGTGTTGTTGAATGAAGCGGGAAGCATCCTGGATCGTTTCAATATCGGCTACTTCTTCTATGCTAAGGATGACATTAAATTCTTTCTCCAAGCGGGCGATCAAAAGGTCCCGATCAATATTATCTAAATACAAATCTTCGATAAGATCAGTATAAGGATTTAGCATGTTAGATGGAATGTTCAGGATCCAGGAGACTGTTTTGATGATCCGATCTTCGGTGTTCGTAATTTTTTTTTCCTTGATTACCACTTGGCACGTGTTTATAGTCTTTTTTAGCCGGACACTTTGGTTTTTTTAGTCAGTCAGGGCAGTCCAGGAACAAAGACGGTTTATGAATTGTGTATTCAAATCCATTACAAAACGATTGTGAATAATAATAGGTTGCCTGTACTCCTTGATTTTCCTATAAATAGGACAAAATAATAGTATAAAGGGACCAGTTGCGAGGTTTTTACCAATAAACGGGATGAAAACGGAAACCATTCCGGTCACTATATTCTAATGTAGGTGCTGGGATTTTGATCCAGTTGATCGCGCTAAAAACGGTTTTCAGGAAAGCACTTTTGGTTTTGATTCGAGTCAAATCGATATCTAAGGAAAGGTAATATTGTTGATAACGAGTGTAATCTCGCAAATGGAGTTGTTGGCCATCATCACGGGTCCAAACATTCCCATAGGCTCCAAATATCTCATCGGCCCCAATTCCTACAGAAACCATTAACCAAGGAGGCCATTTGGATTGGTCTCTATTTTTACCCATAAAGGTGTAAGGGTTAATAGAAGCCCAGACCGTCATGGAATTATAATCCTTTACGAAGGCTTCTAAAAAATTAGAACCAAATAGATCATAAGCTGCATCGCGGGCGCTTGCTGTAAAGCCGGTTTGGGGATTGGTGATGGGGTCAAGGGAATAGCGTGGTCGTGTACTGGATACTTTTAACCAAATCCGTTGCTCCTCCCAGAGCAGCTCCTGTGAAGTGAATAGGACTACGCCGCCAGTATTGAAAGCCATGTCATGTAAAGAAAAGCCCCAACGCTCTGAGAACCCATCCATTACCTCTATGGTGCCTTGTAGGAGCATACCTACCCCGGCCCCTATCCAAACCGCTGATTTTTGATCAACTCCGGTCCATCTCGCTCCCTTGTAGGCAAGATAACTTTCGGTATAGGCAGTTATGAAATGTCCCCATTTATCCATGTTCTCCCATTCTCCCCAATCGTCAAATATTCGGAATTTACCTAAAGGGTAATCTTTATACCAAACTTGATATAAACCAATGGAGGCAGTCGTGTAAACTAGGGCCCCGCCACCAGCAAGGGTCCAAAACCGCTTAGGATTCAGGGTGTCAGAAGGTGTCCAAAAGGAAACTCCCACTTCAGAAGACAATTGTGCTTTCACCTCGGAGGGAAAAGCAAAAGTGCCCAGTAGGAATAGAAAGGGGAGGAGTTTTATTTGTACTTGCCGCGGAAGCAATGTATTTTGAAAAAAAAAGGGATTAATCATGGCAATTCGGGATATGTATGACTGGCTAAAAGATGAAGCTCAACAATGGGTCGCAAAGGGGATTATAGACGAGGATCAAGCTGCGTCTATTTTATCACAATATCCAAAAAAATCTGAAAAGCCTGATTACAACCTGGCTTTTATCATATTTGGATCGGTAGCTGTACTGCTGGTTGGAAGTGGGATTACCCTCATCTTTGCCTATCAGTGGGAGTCTTTAAACCAGACTTGGAAAACTGTTTTGGCGATTCTACCAGTTTTATTAGGCTTAGCCTTGTTTGTCTATGTGTGGATGAAGAAGCGGGAGGAATTGGTTTGGCGAGAATGTGCTTCCGGTTTTATGACTTTAATGCTTGCTGCGTCTATAGGCTTATTGGGTCAAACATACGAAACGCTGGCGAATCCCGAAACCTACTGGTTATTTTGGATTATTTTGAGTTGCCCTTTTATCTATTTATTGAACTCGACCATGGCGGCTCTACTTTTTTGTTTTGGCTTAGGGGGCTGGGTTTTAGAAAGCTCGCAGGCTGAGAATGGGGTTTTCTGGATACTGTTGTTATTATTTATACCACATTTTTGGATTAATATCCGAAAAGAAGGGAACGTGGTCCGTCAGAATCTTTTGGAATGGGCGCTGGCAATCACCTTCACCGTCGGATGGTTTGCCACCGGCCATGATAGCCAAGAAGGTTTACTCTTTTTTGGAGCTGGCCTCTGGATGAGTGTGTTTTACCTGATCGGGCATTATACTGCCAGAAAAGATTTCCTCTTGCTAAGGCCTTTGCAGTTCTATGCAGTTGCAGCTTCTTTTATTATGATCATTGTCATGAATTTTGACATAGATTTGGAGCCTTTTAATTGGTCTGCTCCCTGGGCTTCAGAGGTTTTAGATCGTTCGCTAATCTTTACCAATTGGATATGTATATTCTTATTACTACTGGTTTGGGTCTGGCAAGGATGGGTGCTTTTTCGCCAAAAAAACAGAGACAATATCTCCCTGCTGTTTTTATTTTTTCCTTTAGTGGTTTTAGGCTTTCTGCGCTTTAATCAAGTCGTGGATGAGGATACCAGTATGTTGCTCGGGAGCGGGATTGGATTGCTTTACGCAGCTATCTTCCTGAAGATGGGCGTGAATGAGCAATCTATGATCCTGGTTAATATCGGGATGCTTATGATTATAGTCTTAGCGAGCATACGGTTCTTTGATGCCGATTGGAGCATGTTATGGAAAGGGGTGGTCTTTATCGTCTTGGGCTTGGGCTTCTTAGCCGTAAATCTCCGGTTGAGTCAAAGCCTGAAAAAAGAAACACCTAAGCCCTAAAATGCAGAGTGTTTCATCGCTGACTAGCCATGAAACACCCTGAAGTTTAAAATCTGCTTACGCAATATCTATCTACTAATTATCCTGCGCAGAAAATACTTTCTTCAGTAATTCTGAGGTTCTTTCTAATGGATTCTCTCTAATTGCTGCCTCTTTCTTTTCAACTAGATCAAAAAGTCCTACTAAGGATTTTTCAGCCACATAATCATCTAGTTCTGGATTTACTTTTTGCCCGACAAAAGGGATCTTGTTATAAGTGTCCGCTCCTTTTTTCCAATACTCCCGAGCATTAACTTCATCAAGAGAAGCAATAATCACTGGACGGAATTCGGCGTATAACTGATCATAAGTGGTTCTTTCCAAAAAGCGGGTAGCCGCATCAGGTTCTCCTTTTAGAATGGCAAAGGCATCTTGAAAAGTCATTTGCTTGATAGCATTTACGAAAATAGGCTTGGCTTTACTAGCTGCATCTTCTGCGGCACGATTAAGCTTTTCTACTAGATTTTCTTCGAAATCTGAAAAGCCAGGAATGCCCCGTAATTTTTTGGCTACTTTTTGCGCTTCTTCAGGTAAAAGCACTTTATAGGCCGTTTTGTAATAACCATCTTCCGCTGATAAAAAGGATACTGCTTCACTCACACCATTATCCAAGGCTTCTTTTAATCCCATTCCTACCTCTGCCGTCGTTGGGCCACTTACGGTTTTGGTGACTTTGTCTAGGATGCTGCCCAGGTCTTGAGTTGTCCCGCAACTAAAAGTAATACTCGAAATCATTAAAAGAGCGAAAAACTGTTTCATATATTTTTGTTTTTTATGAATTGAATTTGTTATTGGTTTTGAATGTGTCTAATTTCTAATTAGAAATCTTTGATCATAGGATCATTTTAGTAGAATCACATTTGTCCCCATTTCTTTAAACGATCCGCACCATAAAATGGGTGTTAATAATAAGCTAAAGTTTCTGAATTTAAACTGTTTTTATGACCGCACACCCTAATTCGCAAACCTCAATTTTTCTTATTTTACCAAAAAAAATCATGCGCACAGCGATGCTAGCCTTCTTTTGTATGTATACTTTAGGTGCCTTCGGACAACAAAGACCAAGAGATTTCGGGATTTCTTTTGGGGGTTTAAACACAGGTCTTCATAATGCGATCACCGATGTGCCGGGCGTCCAAGTGGGGCAGGTTACTCGGATTGAAGGGAAAAGTATTCGGACTGGGGTGACCGCCATCCTCCCTCATCCAGGGAATGTATTTCAGGAAAAGGTACCCGCAGCCATTTACCTCGGCAATGGCTTTGGGAAATTGGCAGGTTATTCTCAAGTAGAGGAGTTAGGGAATTTGGAGACTCCGATCATATTGACCAATACTTTAAATGTCCCAACGGCAGCAAATGCTTTGATCCAATATACCATCCGTCAAAAAGAAAACCAGCAGGTTTATAGTGTGAATGCAGTAGTTGGAGAAACCAACGACGGCTACCTCAATGATATCAGGGCACAAGTGATTACCGAATCTGATGTTTTTCGTGCCATTGAATCTGCTAAGGATGGAGTGGTAGCAGAAGGTAATGTAGGCGCGGGCACAGGCACGCGTTGTTTTGGCTGGAAAGGAGGGATTGGTACGGCTTCTCGGACAATAGGAGACTATACACTCGGTGTTTTGGTGCAAACAAATTTTGGAGGAAACCTGAAAATTGGAGGCTTGGATTTTAGCGGATTGGAAAAAACTGGCCAGGATGATAAAGATGGCAGTTGTATGATCATTGTGGCAACGGATGCCCCTGTTTTAGATCGTAATCTGAAACGCATTGCCAAACGGGCAATGTTAGGCTTGGCTCGCGCTGGAGGGATTGCTTCGAATGGCAGTGGCGATTATGTAATTGCTTTCTCAACGGCTAAAGACAACCGGGTACCCTACCAAAGTAAAAAGAGATCGCTTGTTCGAAGGGAGCTGCGGAATAACGCGCTTACTCCTTTCTTTCAAGCAACCATTGATGCTACGGAAGAAGCCATCATCAATTCCCTGTTCGCAGCGGAAAGTATGGAGGGAGACAATGGGAAAGTCGAAGCCCTGCCTGTACAAATGGTCCTTGCACAATTAAAAAAACAAGGGTTAATAAAGTAAGCCGTTTGGTCCGCTTTGTCCTGTCCATATTCCCCTTTATTAAATAGCCATTCAAAAATTACGAAGCATAATGGATTTAGAAGCGAATAAACGAAACGCTATCGCCTTTTATGAAACCTCCTACCTAGGGAATCCTCGACTGGCGGTAGAAACGTATGTAGGCGCTGAATACATACAACATAATCCTGCAGTAGCGAATGGTACCGAAGGATTTATCGAATATTTCGAAAGGATGCAAAAGGAGTATCCCGATAAATCGATCAAATTTGTACGCTGTATTGCCGAAG
>Ga0316204_10012911_pt1 | contig 10084 bp, 9 predicted proteins | sample 6monrhotite_MG_2_FD_205661 | JGI IMG/M metagenome (GOLD analysis project Ga0316204, IMG submission 205661) | Microbial mat bacterial communities from mineral coupon in-situ incubated in ocean water Damariscotta River, Maine, United States -... | ecosystem: Environmental > Aquatic > Marine >... | reverse complement strand
CCGCGTAGCATCAGCAAGGAACGCTTTGTTAACAGCGTAACTAACCAACAATAAAAGAGGAGCATCAACATGCAACCATCAGCTACAGCATATTGGAAGGCCAATCTTCGCCTTCTCGCGATATGTCTGTCCGTCTGGTTTGTGGTTTCGTATGTCTTCGGCATTATTCTGGTCGATGTACTTAATCAATTTCAGATTGGCGGTTATCCGTTAGGATTCTGGTTCGCCCAACAGGGTTCCATATACACGTTTGTCATTCTGATATTCGTCTACGCAAGACAGATGAATAAACTGGATCGCGAACACGACGTACACGAAGACTAGGGGGAATACAGATTATGGATTTACAAACCTTAACCTACCTCATTGTCGGCGCGACCTTTGCGCTCTATATCGGTATTGCGATATGGGCCAGGGCAAGTACGACGGGTGAGTTTTATGTTGCCGGCAAGGGCATACACCCTGTTGCCAATGGTATGGCAACGGCAGCTGACTGGATGTCAGCCGCATCATTCATTTCCATGGCCGGTCTGATTGCCTTTAAAGGCTATGATGCTTCAGTATATCTCATGGGCTGGACTGGCGGTTATGTACTGCTGGCGCTGTTACTGGCGCCGTATCTGCGTAAGTTTGGTAAATTTACCGTGCCGGAATTTATCGGTGATCGGTATTACTCGCAGACTGCCCGTATCGTTGCCGTTATCTGTCTCATTGTCATTTCTATCACTTACGTTATCGGTCAGATGAAAGGTGTCGGTGTTGCCTTTGGTCGTTTCCTCGAAGTGGACTTTGAAGTTGGCGTCATGGTCGGTATGACCATCGTCTTCATTTACGCCGTACTCGGTGGTATGAAGGGCATTACCTATACGCAGATTGCACAGTACGTCGTTTTAATCTTTGCCTATACCGTGCCCGCAATCTTCATTTCGCTACAACTGACCGGTAATCCATTACCACAGTTAGGCCTGGGTAGTACGGTTAATGATGGCAGTGGTATGTCCATGTTGGCCAAACTCGATTCGGTGCTAGTGGATATAGGGTTTGCGGAGTACACGGCACAGAAAGGCACGACACTCAATATGGTCTTGCTCACCCTATCGCTGATGATTGGTACTGCAGGTCTGCCACACGTTATTGTGCGTTTCTTTACTGTACCTAAAGTAAAAGATGCACGTGCATCAGCCGGTTGGGCTCTGGTCTTTATTGCCATTCTTTACACCACGGCTCCTGCGGTAGGTGGTATGGCGATCTACAACATGATCAAGACCGTACAACCTGGTGAAGTCGGTTCTGAAAATCTGAAATATGCCGAGCGTCCTGACTGGTTCAAGAACTGGGAAAAGACCGGACTGCTCAAGTATGAAGATAAGAACGGCGACGGCATGATCCAGTACTACAACGATAAAAACAAAGAGTATGCCAGCAAGGCCGATTCGATGGGTTGGAAGGGTAATGAAATGGTCAAAATTGACCGTGACATTATGGTACTGGCCAATCCGGAAATCGCCAAACTACCAAACTGGGTAATCGCATTGGTGGCTGCCGGTGGTCTGGCTGCCGCACTCTCAACCGCGGCCGGTTTGTTGTTAGCGATTGCGTCTGCTATCTCGCATGATTTGTTGAAAGGTATCTTTCGACCCGACATTAGTGAAAAGCAGGAACTGATGGCAGGTCGTATAGCAATGGGGGGTGCCATTCTGGTTGCAGGATACCTTGGCATGAATCCGCCTGGCTTTGCGGCACAGGTGGTCGCCCTCGCCTTTGGGCTGGCGGCCTCATCTCTGTTCCCGGCATTAATGATGGGTATCTTTAGCAAACGCATCAATAACACTGCAGCCATTGCAGGGATGTTATCGGGACTAACCTCTACCCTCGTTTACATCTTTGTATTCAAGGGCTGGTTCTTTATCCCCGGTACTGCCAACCTGGCCAATACGCCAGACAACTGGTTCATGGGCATTCAACCGGAGTCCTTTGGTGCCGTCGGTGCATTGATTAACTTCACTGTTGCCATTGTTGTCTCACGTATGACGACGCCTCCTCCTGAGCATATTCAGCATCTTGTGGAAGACATTCGTGTTCCTCGTGGTTCAGGTGGTGCATCAGGTCACTAAAACAAATTTATGTTTTAGACCATGCAACCCCGCTTCGGCGGGGTTGTTTTTTTGGGGGCAATCAATCATATTCATTAGAAGACGGAAACAAAATTATTTTCAAAACAATGAATATTGAACTGCTCGAAATTCAGGACTTTCTCTCCTCACATCCGCCATTTGATGAACTATCAGACGCCGTCCTGAAACAAGTCACCAGCACACTTTCAATTCGGTACCTGCGGCGCAGCATGCCGTTCCCACCGTCTACGAATGAAAATGTTTGTTACCTGATTCGTCAGGGATTAATTGATTTACACAACAAACATGATGAACTCATTGAAAAACTCTCTGAAGGTGATTTGTATACGGCACAATGTAATCCGCCATCCAACATTACCGGCGTGGCCGTCGAAGACAGCCTGCTCTACCAAATACCTTGCGATGTACTCAACGCCTTAAAAAACGATCATCCGGAATTTAATGCGCATTTCAGCACCGTTCTAAAACAGCCCTATCAGGCAAGTGAAGATAATACTCAGGACAATGCGCTCGACGTCGAAATTAAAAAACTTATTCATGAAACGCCACTCAGCATTTCACCAGACAATACTATTCTTGAAGTCACGCAATTGATGATCGACAAGCATCTTGCCTGCCTGCCCATTCTGGCAGAAGAAAAACTCGTTGGCGTTGTTTCTGACCGCGACATCAGTCAAAAATGTATTGTCGAACGAAAAAGTCGTCAGTCCTCGGTCAAAGAAATTATGACAACAGAACTGCATACGATTAACAGCGACCAGTCTGCGATTGATGCCTTGATGTTAATGACACAACACAACATACGACATCTACCTGTCATGGAGCATGATCAATTCATTGGCATGGTCTCCAGCAGTGACTTGTTACGCTTGCACACCACCACCGCAACCAAACTGGTGCGTATGATTCACCTTGCCACTAGCGTTGATGAACTGGCCACACTGAGTCAAAAAATACCTGCGCTACAACAACAGCTCGTCAACACTAATATGAATGCGTATCGCATCGGAAAAATTATTTCTTCTGTGGCCGATGCCTTAACCCAACGGCTTATCATCTTTGCCGAAATAAACCTCGGCCCAGCACCCATTGCCTATGCATGGCTTGCGGTCGGTTCACTGGCACGACAGGAACTCGGCACCCACAGCGATCAGGATAATGCGCTACTACTCAGTGACGATTACAACGCGACTCGACATGATCAGTATTTTGAATCCCTCGCAAAGCAGATCACCGATGGTCTCGATGCCTGTGGTTTTATTTATTGTCCGGGCGACGTCATGGCCAGCAATACACAATGGCGACAACCTATATCCATCTGGAAAAAATATTTTACCGGCTGGATTAAAAGTCCAACACCAAAAGATATTATGTTGGCCTGTAATTTTTTTGACTTGCGTGTCATTGCCGGCAAGTCATCATTGCTGGATGAACTCCTCGACCCTGTCATTGAACTAGCACGCAATGATCAAATTTTTCTTGCCCACCTTGCAGCGGATGGAACACGGCACAAACCACCACTAGGATTCTTCCGGCAATTTGTCCTGGTAAACGATAAAGAACACCATGACAGTTTTGATATTAAACTCGGTGGCGTTTTACCCATTACCACATTGGCAAGATTATTCTCCTTGAGTGCAGGCAGTCATAAGGTCAATACATTTGAGCGCTTAAAGTCAGCATCGAAAACTTCTGCATTAAGTCAAGAAGGTGCTGCCGACCTGAGCGATGCCCTTGCTTATATTTGTTCACTGCGCTTACGTCATCAGATAAAACAATACACCGAACATCAGGCCATGGATAATTTCATTCATCCTGCCGAGTTATCCAATCTCGAACGTCAGGCCTTAAAAGAAGCCTTTGGTGTTATCAATGACATGTACAAAACCTTGCAGCTGCGTTATCAAATGGATCGCTTTTAATCATGTGGCTGGATCGCTTCCTGCCTTTGGCATCACGCCGAAAACGATTGTTACAACAAGTCTCCAATAATATTTTACATGCCTTTCTCGACACGCCACTGCCTGATCCTCAACAGGACATTCAGAGCGCACGTTTTATTTCCATCGATCTGGAAACCAGCGGGCTCAATCCCGAGCAGGATCATATTCTCAGTATGGGGTTTGTCGAAATCCACCATGAGGCAGTCGACCTCTCCACTGCACAGCACTGGATTATCAAAAGCGACCAAACGCTCAATGAAGAAAATGTCGTCATTCACCAGTTAACCGATGACGTGGTTGCGCAGGGCATTTCACTGTCCGAAGCCATGCAGAAATTATTGCCACTGTTATCCGGTAAAATTTTGCTGGCGCATCATGCCCAGATTGAACAGGGCTTTTTATCCACCGCCTCTCAGTACCTTTATGGCGGACCACTGTTAATGCCCATTGTCGATACATTAACCATTGCCCAACAACAGCTCACCCGCCACCGAGATGCCATTCCCGAGGGTGGTCTACGTCTGGCCGCGCTGCGAGAGCACTACCACCTGCCCCGCTACAAGGCCCATCATGCGCTGAATGATGCCATTGCCACCGCCGAGCTTTTTCTGGCACAGATGGCCGAAAAACGCGGTTCACAAAACCACCTTGCACTGAAGAATATCCTGACAAAAATTTAACGAATAACGGCTTTTTTCCCGTCGCCGAATCGGCTAGATTAAGCCTTCAAGCAACAGAGGAATATAATAAATGTCTGATATAAAGCTCTATGACGTCCCCGCCGATTTCGCGGCCCAGGCCAATATTACCGACGCACAATACACCGAAATGTATCAACGCTCGATTGATGATCCCGAAGGTTTCTGGGCAGAACAGGCTGAAAAATTTCTCGACTGGTCCAGGCCCTGGGACAAAGTATCGGACTGGAGCTATGACCAGAAAGATTTGCACATCAAATGGTTTGAAGGTGGCAAGCTGAATGTCAGTGAAAACTGTATCGACCGTCACCTCGCCACTCGCGGTAATGAAGTCGCCATCATATGGGAAGGTGACGACCCCAACGATGATAAAAAAATCACCTATAACGAATTACACGAACAGGTCTGCAAACTGGCCAATGTCTTAAAGGCCCGTGGCGTTAAAAAAGGTGACCGTGTTTGCATCTACATGCCCATGATTCCCGAAGCCGGTTACGCCATGCTGGCCTGTACCCGCATCGGTGCGGTGCACTCCGTAGTCTTCGGTGGCTTTTCACCGGCGTCACTAAAAGATCGCATTCTCGATTCTGATTGTCGTGTCGTGATTACCGCCGATGAAGGTGTTCGCGGTGGCAAGGCCATACCGCTTAAAGCCAATACCGACAGTGCCGTCAGTGAATGTCCTAATGTGCACACCGTACTCACGGTAAAACGCACCGGCGGTAATATTAACTGGAATGATAAACACGATGTCTGGTATCACGATGCCATGGCCGCTGCCTCCAGCGATTGTCCCGCAGAGCAAATGGATGCCGAAGACCCGATGTTTATTTTGTATACCTCGGGTTCCACCGGTAAGCCCAAAGGTATATTACATACCACCGGCGGTTATTTGTTGTTTGCCACCATGACCACCAAGTACGTCTTTGATCTGAAAGATAACGATGTGTACTGGTGTACCGCCGATGTCGGCTGGATCACGGGTCACAGTTACTTATTATATGGACCACTGGCCAATGGCAACACCACGGTCTTTTTTGAAGGCATTCCCAATTACCCCGATGCCTCACGCTTCTGGCAGGTAGTCGACAAACACAAGGTCACTGTTTTCTATACTGCACCCACCGCCATTCGTGCCTTAATGCGTGAAGGTGATGGACCCGTAAAAGCCACATCAAGAAAATCATTACGTCTGCTTGGCACCGTCGGTGAACCCATTAATCCAGAAGCCTGGGAGTGGTATCACAAAGTCATTGGTGACGAACGTTGTCCCATTGTCGATACCTGGTGGCAAACCGAAACCGGTGGTCACTTGCTCACGCCGTTACCCGGCGCAACAAAATTAAAACCCGGTTCAGCCACACGTCCCTTCTTTGGAGTACAACCTGGCATCATCGACACCACCACCAATAAATTGATTGAGGGCAACGGCGAAGCCGAAGGTGCACTGGTCATGCTGGCACCATGGCCATCACACATGCGTTCTATCTACGGTGATCATCAACGCTTTGTCGATACCTATTTTAAAACCTATCCCGGTTATTACTTTAGTGGCGACGGTGCCAAACGCGATGCCGATGGTTATTACTGGATCACCGGCCGCATGGACGATGTCTTAAACATCTCCGGTCATCGTATGGGCACCGCCGAAGTCGAAAGCGCACTGGTATTACATGATGCCGTCGCCGAAGCCGCCGTTGTCGGTTACCCGCATGACATCAAAGGCCAGGGGATTTATGCCTATGTGACATTAGTTAAAGGTGTTGAGACCAGTGATGAACTGAAAAAAGAACTGGTCGATATGTGTCGGAAAGAAATCGGCCCCATCGCCAAGCCAGACGTTATTCAATGGGCACCAGGTTTACCGAAAACCCGTTCCGGTAAAATCATGCGTCGTATCCTGCGAAAAATCGCCGAGAATGATGTGGATAGTATGGGAGATACCTCTACCCTCGCCGATCCTTCAGTGGTTGCGGATTTGGTGGAGAATCGAGCGAATAAATAAACCAAATCAGGTGTTCCTATAGGGCATGCACATTACCTATTTTAATTACCCTCAGGTTTAATTTGTAGGAGCGCCGTCCTCGGCGCGATAGGTCTTGATAACAGCACAAATCGCGCCGAGGACGGCGCTCCTACGAGATGCTTTGTTATTGAATCATCTCCCACAGATGAACAGGAGTTCGAAACACTTAATTTAGGCTCGGCCTGGATCCAGACTAAAAAGGACTGAATTTCACGCCTTATTAGCCTGTCATAGTGGTAAATAACCAGGCGCACTGCGCACCAATAGACTAAATACAAGTTCCGGGTACCTGCATTTCTTTAGATTGCTTCGTCACTACCCCAAGGACCCCCTTGACTCAATGCATACTAAAAAGAAAACTTTATTTTGTGCATTGCGAAAGCAGCGAAGCAATCTCATAATTATTGCAATCTACTTTGGAGTTAATGTTTAACCTAAGACGACAAAACATCCAGCGGACTGGTGACTGTCACGCCGGGTTTGTTTAATACATGTGTATAGATCATCGTTGTCGAGACATCGGCGTGGCCCAATAGCTCCTGTACCGTTCTTATGTCGTAGCCATTTTCAAGTAAGTGCGTAGCGAAGGAATGGCGCAGAGCATGGCAGTTCACTTTTTTATTAATCCCTGCCTGCTCTGATGCCTTCTTAATATATTTTTGCAGGCCATTTTCATGCACATGATGTCGGCGTACTTTTCCAGATCGTGGATCAGTTGATACCTTCGATGATGGGAAAACATATTGCCACTTTAATTCCGTTTCCGCCTTTGGATACTTGCGTGCAAGCGCATCAGGCAAATAGACTGCACCAAAGCCTTCTTCGATATCTTCTGTATGCAAGTGCTTTACTTTATCAATCTGGTTTTGCAATGCCTCAACAAGGCACCTGGGAATGGGAACAACCCGGTCCTTTTTACCTTTGGTATTTCGGACCAATATTTGTTGATAACCAAAATCCACATCAAGAACCCGCAGGCGAACGCATTCCATCAAACGCATACCACAACCATAGAGTAAATTAGCCATCAGCTTATAGGTCGCATTTTCAATACCGTTGAATAACTGCATAACCTCCGTGTTCGTCAGAACCACAGGCAGGCGTTTCGGCTTGCTCGAACGGACAAATTGTATATTTTCATCAAGCTCTTTCCCCAATACCTTTTTATAAAAAAAGATGATGGCATTCAGTGCCTGCGCCTGAGTACTGCCTGACACATTTCTCCTCACTACAAGGTATTCGAGAAACTTAGCAATATCGGCCTCCGACAGACCAGAAGGGTCTTGCATGGAATGGAAGCAGATAAAACGAATGAACCAACCCAAATATGCTCGTTCAGTACGAATCGAATATTGCAGTATTCGAATTTGAGTCACAAATTTATCAATATGATCAGGGTAAATATTATATATCTGTTTAAATAATCCAGACTCTTTCTCGTTCTGGCTGAACGCACTATCTTCCGCATTCCATCGAGCCACTGGATGGTAATCACGCGAGATAGTTGCATGACTATTTTCGAGCGTGCTAGAAAGCTCACTCCATTCCTGCCAGGGAAAAGCATCTGCCCATGGCGCTTTGACCATTTCTACAAACAGAATTTTGAGTGCATCGACCAACTGCTTGTATTGCCAGTCCTGAAGGCGTGGATTTCTGCCTTTTTCACGAAAATAATATTCGATTTGCTCAGGTGAATGCAGCGCCAATTTCAGATTTGGATAAGACTTAATATACTGTTCGACATGCCGCACATACCATCGCGTCACTTTGGGATTGATATTATAAGTTACTGTATTATTAATATAGTTTTCCCAGAAACGGGCGATATTTTGATCATTCATGACACTAATCCCTTAGTTAAAAACAGTCGCAGGCCATCCGTAAGCCTGCTAGGATTATGGTCAATTAATTAGAATTATTCAAACGGGATAGACAGAATCTGTCTATTTCGGGGAAAATACAGATTCTGTCTAAATCACTGTTATGTGCAAAAGGAAATAAAAATGAAATTAATTGCCGCGTTCTTATTCATGCTTCCCGTATTAGCATTTGCTGGTACAACGACATATTCTTGCAATTACAGTAGCTATAGCGATCAGGAAGGAAATCACAAAGTCAAAAAGAAATTCGAGCTTAATTTCATAGTCGATAAGGCATCGGGAAAAAGTTATTTGTTGGGTAATAATGGTAGCTCCGAAGTTAAGTTGCTCGAATCAAGTGATCAGCTTGCATTTATAGAGGTAACTGCAACCGGAAACATTATGACCACAGCAATCGATAGCAAGCTTAATTCTGTTCATAGTAGAAATTCAGTGATGTTCGGTGAAATGTTACCGTCCCAGTATTATGGAAAATGTGAAGTCAAATAAAGCACATAACAATGCGCTCGTGTGGGACGCTGCGCGCTGTCGCGCTTGCGCCCCACAGCTTAGGCGTTAGCGATATAAGGAAGGATATGTATTCAAAAGCAAATAGAATATTAGCTAGCATATTTGCTATAGGTTTAGGTATTGGCGAAGCTGTAATGAATTGGGGTAATTGGCAATATGCTCCTCTCTGGATTGTTGATTATATGATTGTTGCTGCACTGCTTGTTGGAGCATTCCAAGCTTCTGATGGCAAATCAGCTTCAATATTGAAAGCAAGCTGGGCATTTTCTTTTGGTGTTATGTATATGGCCTTGTTTGTAACAATTGATCCTGATAAGGAAAAATACTACAACGCTTCGCCAGCTATATTGTATCTAATAGGTTTGCTAATAACACTTTCAGTAATTGGCATTATTTTATCCATACTAACTGAAAAGTCGCTAACAAGGCACTCCACTTGACCAATTTTTCGCTACGCTCAAAATTGGCAAGTGAGTTAAAACGTTAGCCATAAAAAATGAAAGAAGCACCTGAAGCCTTTATAGAAACATTTATTCAAAAATCATGTCGTGAACGTGTTGCGCATGAATGGAAAAAGAAACAAGAAAAATTATATTATAAAGTGTGTCATAAGCCCGAAGAACTATTCATAAGCAAGTACGAAGGCAAAAAATCAAATATTAAAGAAAATGAAAATTGTTATGTGCTTTTAGGTGGTAATGTAATGGAGCAAATGCCATTCCATGAAGCAAAAGAGTATATTGGGTGCGGAGATGGCGTGCTAATAGTAACCTTAAACGGTAGTATGTTTTATGCTGAGAGTGAATCAACAAAAGGTCATCCGTATGTTACATATGCAAATGGCTAACAAGCGCATTAAGTCGTTCGCTATCGCTCACTCGGACAATTCACC
>Ga0316204_10012910_pt1 | contig 10085 bp, 10 predicted proteins | sample 6monrhotite_MG_2_FD_205661 | JGI IMG/M metagenome (GOLD analysis project Ga0316204, IMG submission 205661) | Microbial mat bacterial communities from mineral coupon in-situ incubated in ocean water Damariscotta River, Maine, United States -... | ecosystem: Environmental > Aquatic > Marine >... | reverse complement strand
CGCTGGGGTTGAAGAAGGTGGACTACGGTCTGGTCGCGGAAGGTTTATTGTCCGATTTATTTTCCGAATTATCACCGGGAGGACTTGGCGAAACCCGCCTGTTTGTGCTTCCCTCTCCGTCCGGGCGCGCGCGCGGCTATTGGGATGATGCTCCCTGGCTGCAGCTGGCACGTCTGGTGAATCAATTAGAGACCTGAAGACAACTCTGGACAGGATGAAGACATGAAAGCGGTGCTTTGCAAGGAATTTGGTGGCCCTGAGAAACTGGTGGTAGAGGATGTTGCCTCGCCAACACCGGGTGAAGGGGAGGTCAAACTTCGCGTTCACGCCTGCGGTGTAAACTTTGGTGACACGCTGATCATCCAGGGCACCTATCAGGTCAAACCGCCGCTGCCTTTCAGCCCGGGTATGGAATGCGCTGGCGAAGTCGCCGAAGTCGGACCGGGTGTCAGCGGCTACAAAGTCGGTGACCGGGTGCTGGCCATGACCGGCCATGGCGGCTTTGCCCAGGAAGTTGTGGTCAATGCCAAACTGCTGATCCCCATCCCTGACAGTATGAGCTTTCAACATGCCGCGGCTTTTCCGGTTGCCTACGGCACCAGCCATGTGGGCCTGGATTATCGCGCCGGTCTGAAAGCCGGCGAGACCCTTCTGGTTCTGGGGGCGGCCGGCGGTGTTGGCCTGACGGCTGTGGAAATCGGCAAAGCCATGGGGGCAACGGTAATCGCTGCCGCCAGTTCGCCTGAAAAACTTGCTGTCTGTGAACAGTACGGTGCTGATCATCTGATTGATTATTCAAAAGAAGACATCCGTGAACGGGTCAAGGAAATTACCGGCGGCAAAGGGGCTGACGTAATTTACGATCCGGTCGGCGGTGATGCCTTTGATGCGGCCATGCGCAGTATCGCCTGGGAGGGCCGCCTGATCGTGATCGGCTTTGCCTCAGGTCGCGTGCCAGAAGCCAAGGCCAATATCGTTCTGGTCAAAAATATTTCGGTCGTCGGTTTCTACTGGGGCTCCTACAACATCAAAAAACCCGAAGTTGTTATGGGCTCCATGAAGAAGCTGCTGGAATGGTATGAAAGCGGCAAAATCAAACCGCACGTCTCCCATGAAATTCCCATGGAACAGGCAGGTGAGGCGCTGGATATGATGATCCAGCGCAAGTCCACCGGCAAGGTTGTGCTGACCCTGGATTAAGGCGGGCAGTCTGTGCCTGAGAGCCTTCAGCTGTTGCCGGCCCCCGGTCTCAGCAGCATGCTGACACGTGTGCCTGCGCCTTTTGTTGACTGAATATCCAGGCTGCCGCCGTGCAATTCCAGTAACAGTTTGACCAGAGGCAGGCCAAGACCGGTTCCGTCGTTGGATCGGCTGAGTGAGCCATCGACCTGGCCAAAGGGTTCCAGGGCAATCAGGATTTCTTCATCCGACATGCCAATCCCGTTGTCTTCGACGATGATTGACAGGCAGCCATTCGCCTCGGCCAGGCCGGAAATTTCAACCTGTGATCCGGACGGGGAAAATTTGATGGCATTGGACAGGACCTTGAGGATGATCTGGCGAATCAGCTGAGGGTCTGCCTCGACCAGGCCCCAGGTCTCTCGCTGCTGGAGGTTGATTTCAATCTGTTTGTCCTCGATCGAGGTGCGGAAAAAGTTGACACAGGACTGAGCGATATCACCGATACAGATTTCCTCGGTTTGAATGGAAACCGAACCCGCCTCGATACGTGTCAGTTCGAGAATGTCATTGATGATGCCAAGCAGATTATGCCCGCCCTGGTAAATTTCTTCTACATATTCAAGTGCCTGTGGATCGACGGTCTCGCTGGTGAACTGTGTTTTTATGACCTCGGAAAAGCCGATAACTGAATTTAACGGTGTGCGCAATTCGTGCGTCATGTTGCTCAGAAATTCAGATCTGTTTTTGTTCGCCTGTTCGGCAACTTCCTTGATGCGCAGTCGGGAATTCTGTTGTTCGATTTCCAGCAAGGCACTTTCCAGTCGGGCTGTCAGAACGTCAAAACTGTTGGTCACATCGCGCAGTTCATCCTTGCCGGACATGGATAGCCGGTGGCGGGCGGGGTTTTCAATATCCTGTGACAGGGCGGATAATCCATTGCGCAACTGTAGCAGGGGGTTCAGCAACAAACGTTCCAGCACGAACATGGCAACGACCGTAACGACGACAGAAATCAGCATTACCAGACCGATGATCCGCCAGATAAAGGCCGTAACCTGAGGGCCGATTTCGCCGGTGTCGATCCGGGCGGCGACCAGATAGTCCGAGCGTGTTCGCCGCTGCGGCCAGATCAGGTCCTGCACTGATCCATCATCGCTGCGGAAGTATTTTGTGACAGCATGTCCGACATCACTGTCTTTCACCTGATCCGGCAGCACGCCAAAACCAGCCAGTCGACGTCCCGCCTCGTCGAAGACCTGGATACCCAGAAGAACCGAGTTGTCGCGCATTCGTGGGCCGATGGCAGCGACTGCTGCGGCAAAATCATCGCTGTGTGCGGCTTCGCGAATGATCGCGCGGGTCAATACCAGGCTTTCGCGTTCAAGCTCATACAGACGGTCCTGCTCGAAACGCTGGATGGAAAAAAACAGGATTGCTGCTTCTGCTGCCAGAATCGCGGCAAAGATTGAAATCGTAATACGCCAGCACAGACGGCATGCGCGCAGGTTGGACAGAGTCAGGGTCAGCCTGTCCAGCAGGCCAGGTTGCTGCGAAACTATGGAAATTGTCATGGCTATGAACAAAGCAAATATTCAGACAAAAATGAAGCTGCAACCCGGTTCAGGACGCTCAACAAATTGTGAATTTCCGTGGACTTGTATTGGCTTGTATTTATTCTGATAGCCTGTCTGATGATCGTATTCACCGCCCGGGGGAAACCATGTCGACGATAGAATATTTTTACGCCGCCTATTCTTCCTATGCCTGGCTGGGTTCGGCGCGGCTGTCAGAGATCGCCGCAGCTTCAGGTCGGTCGCTGGTTCACAAACCAATGGATCTAAAAAGGGTCATGGCGGCATGTGGCAGCACTTCCTTTGCCGAACGTTCACTTGACTATCGCAACCATTTTTTTAATCGGGAACTTGAGCGTTGGGCCGAATTTCGGGGTTTGCGCAACCTCGGCCGACGGCCCACCTTCCATCATCATGGATATGACCTGGCCAACCGGGTTCTGGTTGCGGCTGTTCTGGAGGGTGCCACCATTGACGCTCTGGCACATTGTTTTCTGGAGGGGCACTGGGCAGATGATGCTGATCTGGCCGATGAAGTGACGTTGCGTTCTCTGGCTGACAGTGCCGGATTTGACGGGCAGGCCTTGTTGGCCGCCGCGGCCATGCCAGCCGTTCAGGCGCAGTACGAGGCCAATACCCGCGAGGCCATCGAGCGCAAGGTCTTTGGCTCGCCGACTTATTTTGTAGATGGTGATATGTTTTACGGCCAGGACCGGCTGGAGATGCTTGAGCGGGCCCTTGCCCGGCCTTTCCCCTGTGCCTGGCCACAGGTTACAGCCTGAGACAATTTCAATTATTCTTTGACAGCTCCGGGCGTGAATACATCTGTCTGGCGGATTGTCGTCTGAAGGCATCTGATTGAAAGAGGCAAAATGGTAACCAAATCCATATCCCGTCAACTGGCGGCTGCGATCCTGCCGATCCTGGTGGGTTCCTTTTTGCTTCTCGGGGCAGCGACTTACGTCACGGTCCAAATCAAGGAGCGGATCGCCGAACTCAGCCAGCAGAGTTTTCTGGTTCTGGAAACCCTGGGACGGATCCAGGAGACAGGACTGGAAATCCTCAATGCCGCCAATGAGGTTGCTTTTCTTTCTGTATTGAAGCGCATGGAAGATGCCGCTGCGGCAGCCGGAACACAGCCATCAATGGAAAAGTCGGCAGCTGCTCATCTTGATGACGAGATGGAGGAGATCAACGAGGCTATCGCCGGTTTTCAGGAAGCCAACGGCGCCTACCGCAAACTGGTGTCAGAGTTTTTTCCAAATGAAATGTGGCTCAGTCTGAAAATCAGCGAGACCGGCACGCGACTGGTCCGGCTGACAAGGGTGCAGCTTGAACAGAGCCGGTCCGGGGTTTCGTTCTCTGAGACGATGGCAGGCCGGGAGGCCTACGAATCCGTTGAAGAGGATTTTTTGCAGTATCTGGCCGAGGCAATTGAAAGTGAACGCAAGGAACTGACAGACGGAATTGCTGAACTGGACCAGACGCTGACCCGGGCGAACTATGCGATCTGGGGCAGTTTTGCGCTGGTATTCGGTTTTGGTTCCCTGTTCGGTTTTGGCGTGGCCCGGAACATCGTGCAGCGCCTTCGGGGACTGCGGACGGCAGTTGAACAGATCACCGACATCAATCTGGATGTCCGTGCCAATGTGCATGGGCAGGACGAACTGAGCGACCTGGCCATCGGCTTTAACAATATGGCGGAAAGTCTGCAGGTCATGGTTGAGGTTCGCGATGAGGCAGAAGACAACCTGCAGACGCTGGCTGAAACGCTGGAGGTCCAGGTCACCGAGCGAACGGAGGAACTGCGCGGGGCCCTGAAAAAGGCCGAGACGGCCAACGAAGTCAAAACGGCTTTCCTCTCTTCCATGAGCCACGAGTTGCGAACCCCTTTGAATGCGGTGATCGGCTTCAGCCAGCTGTTGGCTGATGATCCGGAACAGCCGCTGAGCGAAGACCAGGCAGACAGCGTTCAGCAAATCACCCGGGCGGGGACGCATTTGCTGAACCTGATTAACGAAGTTCTGGATCTGTCTAAAATCGAGGAAGGCGTGCTTGGTGTCGAGGTGGATGATGTCGACCTTGATGCCATGACAGAAGAATGTATGAACCTTCTGGCGAACGCAGCCGGTGCAAACAACATTACCGTCCGAGGCGAATGTCCACCTGGTTTCCTTGTCCGGTCTGACTACACCAAGCTGAAGCAGGTTGTGTTGAACCTGATGTCAAACGCCGTCAAATACAATCGCCCGGACGGTCAGGTAACCCTGACGGTTGCGACCCCGCAGGAGGGCTGGTTTTCTGTGGCGGTTGCCGACACCGGATACGGTATCGCCGAAGAACATATTGATGAACTGTTCCAGCCCTTTGTACGCTTTGGACAGGAAAGCAGCGATATTGAGGGTACCGGGATCGGTCTGGTCATTTCGGACAAGCTGGTCCGGCTTCTGGGCGGGCATATCGACGTCAGCAGTGAAGTCGGCGTCGGGTCCTGTTTTACTGCGCACCTGCCGACAGAAAGCGAGACTTCCGGCGACAGTTAGGCGAGCGAACCCTGGCCGACCCTGGCAAAAGCTTCGGCGTACAGGACTTTGCCTGTCACGCCTTCCAGAACACCGGAGCTCATTTCCAGGGCCTGAAAGGTATCACCGGAATAGGGTGATTCGAGGCGGCGTGCCGTTTCTGATGAAAAGCCGAAGCGGGCGTAATAGTCGGGCTCGCCCAATACCAGGACAACCTGGATGCCGGATTTACGGCATTCGCGCAGGCCCTGCATGATCAACCCGCCGCCAATGCCCTGACCTTCATAGGCTTTGGCAATGCTCAGGGGGGCGAGGACCGCACCCCGCAGCAGATTGAGGGTGGTGCCGGTCGGGGCATCACTGAACAGGATATGCCCGACAACGTCTTCGTCTTTATTAACAGCTACAAGCGAAATCAGGGCATCACCTTCGGTCACCAGGTCTTCCACCAGGCGGGCTTCGTCTTCGCGGCCAAAGGCCTGGCAGACAAGATCAAAGATTTTTGTTGCGTCGCCGGCTTCTTCCTGACGCATCGAGATCATTGGATTTCCCGCTGATAATAGATCAGGTCCATGGAAGGCGGCGGCACATCGGTCTGGGACAACAGGGCATGGACCTGGCCGCGATGGTGGGTCTGGTGATTAAAGAAGTGGCTCAGCAACAAGGTGAGTTCATCAGCCTGGTCTTCACCGGCCACGTTGCGATATTCCAGCCAGGCCATCAGGGCGTTGTCATCCAGGGCGTCGATATAACTGATGATCAGCGCATCTTCGGCCTGGCGGGCCACGTGAAGGCCGGTGAATTCGGCATAAAGTTCCTGATCCAGCGAGGTGATGGCGGACAGGTTATTGGTAAACCGGCCCATCCAGACGCGGTCGCCGACCAGGATGTGGTTCAGGGTGCCGTGAATTGAGCCAAAAAAGACCGGGCGCGATTTCAGGTATTCCGCTTCGCTGAGCTGGCCGCAGGCTTCATACAGCCGCTGATTGGCCCAGGCATTATAGCGGGCAAAGGTCTTGAACTGATCGTGCATTGAGGACTGCAAAAAAAATCTCCCGGTTCCCGTCTTTTCTGTCGAACAAAAGAATGGAACCGGGAGAGGGTGGCGTCAATGCCGCAACTGTCGGGAAAACAGAAAGGACTCAAGCGCGCCAAAAAGGTTTTTCGATCTGCTGGCGGACTTGCCAGGCTTCCAGGCCCACGTCTTTCAGCAGGTAATCATCCAGCTGAGCCAGCTGGCGGCGCTCTTTGATCCGGTGGTTCCATGTCACAAGAACGTTCTGCAGGCCCCGGATGCCATCCAGAATGCTCTGTGCGATCGTGTATGACCCAGAATATCTAATTACCGAATAAAATGAACTTTCCATATCTTCCTCCTGCAAATTGTCCGTATTGTACTGGTACAATGGTGTTAGTCGCTGTTGAAGAGATAGATAAGCTTGATTTTCCTTGTCCACAAACGATATAATTTCATGAAATAGATTAGAAAAACTAATGTAGAGGTGCCTTGATGGCCCGCAGGCTACCCCCGTTGAACGCGTTGCGTGCTTTTGAGGCCGCAGCCCGGCATCTGTCATTCACCAAAGCGGCGGAAGAACTGTTTGTCACCCAGGCCGCCGTCAGCCATCAGGTCAAGGCGCTGGAGGCATGGCTGGGCCAGTCGCTGTTCATGCGCAAAAGCCGGGCGCTTTACCTGACCGAGGCGGGACAGACCTATCTGGGGCCGCTGGGGCATGCTTTTGATGAAATAGATACGGCCACGGCGCGGCTGTCGGCGCTGGACAGTTCCGGCACCCTGACGGTGTCTGTGCTGCCATCCATCGCCGCCAAATGGCTGGTGCCGCGGATGCGCGGATTTCGGGAACGCTATCCGGAAATTGATGTGCGCCTGTCGCCGTCCACGCACCTGACTGATTTCAGCCGCGAGGCCGTGGATGTGGTTCTGCGTTATGGCCGGGGCGACTGGCCCGGCATGCGGGCGGACCAGTTCCTGGCCGAGGATATCTTCCCGGTTTGCAGCCCTGAACTGTTGCACGGGGCCCATCCGCTGCTTGAGCCAAAGGACCTGAAATATCACACGCTGTTGCATGACGATTATTTTGAGGACTGGACCCGCTGGATGCTGGCCGCCGGGGTTACAGATATCGACAGCGAACACGGCCCGGTTTATGAAGACAGCGCCAACCTGTTACAGGCTGCCATTGCCGGTGAAGGCGTCGCCCTGGGCCGGTCCGCCCTGGCGGCGGACGATCTGGCGGCGGGACGCCTGGTCAAGGCCTTCGACATCAGCCTGCCCGTGGAATACGCCTATTATGTCGTCGCCCCCGAAGCCAGCGCCGACCGGCCCAAGGTCGCGGATTTTCGTGAATGGGTCATCGAAACGGCGGCCAACGATGCCCGTCGCAACCAGACCGGAAAGACATAACCCCTGATGCAATCCGCAAGTTACGCCATGCCGGAAAGCCAGAACCGCAAGGTCTGGCGTCTGGCCGGTCCGATTATTCTGGCCAATATTTCCGTTCCCATGCTGGGTGTGGTGGATACCGCTGTCATGGGTCACATGCCCCAGGCCTGGTATATCGGGGCCGTGGCTGTGGGGGCCATGATCTTCAGTTATGTCTATTGGGGTTTTGGATTCCTGCGCATGGGCACGACCGGCCTGGTGGCCCAGGCCTATGGGGCCAACGATCCGGTCGAAGTGCGCGCCCTGCTGGGCCGGGCCTTGTTGATGGCCGTGGCCCTGGGTGTCGGGGTTTTTGCCCTGCAATGGCCGCTGATCTCAGGGGCGCTGTGGTTTATTGAGGCCAGTGAGCAGGTCGAAACCCTGGCGCACAGCTATTTTGATATCCGTATTTATGCCGCCCCGGCGGCGCTGGCCAATTATGCCGTGCTGGGCTGGTTGCTGGGCTTGCAGCGGGCCAAAAGCGCGTTGCTGCTGCAGGTCTTTATGAACGGCGTCAATGTTGTGCTTGATCTGTGGTTTGTCCTCGGCCTCGGCTGGGGCGTGGAAGGCGTTGCCCTGGCCACCGCCATCGCCGAATATTCCGCCGCCATCCTGGGCGTGGTGCTGGCCTTGCGGGTCATGCGCGAAATCGATGGTCAGTGGTCCTGGGCCAGAACGCTGGACCCTGTGCAGCTGAAGCGTCTGTTTGTGGTCAATGGCGATATCTTCATCCGCACCCTGTGCCTTGTCACGGCCTTTGCCTGGTTCACCAGTCAGGGCGCCAGCATGGGCGATACCCTGCTGGCGGCCAACGCCATTTTGATGAACTTCCAGATGATTGTCGGTTATGCCCTGGACGGCTTTGCCTTTGCCGCCGAAGCGCTGATCGGGGCGGCCATCGGTGCGAAGGATCGAAAAAAACTGTCGGCTGCGGTGCGCGCCACAACCATCTGGGCCGGTGTTTTTGCCTTGCTGTTCAGTCTGGTCTACGCCGTCGCCGGGAGTTTGATTATCGCCGGTATGACCAATATCGGCGAGGTGCGTGAAGCTGCGCAAACCTTCCTGATCTGGGCTGTGTTGTCGCCGCTGGTCTCGGTCTGGAGCTTCCAGCTGGACGGTATTTTTATCGGCGCCACCCGCACCCGCGCCATGCGCAACGGCATGGCCATTTCGCTGGCCGGATTTTTGCTGAGCGTCTGGATCTTTGTGCCGTTGTGGCAAAACCACGGTCTGTGGCTGGCGTTTTATATCTACATGATCCTGCGGGCCATAACCCTGGGCGTGTGTTATCCGGCCCTGGTCCGCAGCGTCGAGGAACCGGCCCTGGTGCCCGTACCTGCGACGTCGTCCGGGAACTGATTTCGCCCCGGACAATCTGATCCGGCATGACGTCAAATCAGATCCGGAATGACGGCCAGGCCCGGAAACTGTTGTCAGGCAACGGTTTCAGCAGATCGCACCTTTGCCACGCCCTGTGGCAATGTGTTGCATGGTGTTTTTGCAAAGGGGCGGATATAGTCCGGTTGTTAAAGGACCGTGCGCCGCTTCGGCGGTTGTTTCGGTCCTGGTTTTCAGCAGCCGTTTGAGGCCGGATTTGACAAGTAAGATGAACACAGCAGGGATAAAAAGCGTCGCCGCATGGCTGGCGTTGTTTGCCCTTGTGCTGCAGACAGTGGTGCCGCTCGGGCAGATGCTGCATGCGGCCGAAGCTGATGACATCATTTACATATGCACTCCCTCCGGCATAGTCGCTTTTAATCCGGATGGCCCGGCGGATGAAGACCACAAGGACATGGCCGAGTGCCAGGTTTGTACAGCCGGCCTGTTTGGCTCGGGCTTCCTGACCCCGGAAGTTTCTGTTCAACTGCCAATCCTGTTGCAGACCTCTCAAACCGTGTCCGGTTACCAGGCATGGACGGACAATGCCGCCAGTGGCGCCTTGCCGCCACGTGGCCCCCCGGCTTCCGCCTGAGACCCCACCCTCTCTCTCTTCTTTTTTAATATTTGTCCTGCAAGGGACGATGAATTGTATGCAGCCAGTGCCATCTTACGCCTGTGGTGCATGGTTGATGTGAAGGAACACAGCAAATGACTAAATCCGTTTTCAGACTGACCCATAAATTTTCGATGCTGGTGGCCCTGGCCGTCATGGCCCTGACGTCTTTCGCCGCTGCTCCGCTTCAGGCCAGCGAATACAAGGTCGGCGCGATCACCGTGAAAGAACCCTGGGGTCGTGGCACGCCGCGCAGTGGTGGTGCCTTCATGACCATCCACAATATGGGTCCTGCCGATGAACTGGTCGCCGCCAAAGGCGATATGGCCAAAAAGGTTCAGGTTCATCAAACCGTGTCCGAAAACGGCGTCATG
>Ga0316204_10012909_pt1 | contig 10085 bp, 7 predicted proteins | sample 6monrhotite_MG_2_FD_205661 | JGI IMG/M metagenome (GOLD analysis project Ga0316204, IMG submission 205661) | Microbial mat bacterial communities from mineral coupon in-situ incubated in ocean water Damariscotta River, Maine, United States -... | ecosystem: Environmental > Aquatic > Marine >... | reverse complement strand
ACAATCTGCGCGCCCATTTCGACCGCCTTCATTGCCGCTGCGAGCGAACCGGGCAACCGGTTTGAAGCATCTTCTTCACCTGTAACTGCACCGATAAAGCTTTTCCGGGATGCACCAAACAATATTGGACAACCAAGTGTATGCAACAACGGTAACCCGTTAATCAGTGCCAGATTATCTTGTACCATACGCTTGCCGAAGCCTATGCCCGGATCCAGTATCAACCGTGATTTATTGATACCAACACTAACGCATGCATCAATCCGCGCGGATAAATAGTCATATACATCAAGCAAGGTATTCCGGTAGGTGGGGTTGTCCTGCATGGTTTTCGGCTCGCCCTGTGAATGCATCAAAATAATCGGTGCATTTGAGGCTGCTGCCACACGTAAACTTTCACCGTCATAGGTGAGCGCCGTTATGTCGTTAATAATATGCGCCCCAGCTTCCAGCGCTTTATCCATCACAAAAGAATGGCGCGTATCAATAGATAGCGGCACACCGTCTTGTTGCAGGGCTTCTATCACCGGAATGGTACGTTTGGCTTCCTCGCCTTCCCACACAGGTTCAGCGCCAGGGCGCGTGCTTTCACCGCCAATATCAATAATATCAGCACCTTCCGCTATCATGCGGCGCGCCTGCGTTACGGCGTGGACAGGGTGAACAAACTTACCCCCATCAGAAAAACTGTCAGGCGTGACATTCAACACGCCCATAATCAGAGGTTTGGTGAAGTTCAGCGCCTGCACGGCCCCTGGCAATGAAATAGGCGTGCGAGAGGCTTTCAGGTTTTCGAGCTGTGTCTCAATTTGGTCCCGAATATTGGCACACGCATGCTGTTTTTGGATAACAAGATCAGATGCCGTTAACCAGGCGTCAAAAACCAGTTCGCCGCCAAGACGCGCCATTAACCGGAAACCCGTAAATTGCAGGCCTGTCCCCGCAAAAGAAATTGCTTGAGGGTCGCCAAAAACAGAGCCGACGGGCACAAGGTATATCCTCGTCCCGTCGGTTAATTCATTAAGGTTTTGAGCGCTCACGCGGTCCTAGCCTTCCGGCTGAGGCGTACCATGCTCAACACCGGCAGTAGGCACTGTGCTAGGCGCTGTCGGTGGTACCTTCGGCGTACCGCCAGGTTTTTTAGGCGTTACACGAATAGGCTCACCGTTGATCAATTGCTTGATCTCGTCACCGGTTAGCGTTTCATACTCCAGCAGCGCTTCTCCGATAATGGTAAGCTGGTCGCTGTGATCCGTAAGAATTTGCGTTGCCCTGGTGTTTGCCTCATCTACAAAGCGTTTGATTTCCTCATCAATAAGCTTGGCTGTAGCACCCGAAACATTTTGCTTGTTTGCCACAGAGTGACCAAGGAACACTTCCTGTTCATTCGCTGCATATTGCAATGGCCCTAATTTGTCAGACATACCATACTGCGTAACCATCGCACGCGCCAAACTGGTGGCATGCTGAATATCACTTGAGGCACCAGACGTTACTGCGTCATAGCCAAAGGTCATCTCTTCCGCGACACGGCCACCCATTGCAACGGCAAGGTTATCATGCATTTTCTGGCGGCTTTGAGAATATTGGTCCCGCTCAGGCAGACGCATCACCATACCAAGTGCCCGACCACGTGGAATGATGGTGGCTTTATGAATAGGATCAGACGTCGGGCAATACATCGCAACCAGAGCATGACCGCCTTCATGGTAGGCGGTGAGCTTTTTCTCATCTTCAGTCATCACCATCGACCGGCGTTCTGCGCCCATCATCACTTTGTCTTTGGCGTCTTCAAATTCGCGCATTGCAACAATTTTCTTGCCACGTCGCGCCGCCAAAAGCGCTGCTTCATTCACCAAATTCATCAGGTCAGCACCAGAGAAACCCGGTGTACCACGCGCAATGGTGCTCAATTCAACATCAGGTGCCAGCGGCACTTTTTTGATATGTACACTCAGAATTTGCTCACGGCCAAGGATATCAGGATTGGAAACTACTACCTGACGGTCAAAACGGCCCGGACGCAGAAGCGCAGGATCCAACACATCAGGGCGGTTTGTCGCTGCGAGGATGATAATCCCCTCATTGGCTTCAAAACCATCCATCTCAACCAGCAACTGGTTCAGGGTTTGCTCGCGCTCGTCGTTACCACCACCGAGGCCTGCGCCCCTATGGCGGCCAACCGCATCAATTTCATCAATAAAGATAATGCACGGCGCATTTTTCTTGCCTTGTTCGAACATGTCACGCACGCGGCTTGCACCAACGCCCACAAACATTTCAACAAAATCCGAACCGGAAATAGTGAAAAACGGCACATTAGCTTCACCGGCAATTGCACGTGCCAGCAGTGTTTTACCACAACCTGGAGGGCCAATAAGAAGCGCACCTTTAGGGATTTTTCCGCCAACACGCTGAAATTTTTGCGGGTCTTTAAGGAAATCTACAATTTCTTCAAGTTCTTCTTTGGCTTCTTCAATGCCTGCAACATCTTCAAATGTTACATGAACCTGCTTTTCCGTTAGCAGCTTTGCCTTGGATTTACCAAAGCCCATGGCACCGCCGCCACCTTTTCCTTGCATTTGGCGCATGAAGAATATCCAAACGCCTATAATCAGCAGGAACGGCAACATGGAGAACAAGATACTGTTCAACATGCCTGGCTCGTCCACCACCTCAGAAAAATTCACATTATGTTCACGCATAATCTGGTACAAATCAGGGTGGAATACAGGCTTCACAGCCTTCTTCAACACGCCTGAACCATCCTGAAACTCTATATCCTGTCCGGTAATTTTCGCTTCGGTTACAAGGTTCTGTTCTACTGAACTGAGAAAATCGCTGTAACTTACTTCCTGTGCTCGCTGACCACTGCCCTGGAACATCTGGAAAAGCACCATCAAAAGGATCAAAATCAGACCCCAAACCAGTGCATTTCGCATCAAACCATTCACATTATTGCCTTTCCATTGCTGTCGCGCCATTTTTGCCGCGTCGCAAGCCTTATTCTTTTATAAAAGTCTTACCCTTGAGATAAGCATCTTGGCTCTCTGTGCAAGGGTATCCTTCGTCAATAGGCTCACATTTTAGTTATTATTGTCCTAATAGGCCGTATTTCGACCAAAACATCCTCCAAAGCGGCATACTCCAGTTGAGGTACCGCCCGTAAATCCGTTCCTTTGAATACCGCTGGCAGAACCAGCGCCGCCAACCGGGGCACTGTCATTTGCTCAACATCAAACATTGATGCTTTCAACTGCCGCCAGCCATCCTCCCCAAGGGCACGAATTTCGAGCCCTGCAATATCACCCTTTGCCGAGATTTCAAATCGATTATCCCAACTGGTTGTTTCTTCAAGAGAAGTTGCTTCCTCGCAGCCGTTAAGTTCACGCGATATCAACATTTTACCCGCAGATAAAGGCGTGAACCTGGCACCGTATAATGTTTGCCCCCGAAACCCGCCTGTTGTTAGCTGGTCAAACAGACGCAACAGCTTTTCCATACGCGGCACATAGGTGCCTTTGCCCACATACCTGCAAATTGTCGCCAACCCGCGCAGCAAAATTTCTTCCGGTTCATCCGTTAGGGCACCAAGGTCCAGCACCGCATACCCTTCCGGGAAAGTTTCCACCGCCCGGTACAGCCATTTGGCTTCATAGTGTTCCAGCGCGGCCCTGCTGCGCCGCAACCTTCCCGCGGTTGCTGCCAACCTGTCAGCACGTAAACCCTCCACCGGTGGATTGCCGAGAAGTTTCCGTATTTTCACCCGGTCAAACGCCTCTGACTGGTTACTGGGGTCTTCAATCCATTCAACTGAACGCGCGCGCAAATAGGTCAACAGGTCTGATTTCGGGACATTTAACAAAGGCCGGATAAGGGTTACGTCCTTCAAATCACGTGCCGGAGCCATACCCGCCAGCCCGTACACACCGCTGCCCCGCGCCAACCGCAGCAACACTGTTTCTGCCTGATCATCCATATGGTGTGCCGTTGCCAAATACCGAACACCGTTAGCCCGGCACCAATTTGCCATTAGCCCATACCGCGCATCGCGGGCCACTGCCTGAATATTACCGGTGGGCTTATCGCCCTCCCAAATAAATATATGGTGTTTGATGCCGTGTTCAGTGCACAGCCTTGCAACTGCCAAAGCTTCTCCTGCTGATGCAGCGCGCAAGCTGTGGTCAACCGTTAGCACGGTTACATCAAAGCTTTCTGCCGCCAACAACATCAGCGCCGCACTGTCAGCGCCGCCCGAAACAGCCACAGCCAATCGCCCACCAGCAGGTACACCCAGCCGGATTATCTCACGTTTCACATCGCTGGCAGTTAGCTGTGCCATGGCACCAACAGCCTTTCAGGTAGTTATTCGCAGCGCGCAGCCGTACTTATACGTGCTGCATGCGCCTTAAGGCGGGCAGAAGCTTTGTCTTCAACACGGCGAAATTCTGCAAGGGCATTACAAGCGTCCCCTGCACTATCCAGTTTCAAAAGCACATCCGCCAAATCAACCAGCGCATCTGGGCGCTTGGCATGGTTTGGGTGTTCTTCAATCAACGCCAGCAGATATTGTGCAGCTTGCGCATTGCGCCCTTCCTGCAAATGAATACGGCCCAGCCAGTATTTGGCATTGGCCATACGGCTATCACCCGCATTACTTGCAACAAATTTCTCAAAGGCAAGCCGCCCGCGCTTGAGGTCATTTTTGCGAACAAACGCAAAAGCAAAATCAAACTGCTCAGCGGCAGTACCTTCCGGCAAATCGACAGAAACCGCGGCTTCTTCAACTACGGCCTCTTCGACTGCCTCATCTACTGAAGGAAGGGCTTGCCCGCCGTCAGCAGCCACAGCGGGGCCGTCAGCTTCTCCCGCACCAGCACTTGCCCCCGGTGCCGGCACAGCACTGCCTTGTATTATTTCGCTGCGTTGCAATGCAAGTTCCTTGCGCAGCAGGTCAATATCATCCTGCATCAGCCGCTGCTTGTGTTCAAATTCTTCAAGCCTGCCGTTCAGGCGGCGTATCTGCGTCTCCAGCATGCCAATTTTAGCTGACAGGCTTGCAACCAGCTGCGGATTTATCCCCGCAGGCACGGCCCCCGCTTCGGGTTGCTCAGGGTTTAGGCCCAGCCGTGTTCTCAGCATGCGCACCTGGCGCTCCAGCACCTCAATTTTGGCACTATTCACCGCGTTGCTGTTCTGCGCGCTTGCAGCCCCTTGGTCAAAAACAGAAGTAGCGAGGATTGAAAGGCCAATCACGGCAGTAAAAGAAAGGCTTTTCGCCAACATGCAAAATCTCCAAAAAATCAACGTTGCCCGCCCTAAGCACCAATTAAACATCAGACAAAAATGCGGTTATAAAAAGACAGGTATAAAAAGATGGCCCCGCCCCGGATAATCCGGGCACGGGGCCAACTATTCTTTAGCGCGTCGCAGGTCTTATTGTACGCGAAGCACCCCACGGCGGTTCTGGCTGTAGTTGCCAGGCTCGGCAGGGCGCTCCTTGCCGTAGCTGATTGTTTTCAAACGGCTGGCGGGTACGCCGAGCGCAACCAGATAATTTTTAACCGCAGTCGCACGGCGATCACCAAGCGCAAGGTTATATTCCCGTGTGCCACGCTCATCGCAGTGGCCTTCAACAGTAATACGAACACGATTGTGTCGGTTCAACCATTCTGCTTGTTTGCCCAAAGTAGCGCGCGCATGGTCTGTCAGGTCTGAGCTGTCATAAGCAAAGAAGATGCGGTCACTAGCAAATTCTGTGAGCCCTGATTGACCTTCTTTATCAAGAGGGTCCATTTCAACCGGGGCCATTACAACAGGATCAGGCTGACCATTGCCCATAGATTCATCTTCAACAGGCGCTGCTGGTGCAACTTCCTCTGGAGGCGGCGTTTCTGTTGTTGAACATGCTGCAAGAATGAATGCTGCAGCAGTAAGTAAGGCAATATTTTTGCCCAGGCGTTCGGACGTCATGATAGCTCCCTCCAACGGAATGGGTTCCCCCGTAAATATACATCAGTGCCTGCGCCTGCAGAAATATCTGTAAAAACACAAGCCTATTCGGGGCAACTATAGAAGGAGATTCTCAAAGGATCAAGCGCTCAAAAGTTGCCAAACGCCTGTTTTTTCGTGACGTTTCCGTGAATTAGCCTCAAACATTCCCATTTTATAACGAAAGTGCCCCATACTGGCAGGACAGCCCATAATGATGGAATTACCCATTGGCCGGTGCAATAAATAACAAGCCTCTTGAAACAGAGGAGATATTTGTTATCTGATCACCCATAGCGCTTTTGCATTTACACACAGCAAGGAAATTCCATGCCCGCACAGATTTTAAAACTGGAAAACCGCGCCGTCCTGAAGCTTGCAGGTGCTGACATTCGTGATTTCCTGCAAGGGTTGATCACCAGCGACATAAAAGACGTTAGTGCTGGCAACGCCCTTTACTGTGCGCTGCTTACGCCGCAGGGTAAATATATGTTTGATATGATCATCGTAGCAGACGGCGATGATTTGCTGCTGGACATCGAAGCCCAGCGCAAACCGCAACTAATGCAGCGTCTAACAATGTATAAGCTACGCGCTGATGTGACGATAACAGAGGAAGATGCCAACGTGTGGGCGCTGTGGCCAGAGGGTGAAGCAGCTACTGCCTGCAGTGGCATATCCTATACTGACCCGCGCCATAAAGCCCTGAAAACACGCGCAATTTCCAAAGAAAACCCCTGCCCCGACGCTGAAGTGTTGAGTTTTGAAACCTATGAGGAACGCCGTATTCGCCACGGCGTGCCGGATGGCAGCCGCGACATGCGTGTTGAAAAATATTTTTGGCTGGAAACAGGCGCTGAAAAACTGAACGGCGTATCCTTTGAAAAAGGTTGTTATGTAGGTCAGGAATTAACCGCCCGCATGAAACACCGCACCGACCTGAAGAAAATACTCACGCCAGTGAAATTATCCGGCCCTGCACAATTGGGCGATGCCATCACTTCTGAGGCTGGCAAAAACGCCGGTGAAATCCGCACAGTGGCAAACGGCTATGCCCTCGCCTACCTGCGGCTGGCCTTTAAGGATGATACCCTCTTGGTGAACGGCTGTGCCATCAGCTCCAACCTGAAATCAGGTTAGTCATCTATTCCTCCTCCTATTCGTCACCAACTCAACTGTCATATCGTGGCTTGACCACGGTATCCATGCGGTGCTGGAAGCCGCGCGGCATTGGAAAGGTGGATTCCGGGGTCTTGGCCCCGGAGTGACACCAAGCTCAGATGTAATACCTAAAAGTTCAAGTGAGTTGATGACACCGCGCTTTATGTCAAAACAACCTTGCCATTCTTGCCTCCCCGCTCGTCACTCGCCTTTTGCAAAGCAGGCGTTTACGCCACCTGATCGGCGAGTCCAGAGAGCTATGGATACGAACGCTGCATTAGCCGGCTAAACCATCGAATGACGAATAGGAAGATGGGCGGCACCCTGCATTCTGTCAAAACAGCCTTGCCATTTCCCTCTAAATATGGTGGCCTTCAAACAGGGAGAACAAGCATGACCAAACCAAAAAAACAGCGCGAAACCAGCAGCAATAAAATCCACGACAAGAAAAACATGATCGTGCTAGGCCTAACCGTAGCCGCCATCCTGATATTCATCATTTCAACGCAGTAAGCGTAGCTATACCATCCGGTGAAAATGCCCACAGCAGCATCCCCATATTCAAAACCACTGTGGCATAAAATATGATGCGAAACGGCTGTTTTACTGTTTTGTGCCTTAGCAGCCTTTGTGCTGCCAACGCACCCGGCCATCCGCCAAGCAGCGCCAATATATGCAGGTTTTTTTCGCTGATTCTGCGGCGGTTATGCACCGCAGCAGATTTATCAATTGCATAGGCAACCAGCGCCGCACTACTGGCCACCAAATAAAGTATCGCGGCAAACCACACCATTTGACCGTACGGCGCTTCCAGCCAACTGGACACTGCGCGCTTAGTCCTTCAGCGCTGCTTGTGCTGCGGCCAGCCTTGCTATTGGTACACGGAAGGGCGAACAGGATACATAATCAAGGCCCAAGCTGTGGCAAAATTCCACGCTCGCCGGGTCACCGCCGTGTTCGCCGCAAATGCCGAGCTTGATATCAGGCCGGGTAATGCGTCCGCGCTCAACGCCGATTTTCATCAGCTCGCCCACACCTTCCTGGTCAATGGAAACAAATGGGTCCTGCGCAAAAATGTCTTTCTTCACATATTCATCAAGGAAGCGTGCAGCATCGTCCCGACTAATGCCAATGGCTGTCTGCGTTAAATCATTGGTGCCAAAGGAGAAAAAATCTGCCGCATTGGCGATTTTATCTGCCCGCAGTGCCGCACGCGGCAGTTCGATCATGGTGCCGATCATGAAATCAACATGATGGCCGGTTTCCGCGAACACAGCGTTTGCTACCGCATCCACACACTCGCGCAGCAGCGTTAATTCTTTTTCTGTCGCCACAAGCGGTATCATTATTTCAGGCACCACAGTAGCGCCGGTGGCTTCTTCAACCGCAATTGCGGCTTCAAAGATTGCCCGCGCCTGCATTTCATATATTTCAGGGTATGTTATACCCAATCTGCACCCACGGTGGCCCAGCATGGGGTTAAATTCGTGCAAATCAGCCGCCCGACGTTTTACCAGCTTCACATCCACACCAAGGGCTTTTGCCACATCTTCAAACTCGGCTTCTTCACGCGGCATAAATTCATGCAGCGGCGGGTCAAGCAAACGTATTGTTACCGGCAGGCCGTGCATGATTTTGAAAATCTCTTCAAAATCACTGCGCTGCATCGGTAATAATTTTGCCAGTGCTTCTTTGCGACCTTCAAGGCTTTCAGCCAAAATCATCTGGCGCACGGCAATGATGCGGTCGCCTTCGAAAAACATATGTTCTGTACGGCAAAGGCCAATGCCTTCCGCGCCAAATTCACGTGCGGTGCGGGTGTCTTCCGGTGTATCTGCGTTGGTGCGTACTTTCAGGGTGCGGTATTTGTCGGCCCAACTCATCATCTTGGAAAAATCGCCTGAAAGTTCAGGTTGCAGCGTTTTCACTTCGCCGACCATAACATCACCGGTAGACCCATCCAGCGTGATAATATCGCCTTCTTTGAGGGTGCGTCCCGTTGCTGTCATAACCCTGTCACGGTGATCAATCCTGAGTTGTCCTGCGCCAGAAACACACGGACGGCCCATTCCGCGCGCCACAACAGCCGCATGGCTGGTCATGCCGCCGCGTGCTGTAAGAATTCCCTTGGCTGCATGCATGCCGTGAATGTCTTCAGGGCTGGTCTCAACACGGCACAAAATAACGTCTGTACCCGCTTTTGCGAGGGCCACGGCTTCGTCACTACTGAACACAATAGCACCAGAGGCTGCCCCCGGTGAGGCTGGCAAACCGCGTGTAAAAATATCACGCGGGGCGTCAGGATCAAGCGTTGGATGCAACAATTGGTCGAGTGCGGCAGGCTCCACTCTTGTCACTGCTGTTTTTGTGTCAATCAGGCCGTCGGCTTCCATTTCAACAGCAATTTTCAATGCCGCTTTGGCTGTACGCTTGCCGCTGCGCGTTTGCAGCATCCACAGCTTGCCGCGCTGTACCGTAAATTCGATGTCCTGCATGTCGCAGTAATGTCGCTCCAAAGTCGCGAAATTTGCTGCCAGCTCAGCGAACACTTCTGGCATGGCTTCTTCCATCGATGGAAGCGCGCTGGACGCCGCTTCACGCGCCCGTTTCGTAAGATTTTGCGGTGTACGAATGCCCGCAACCACGTCTTCGCCCTGCGCGTTTATCAGAAACTCGCCATAATACGCGTTTTCACCGCTCGCCGGGTCTCTGGTAAAAGCCACCCCGGTTGCTGATGTTTCGCCCATGTTTCCAAACACCATGGCTTGCACATTTACCGCCGTGCCCCAAGCTTCCGGAATATTATTCAGCTTGCGGTAAACCCTAGCGCGGTGCACATTCCAGCTTCCGAAAACAGCTGTGACAGCGCCCCACAGCTGTTCTCGCACATCCTGCGGGAACGGGCGACCAAGCTCGGATTCGGCTTTTTCCTT
>Ga0316204_10012907_pt1 | contig 10089 bp, 7 predicted proteins | sample 6monrhotite_MG_2_FD_205661 | JGI IMG/M metagenome (GOLD analysis project Ga0316204, IMG submission 205661) | Microbial mat bacterial communities from mineral coupon in-situ incubated in ocean water Damariscotta River, Maine, United States -... | ecosystem: Environmental > Aquatic > Marine >... | reverse complement strand
CGCTCCAGTTCTTTCATATCAAACCGATGACCGGAGCGCCCCACCTCGCCCGGCACAAACTCGTCTGCCAAAACGGTGAGATCGGTTCGGGCAACCGCTGCGTCGGAGGTGCCGAGTTTCGCCAGGAATGACGTCACAGCCATGGGCTCAAATCCGGCATCGCGGAGTGCTTCGATTGAGTATTCACCGCGTAGTCGCTTGGAGAGCGGCTGACCCTCTTCATTCAACAGGAGCGAGTGATGGCCAAAGCGGGGCGGTTCTGCGCCCAATGCCCGAAACACCTGCACCTGCGCACCTGTGTTGGTGACATGATCTTCACCACGGACGATATGGGTGATTTCCATATCGATATCGTCCACCACGCTTGGCAGCGTATAAAGGTAAGACCCGTCGCCGCGAATGAGAATGGGGTCAGACAGGCTCTTCGTGTCGACCTTGACCGGCCCCAGAAAGAGATCATCGAATTCAACCACTTCCGGGTCGAGCTTGAAGCGCCAATGGGGCTGACGACCTTCTGCTTCGAAAGCTGCTTTCTCTTCATCTGTCAGATTGAGTGCTGCGCGGTCATAGACCGGCGGAAGCTTTCGGCCCAACTGGCGTTTACGTTTGCGGTCGAGCTCATCGGGTGTTTCGTAACACGGATAGAGCCGTCCCTTGGCTTTCAGCTTTTCAACCGTTTCCGCATAGCGATCAAACCGGTCCGACTGGCGGAAGCTCTTGTCGTGCGTCAAACCCAACCAGGCCATATCCGCAACAATCTTATCGGCATATTCCTGGGTGGAGCGCTCCGTATCTGTATCGTCCAGCCGCAGAATAAAGGTACCACCTTCCTTCTTCGCGAGCAGCCAGTTGAACAAGGCCGTTCGTACATTGCCGACATGAATGGTGCCGGTTGGGCTCGGCGCAAATCTAAGACAAGCAGTCATGATGTTCCTTACCGCGCGTCGCGATAACCGTTGGTGATGGGGTAGCGCCGGTCGCGCCCGAAATTGCGAGATGTGATCTTGACGCCGGGCGCTGCCTGACGGCGTTTATACTCCGCAATGTAGAGCAGATGCTCGATGCGTTTCACAAGGTCCCGGTCGTGACCCCGCTCAATGATCTCTGCGAAGGGCATTTCCTTCTCAACCAGGCACTCGAGAATATCATCAAGCACCTCATAAGGTGGCAAGGAGTCCTCGTCCTTCTGGTCTTCGCGGAGCTCCGCCGATGGGGGCTTGGTAATGATATTGACCGGGATTACTTCACCTTCCGGCCCAAGGCCGATTGAGGGCTTGTTCGCGTTCCGCCAGCGACAAAGCGCAAACACCTGAAGTTTGTACAGGTCCTTGATCGGATTGTAGCCGCCATTCATGTCGCCATAGAGCGTGGCATAGCCGACTGAGACTTCAGACTTGTTGCCAGTTGTGACGACCATGCTGCCAAACTTGTTGGAAAGCGCCATGAGGATGGTGCCGCGGGTCCGTGACTGAAGGTTTTCCTCTGTCGTGTCGGACTGCGTGTCAGCAAACATAGGGTCAAGCGCTTCAAGAAAGCCCTTCACCGGCCCTTCAATGGGCACGCTGTCATAACGCACACCGAGCGCTGCTGCACATTGCTCTGCGTCGCTCACACTCTCATCCGCTGTGTATTTATACGGCAACATGACGCAGTGAACTTTGTCCGCACCCAGTGCATCGACGGCCATGGCAGCACAGATTGCCGAGTCGACCCCACCGGAAAGGCCGAGCACCACTCCTGGAAACCGGTTCTTGGTGACATAGTCACGGAGGCCCAAGACACAGGCATTGTAGATCGCTTCATCCCCATCCGGGATTTGTGCCGAGGCTTCTAGGGCGCAGACCCAGCCGGTGCTTTCTCGAGACCATGCAGTCACGAGGACGCTTTCCTTCCAGGCCGGCATTTGCGACGCCAAGGAAAGGTCGCCGTTCAACACGAAGGATGCGCCATCAAATACCAGTTCGTCCTGGCCCCCAATCTGATTGAGATAGACCAGCGGCAAACCCGTTTCGTTGATCCGCGCAACACAGTGCTGCATGCGGGCGTCGTGCTTTTCTGTGTCAAACGGCGAACCGTTGGGCACGAGCAGAATCTCAGCGCCGGTTTCTTCCAGACATTCGGTCACATCTTCAAACCAGATGTCTTCGCAGACTGGCACGCCCAGGCGCACACCCCGGAACGGCAGTGGTCCCGGCATGCCGCCCGCGGCAAAGACACGAGGCTCGTCAAACACGCCATAGTTTGGCAAATGAACCTTATGACGCTTGCCAACAATCTCGCCGCCGTCGATCAGCACCATGGAATTGTGAAGGCCTGTCTCTTCGCGAGACGGCGCACCGATGAGGTATGCTGGGCCGCCATCGGCGGTGTCTTTCGCGAGCTCCGCCAGAGCTTCATCAACGGCAAGCTGGAAGGACGGCTTTAACACCAGGTCTTCAGGCGGATACCCAATCAGAAACAGCTCTGGGAACATGATCAGATCTGCGCCTTCTGCCGCAGCATCGGCACGGGCAGCGCGGGCTTTCGCCAAATTGCCGACAATGTCGCCCACGGTTGGGTTCAATTGGGCGAGGGCTATTTTCAACTGATCGGTCATGGAAAGGCTTCAGACTCAACTCTCTGTCAGATTAGAGACGTGTTTCTAGCTTGCTGTTCGTACATGAACAATAGGGACCACAATTTACGTAACGAATATGGGGTTTTACAGGTGGTGCATCGCCCTCTCCCTGTCTATATGCTGGCGGCAACAAACATTAAAAATGGGGAGAAACAGGATGGCTGAGGCAACAAATCGCCAGATCCTGCTGGTGGAAACACCAAAGGGTAAGCTTGGCGCAGAACACTTCAAAATGGCTGAGGCAGCCGTTCCGGGCCTCTCTGAAGACGGCACGCTTCTGGTGCGGACCCACTACATCTCCCTTGATGCAGCCAATCGTGCCTGGATGCAGGGCGCAACCTATCGCGACGCAGTGGAATCGGGCCAGGTGATGGCTGGTGGCGCCATTGCTGAGGTGATTGAGAGCAAGTCATCCGACTTCTCGGCTGGCGACCTCGTGTTCGCCGACACAGGCTGGCAGGATTATGCAGTGGTTTCCGCGAAGGCCGCGCAGAAAGTCCCTTCGATGGAGCCAAAGACCCATCTTTTGAGTGTCTACGGCGTTGCGGGGCTCACGGCCTATTTCGGACTTCTGAATTGCGCGACACCAAAAGCAGGCGAAACCATTCTGGTATCAGCTGCTGCTGGTTCTGTCGGGACGCTCGTTGGGCAGATCGCCAAGGCCGCCGTGCCAGACTGCACAGTGATCGGCATTGCCGGGTCAGATGAGAAATGCCAATGGTTGAAAGACGAGCTCGGTTTTGATGCCACGGTGAATTACAAGACCGAACCAGTCTTCAAAGCTCTGAAAGCTGTCGCTCCGCAGGGCATTGACGTCTATTTCGACAATGTTGGCGGCGATATTCTGGAAGCGGCTCTTTTCCGCATGAACAATTTTGGCCGCATCGCCTGTTGCGGTGCCGTTTCCCAATATGACGGCGCCCCACCTTCCGCTGGCCCTCGCGGCGTTCCAGGCCTCATCGTCACCAAGCGACTCAACCTGCGTGGCTTCATCATGTCGGACTTCCCAAATGAGCGGGACAAGGCGCTGAAAGACCTGGAAGGCTGGGTTGCTGAAGGCAAGATCAAAGTGCAGGAAGACATTATTGACGGGCTTGAGAATACGCCTGCTGCGCTGATCGGATTGCTTGCAGGTGAGAACCGCGGCAAACGCATGGTCAAAGTCGTCTGAGACGGCTCACATGAGCGACCGACCCAATTTCCTGATCTTCATGCCAGACCAGTTGCGCGCTGACTGTGTCGGCGCGTTTGGCAATCCGGTTGTGCAAACGCCGAACCTCGACGCGTTCGCAGCACAGGGCACCCGCTTCACCAATGCGTTTTGTCAAAACTCTGTCTGCAGCCCGAGCCGGGTCTCCATATTCACCGGCTGGTATCCGCATGTGCGGGGGCACCGGACCCTCACCCATCTCATCAAGCCCTGGGAGCCCAATCTCCTAAAGCTCCTGAAGGATGGCGGCTATAATGTGGCCTGGGCGGGCGCGCGCGGCGATACATTTGCGCCGGGCGTACTTGAGGAAAGTACCGACTTTCACGGGTTCACCACCTACCCGACCATGTTTTTTGAATTCGACAAGACACCGCGCGAGGATGCGCTGGCGCGGGCCTTTTATCATGGCGAGCGCAAAGGCGAGGATGGTTCCGGTGAGGGCCCGTTCCTCGATCTTGATGAAGCCAATCTACAGACCGCCATTCAATGGCTGGAAGACGCGCCTGAGGCCCCATGGGTTCTCTTCATCGCGCAAATCTTTCCACACCTGCCTTTCGAGGTGGAGGAACCTTTCTTCAACCTTCATGATCGTGCAGATATGCCCAGGCGCGCGCAGGCTGACCTCTCGACAAAACCGCGCTTTATGCAGACGCTCAAAGAGGCTCATGGCCGCGACCGCCTTTGCGAAGACGAGTGGCAGGAAATCGTTGCCACCTATTACGGCATGATTTCGCGCATTGATGCACAATTTGGTCGGCTGATAGATGCACTCAATTCCAGTGGTCAAGCTGATGACACGATGACGCTTTTCTTTACCGACCATGGCGAATATGCGGGCGACTTTGATCAGGTGGAAAAATGGACCAGTGGGTTGGACGACTGCCTGGTGCGCAACCCGCTCATCATCGGCGGACCTGGCATCACACAAGGCGGCACGGCAGACAGTATGGTAGAGATGGTCGATCTTCTCCCTACGTTGCTCGACTATGCAGGGATTGAAGCAAACCACACCCACTTCGGGAAAAGCCTCAAGCCGGTTCTTGCTGATCCCACAACACCACACCGTGAGCTTGCCTTTTCTGAGGGCGGCTACACGAGAGGAGAAGCCGATCTCGTAGAACAGGCCGATTTCCCCTATGACCTAAAGGCAGGCCTGCAGCAAGAAGATCCAACACTTGCCGGAAAGGCCATCTCTGTTCGCAGCCAGGACTGGACCTACATTTATCGATTGTATGAGAGTGATGAGTTTTACGACCGAACGCACGATCTGTTGGAGGAGCGCAACCTCATCAATAACCCAACATACCAAACAACGATCAGGGAAATGAAAGACCATGTCCTTACCTGGATGGTTGAGACCGCAGACGTCATTCCCTGGGACACAGATCCAAGAAACTGAACAACCCAATTAATCACCACCCAAACAGGAGACAGATATGTCAAACATGATCAGCAAAGAGGTTCAGCTGGCCGCACGGCCGGACGGCGAGCCAAAAGACAGTGACTTCCAAATCGCTGAAGTTCCCGTCGCGGCACCAGGTGCAGGCGAGTTCCTCGTTCAGAACCTCTGGATGTCGGTCGACCCCTATATGCGCGGTCGCATGATGGATCGGGAAAGCTATGTACCTCCCTTCCAGATTGGCGAAACCATGGACGGTGGCTGCATCGGGAAAGTAATCGAGTCCAACAATGAAAACTTTGCCGTTGGCGACTATGTCAACTCCATGAATGGCTGGCGCGAGCTTTATGTCACCGATGGTGCCATGGTGAACAAGATCGACCCTGCCATGGGTCCGATTGAAGCGAACCTTGGCACTCTCGGCATGCCTGGTATGACCGCCTATGCAGGCCTCTTCAAAGTGGCTGGTCTTAAAGATGGAGAGAATGTCTTCGTCTCAGCAGCATCAGGCGCCGTAGGTGCCGTGGTCTGTCAGCTTGCCAAAGCCCATGGCTGCTATGTGGTGGGTTCAGCCGGGTCTGACGATAAGTGCAAATGGCTTGAGGAAGTGGCCGGGATCGACAAGGCCATCAACTACAAGACCTGCGGCGACCTTGACGCTGCTGTGCGTGATGCGTTCCCGAAGGGCATTGACGTCTATTTTGAAAACGTCGGCGGCGCTCACCTGCAGGCGGCGATCAACTACATGAACCCGCACGGGCGCGCAGCACTCTGTGGCATGATCGAGCAATATAATGACAAAGAGCCGCGTCCGGGCCCGAACAATCTCATCCAGATTGTTGGCAAGAGCCTGAAGCTCGAAGGCTTCATCGTCTCAAACCATCTCGACATCATTCCTGACTTCTATGCAGAGATGGCGAAGCTTATTGGCAGCGGTAAAATGAAGACCGAGCAGACAGTAGAAGAAGGCATTGAAAATGCGCCCAAAGCATTCCTCAATCTCTTCTCAGGTGCCAATTTCGGCAAGATGCTCGTGAAGATCAGCGACGACCCGTCAGCATAACCCGGCTGGCTTTTCGATACTTGCATTGCTAAAATTCGAGACCCGGCGGCATCTGCTGCCGGGTTATCTTTTGGAGGATAATGACTGTGCCGACGACGAATCAACGCTGGGTGCTTGCATCCCGACCTGAGGGAAAACCCGCTCCTGACAACTTCCGGTTGGAGGAGGTCGAACTCGCTGATCCGGGTGAGCACGAGCTGTTGATCCAGGCCAAGTACATCTCGATTGATCCTGGCATGCGGTCGCGTCTCTCAGCAGACAGCTATGCGGCTGCACTGCAGGTCGGTGAGGTGATCGAAGGCGCCATGGTTGGCGAAGTCGTTCAGTCAAACAATGAAAAGTTTGCTGTGGGTGATCTGGTTACCGGTGGCTTCGGCTGGCAATCCCACGCGCTATCGAATGGTCGAGGCCTCGCAAAACTTGACGCTTCTATGTTCCAGGGACCACTCCGTGTCACGGCAGCCATCGGCGTGCTCGGCATTCCGGGCCTCACTTCCTATTTCGGACTTCAAGATTTGGGGCAGCCGAAGGAAGGTGAAACAGTTCTGATTTCTTCTGCAGCGGGGCCCGTGGGCGCAACAGCCGGGCAGATCGCGAAGATGAAAGGCTGCCGTACAATTGGCATCGCCGGGTCAAAAGAAAAATGCGCCTATGTCACCGGCGAACTCGGGTTTGATGCCTGCATCAACTACAAAGAAGTGGCCAGTTTGGAAGATGCGATCAAAGGCGCCTGCCCCGATGGTGTCGATATCTATTTCGACAATGTGGGGGGTGAGATGCTGGACGCCGCCATTGCCAATACCAATGAGCGCGCGCGGATCATCATTTCCGGCGCGGTGTCGGAATACAATAAAGCGGAGCCCCGGGGCATTCGCAATACACTGCGGTTCATCACCCATCGTTTGCGCATGGAAGGGCTTGTCGTGTTTGACTATTTCAAGCAGTTCCGAGACGCACAGGCCGAAATGGGTGGATGGATCATGCAGGGCAAGCTCATCTACACTGAAGACATCAGTGAAGGTCTTGAGACCGCGCCAGCAGCCTTTGCCGGATTGTTTGAAGGCGAAAACTTCGGACGACGGCTTGTTAAAGTGAGCTAAGAAAAAGGCGGGTCAGTCTGAACTGAGCCCGCCTCTTTCAATTAGGTCATCTTGGATCAGATAGAAACGACGTTGTTTTCCGGCGTCCGGCTGTCGCGCTCTTTCTTCAAGCCTTCGGCAATGAGGAAGGCCAACTCCAGCGACTGACTGGCATTCAACCGTGGGTCGCAATGGGTGTGGTAGCGATCTGACAGATCCTCTTCGCCAATGGCCTGCGCGCCGCCCAGACATTCGGTCACGTTCTGACCGGTCATCTCAAAATGCACACCACCTGCATGGGTGCCGAGATCACGGTGCACACTCATGAATTGCTGCACTTCAGCCAGCACGCGATCGACAGGTCGTGTTTTGTACCCGGTCGATGCTTTGATCGTGTTGCCATGCATAGGATCACAAGACCAAATCACTTTGCGACCTTCTTTTTCCACAGCCTCCACCAAGCGCGGCAAATGCTTTTCAACATTGTCTGCACCAAAGCGACAGATCAACGTCAAACGACCGGATTCATTATCCGGGTTTAACGTATCAATCAGGTTCAACAGATCATCTGCTTCCATGCTTGGACCACACTTCATGCCAATCGGGTTTTTCACACCCCGACAGAATTCAACATGTGCATGATCAGCCTGACGTGTGCGATCACCAATCCAAAGCATGTGAGCGGACGTGTCATACCAATCGCCCGAAGTTGAATCCACACGCGTCATGGCTTCTTCATAGCCAAGCAGAAGCGCTTCGTGGCTCGTGTAGAAGCGGGTGGTTTGCAACTGCGGCACGGTATTGGCATCGATGCCGCAAGCGCGCATGAAATCGAGTGCCTCGGTAATGCGATTAGCTACGCTCTCATAACGCTTCTTGCCCTCGCCTTCGCCGACAAAACCCAATGTCCACTGATGCACATAATCCAGATCTGCATAGCCACCGGTTGCGAATGCTCGGATCAAATTCAACGTCGCCGCTGACTGACTGTATGCCTGCAACAGACGTTTGGGGTCTGGTACGCGCGCTTCTTCAGTGAACTCGATGCCGTTGATAATGTCACCGCGGTAACTCGGCAGCGTCACATCACCAATGGTTTCCAAATCAGCAGAACGAGGTTTTGCGAATTGACCGGCAATGCGGCCAACTTTCACCACAGGCAATGCAGCCGCATAGGTAAGCACCACCGCCATCTGCAACAGCACCCGGAATGTGTCGCGAATATTGTCTGGATGGAACTCTGCGAAACTCTCGGCGCAGTCACCGCCTTGAAGCAAAAATGCTTTGCCGTCACATACGTCCGCCAGATCACGCTTCAAATTGCGGGCTTCCCCAGCAAAAACAAGCGGTGGCGACTTTGCGAGCGTGTTTTCCACATCAGATACAATTGCAGCGTCTGGGTAAGACGGCAGTTGAACGACAGGCTTTTCCCTCCAACTTGTGGGGGACCAATTATTTGCAGCACCAGCGTCAGCCATAGCTAACCTCTTATAGTAAGGGCGTTTTCACGTCTGAACCCACTCTCGCAACAGCGAAAATAGCCGCACGCGACCCCTTTTCCTCGAAAGGCGGAATATATAAGCCCTATCTGTGACAAAGAAAAGGCTAAGCCTTTCTATTGGTTAGCTCATTTACCATTCAGGACAGAACAATGTCCCGCCGAGAGGCTCTTTGGTCTAGCCAGACATTTCTGCTGACCAGCGGCGTTGCATTTCCTCCGGTGAAACATCCTCTGCTTTTGTCGCCAAAAACCAAGTATGACCGAACGGATCTTGGATCATTCCGCTGCGATCTCCGAAGAATTGTTCCTTCACCGGCCGAAGCTCCATAGCACCTGCTTTCACAGCCCGCGCAAAGACTTCTTCCACCTGATCGACATAGATATGAAGCTTCACCGGCGACCCACCGATGCTTTCTGGGGACAGAGCACCGAAATCTGGGTACTCATCCGACAACATAAGCGTTGCCTCCCCAAGCTCAATTTCGGCGTGCCCAATTTTGTCTCCGCCTGGCTCAACCAGCCTAAATTTCTCAACAGCACCAAAGGCTTCAGTGTAAAAATCAATAGCGGCTGCAGCATCACGCACTGCGATGTAGGGCATTAGTTGTTTCACGACCGACATGTTTCACCCCTTGCATTTTTCATTTAATTACGTTACGTAGTGTTTCATAATGAATGAAAATGTCAAGCAAGCAAAAACCAAACGCGGTCGACCTAGAAGTGCTTCTGCACGGCTGGCCATATTGAGCGCTGCCGCAGAACTTTTGGAATCCGGTGGCATCGGAGCCGTAACCATGGAGGCTGTAGCAACGAAAGCGCGCGTGGGAAAACCGACTATTTACCGCACCTGGCCAAACGCCCACGCGTTGGCGATGGCCGCCCTGATGTCGGAAGATGATGTCGCTACGCAAGTTCGTGCGACACCGGCACCCCTCGCCGACCTTGGTCGACAACTACAAAAAGTTGTGAACAAGTTCGCCACCAAACGCGGTGGTCAGGTCAAACTGATGCTGGCGGCGGCGGAACAAGACAGCGAAATAGCGAAGGCCTTTCGCAATCAAGTGATATTGAAAAGTCGCCAGGAAGGACACGAACTTCTGACCCGCGCTCTCGATGCGGGAAATGTCAGAGAGAACATCAACATCGAAGTTGCCCTCGACATGATTTATGGCCCGCTCTTCTATCGGCTGCTCATTGGACACCAGCCTTTGGATGATGCG
>Ga0316204_10012905_pt1 | contig 10090 bp, 9 predicted proteins | sample 6monrhotite_MG_2_FD_205661 | JGI IMG/M metagenome (GOLD analysis project Ga0316204, IMG submission 205661) | Microbial mat bacterial communities from mineral coupon in-situ incubated in ocean water Damariscotta River, Maine, United States -... | ecosystem: Environmental > Aquatic > Marine >... | reverse complement strand
TAAATGCTCAATACCATACTCTCTGGCAGCATCCAGAACTGAGAAGTTATCATCTATAAACAGGGTAGCCGACTTATCCACAGGCTCAATTTCTTCCAACTTAAGCCAAAACTCTGCATCTTCCTTAGGGTGATGCAACTCATGGGAAGTAATAATACGATTAAAGAAGCGATTTAAATTTGTTTTCTTCATTTTCACTTCAATGCTTACGGGATGTGCATTAGTCACCAGAACCACACGCTTGCCGTGCATGTGCAAAGCTTCAAGAAATTCTTCCACAAAGGGCCGTATAGCGACCTTATGAGAAATACTCTGCTTTAACTCACCGATATCCAGGCCAAGTTCCTGCGTCCAGTAATCCACACAATACCAGTTCAAACTGCCATAGGCTGCGCGATACTTTTTATCCAGCACCTTATGTGACTCGTCTATCGCCAGATCATGCTTCTCTGCATAGCGTTTGGGTACGTATTCCAGCCAAAAATGGTTATCGAAATGCAGATCGAGTAAAGTGCCATCTAAATCGAGGAACACACAGTTAATTTTTGACCAGTCAATCATAGGCATTCCGGCTAAGGCCTTTTACAATATTATTAAAAAAGATAATCATGAAGAATAAACCAAAAATTCTCAAGCAAACATTGCATAGCCAAAGCCGTTTATTTGGTATTGAAAAAGTCGAACTCGAATTCAGCAATGGAAAACTGCGCGAATACGAGCGTATTATTGCCCCCGGTGCCGGGGCTGTTCTGATTATTCCGGTGTTAGATAATGAGCACGTGATTATGATTCGTGAGTATTCTGTTGGCACCGATTGTTATGAACTTGTTTTCCCGAAAGGTAAAATTGACCCTGGAGAAGAAATACTCGACGCCGCCAATCGAGAATGCATGGAAGAAATTGGACACCGCGCCAAACAGCTGACACCTTTTGGCAAAATGACCATTGCCCCCGGGTATCTAGGCTTTACAACTCATATTGTACTTGCTGAAAATTTAGTAGAGGAAAAGCACGAAGGCGATGAACCTGAAGAACTGGAGCAGGTCATTTGCAATATACACAATATTGAACACTTGATTCAGCATGAGAACCTAACTGAAGCTCGGAGTATTGCCGCCCTGTATCAGGTTAGAGACTTACTATTACAACGTCAGGTAAATAACTAAGCCATGCACTCTCAGCACGAATTAAACCTTGAATATCTCTGCCTGAAGGTCGTCCATATTGCCCGACTAGCTGGAGAGAAAATTCTCGAAATATATAATTCTGAATACACCATAGAGCATAAAAAAGACAATACCCCACTCACCACAGCCGATCTAGCTGCCGATAAAATCATTTGTACTGCTTTAAAAGAGCTGACACCAGACATACCCATCTTAAGTGAAGAATCGACACACATTCCTTTTGAAACACGCCAACAATGGTCTCGTTACTGGTTAATAGACCCTCTGGATGGCACGCGAGAATTCATCAAACGCAATGGTGAGTTCACCGTGAATATTGCCCTCATTGAAAATCACCAAAGCATTCTGGGTGTCATTAATGTACCGGTATTAGACACCGATTATTATGCATGGAAAGGCGGGAAGTCCTATAAAAAAACACCATCAACTGAGGCTCAAATAATTAGCGTTAGACCTGCCGATAGAGATAACCTGGTTATTGCGGGAAGTCGCTCACATTCCTCCGACAAACTAAAAGCCTACTTAAACAAGCTCGGTGAGATTGAATTACTTAGCGTGGGAAGTTCATTAAAATCCTGTATGGTGGCGGAAGGCTCGGTTGATTTATACCCAAGGCTTGGCTTAACCTCAGAATGGGACACTGCCGCGGCGCACTGCATAGTTGATGAAGCTGGAGGCTATATCACACAAACCGATGGCTCCGCACTGCTTTACAACACCAAGGATTGCCTGCTCAATCCTGAATTTTTTGTATTTGGTGATAAACAGGTACCCTGGAAAACATTTTTATAAAGATACCTCCTACTTCGCCCTATCCTACGACCGATAGTCATTCTGCTGAACATACTAGGGTTAATTCCGCTGTGTTATATGATAAATTCTCCTCCTATGAAAACCAGCATCGCCATACAATCCGGTCGCCCATCTAGCGAAATATCCATTAGCCCAGAAGCACAACAAGATGTGAGACAGGCTTTCCTCGTTAATATGCGTCAGCGCTTTAAAACGGAAATAAACCGCCTGACCAAAGGCGACATGCTTAGCATGCTTAAGGCAAAAACCAATACACCGGAAGATGCAGAAAATCTTAGCTTTTTAATGACCTATGTTTATGCCTGGAACTGGCTACAACAAAATGTTCATGCCGACTTTCAGGCAGAAGTTCTGGCTGCATTTGCCAAAGGCCCGCAGGCTTTTTTAATGAATATCATGCTGCAAAGCGAAAGCACGGCCGAGTTCATTAAATTATACATAGAACACTGGCAATCCTACCTGGGTGAACCACAACTACAGCAACACCAACTCGCGCAATTATCACAACAGCACGACAGTATAGAATCGCTCATAAAACACATTGCGTCCCTATGGAATTCATTGCACTTATTCAGTAAGAGCTTTGCCATTGGCTACAAAGATTTAGCCAAACAGGAAAAAGATCGCTATGCAGATATGCTGGCCGAAGAAGACAAAGAACGCTTAGCACTGGTCGATAAGTTACCTGACCCTGAACACCTAAACTTTTTTACCAAGCTAGGTATTATTCCCGCGATGGGTTGCCCACAAACCTGTCGACATTGTATGTTCATTTTTCGGCCTCTGATGAACAATACAGATGACCCCGATACGCTTTACCAAATGGTCGATAAACTAACCACCTCATTATTATTTACCGGTGGAGACCTGACCAAACATTTAGATCATTTTTACAATGCTATTTCCAGCATGCAACACATCACCACCTTTGCCATTTTATTAAATGGTGACTTTGCAGACAGCCGTGAACTTACCCATAGCATTATGGACAATATGGCAAAAGCGATTCGTCGCCGCCCTATTAGCTGGCCTAAGGCCAAAGTCATGTTGCAAATTAGTTTTGATGAATTCCACCAGGAAGTTGTTGTCAATAAAAAAGGTGAATTAAAAGAACGTATCCCTGTTACAAAAATTGCCAATATTGTAGAAACCGCACCAAAATTTTCAGATGAAATTCAACTCTGCCTGTTACATAAACAAGGCCATTTAAATTTCTCTATGGAGCTTTTCCAAAAAGGTGTGTTTGCACGCCTGGCAAAAGAACTGGGGCGTCGTGGACATCAGGTAGAGATATTATCAACCGGAGCATCTTCCCGTTTAAAACGTAACCCACAAAATCCAGAACAACCCGCACAACTCATCAAAGACGCTACGTTTGTATTAAATAAATACCCACACGTACATATGCTACTCACCAGCACCACCATTGATGCGTATGGCCGCGCTAATATGATGGAATTACACGAAGCGGTAAATGAACGTGATTTATTAAAACAAATGTTAAATGGTAATGGCACTGGCGGAGAAACGTTTGATAAAGATTTGATGTTCTGGCATAACGGTTGGGCGACTTTATTTTCTGCGGTACACATGTGTCTGGGAAATGTCTTCGAAGAAGGCATGGACACCATTAGAAAACGTCAGGCTGTGGACCCTTTAAGTAATGCACTAAACTCTTTTGATTTACGTCTACTGGATTACTATCGCGAAATACGTAATGATCTGGATAGTATTATTGAAAAATCAACTAGCCCACATCATTTATTTCATACCATTACAGAAGAAGGATCGATGCGCCTTCATATGACAAAGCGACTTATCGCAGCTAATAATTAATTTTAAAATCACCCGGGCAATTTTTTTCTTCTCAAGACATCAGCCTGTCCTGAAACAAATAAGTCGATCATATCAATACGCACTGAAAGTACACACCGTAGCAAAACCTGGTTCAGTAATATTTACTTAATACCGCTCCTGGTTATTAAATTTTATTACTATGATTTCGAAGATCATCTACCAACAACTGTTTCAGTTCATTGATCTCGTTTCGTAACGACCTCATCTCATTATGCAGATCAGCTTCAATATGCTCCTGTGTTTGTTGTAGTGCATCAACTGTTTCCTGATGTTCCGCCTCACTGTAATTTTGCATAGCACTAACAATGATAGCGATAAACAGGTTAAGCATTGTGAAGGTAGCGACCATAATGAAGGGAACAAAAAAGGCCCAGGCAAGAGGGAACGTTTCCATCACTGGGCGAACAATGCCCATTGACCAGCTCTCCAGGGTCATGATCTGAAACAGAGTATAGAAGGAACTACCCAGAGAACCGAACCATTCAGGATAAGCCTCACCAAAAAGATTGGTTGCGATGACGGCGAACACATAATAAAAGACCATCAGCATAAGACCAATCGAACCCAGACCAGGAATCGCATTCAATAGCGCACCCACCACTCTGCGCATGGAAGGCACCATGGTCAGTAGGCGCAACACCCTCAATACTCTTAAAGCACGCAATACGGCAAAAGGACCTGACGCCGGAATCAACGCTATAGCCACCACCGTAAAATCAAACAGGCTCCAGGGGTCGCGCCAGAAAGCACTCCGATAGACATATAATCTCAGGCTGATTTCAACTACAAATATAGCGAGAATCAACTGATCTAGCATCAGTATGAAGGGTCCTGCCTGATTCATGACTGCTGGTGATGTTTCCAAACCAAGCAGTACTGCATTCATTAGAATCAGTACGATGATGCTTTTCTGTAGACGGGGATTTTCTATGAATGACTTTAAACGAGCGTGCATCTTCGTCATCAGCCCTGCTTGTCCTCAGGGCGTGCCAACATTATTTTCTCTAGTGGCAACCCAGTCATGCCATGAATCGTTCGCCATAGATAATAGAAAATAGCCATCATCATTAGCATAGAGGGGATGGCAATTACCGGGTAGCTCATCAGAGTCATCTGCGCGAGCTCTTCATTAAAAGCAACACTGCCTGCAGGACTATTCACAATCCATCTAGCAAGAATGTAATTCATTAACGAAGAAAAGAAAAAGGTAGCACTTAGCAAGTAGGTAGCATTTAACAGGCGAGTTTCAAATGCAGCGCTGTTACCAAAATCTTCCAGTTTCTGCTGGATCTCCTCGACATTTAGAAAGGCCGGATTATATAGCAGGGTTCTGATTAACGGATAAGGAGTGAAAGTCGAAATCAATACCGCCACACCAATCAATCCAGGAATAGCCGCTTCTTTAACCGCCAGCCATTGTGGATCGAGTTGCAGCAGACCAATGCCGCCAGTTAATACCACACTAACTAATCCGAGTAGAGCGATAAAATTAAATTTTCTATATTTAATCAGCTCAAACAACCCCCAACCCAGGGGAAAAGCCAGTGCGAGAATAAGCGCACCGCTTGCACCCAATGCATCGTTCTCGCTGAACTTCATCAGGATCACAGATGGAATGACAATGCTCACCAGCAAGTCAATCATGGGGCGAGGTTTATGCTTAGCTGTCGATGAAGTATTCATTATATTTAGTCACATTACTTTTATTGAGAGTTATCGATCTGAGTCGCTTTTTTATGAACGACTCATAGCGCGTTTTTCCAATGCCTCTATTCTAGCTTCAATTGGAGGGTGTGATGAAAATAACGCCATAAAACCGTTTTTATCATTAATTCCAAAAGCGGCCATTTGTTCTGGCAGGGCTTCAGGCTCAACTTGACCAAGGCGCTTAAGGGCAGCAATCATATTTTGATGACCAGCTAAATCCGCGCCACCCGTATCGGCAACAAACTCACGTTGTCTTGAAAAATACATCACAATGGTGGATGCCAGTATGGACAAAATAACCTGTGCCACCATCACTGTTACGAAGTAGCCTATGCCATGTCCCTGATTGTTCTTTAATATTACACGATCGACAATGTGTCCGACAACGCGCGACAAAAAAACTACAAACGTATTCACCACACCTTGAATCAAGGCCATTGTCACCATGTCACCATTGGCAATATGACTCATTTCATGACCAACAACTGCTTCAATCTCACCCTGGCTCATGTTATCTAGTAAGCCTTGAGACACTGCCATCAGGGCATTATTTTTACTCGCACCGGTGGCAAACGCGTTCATTGCCGACGTTGGAAAAATAGCCACTTCTGGCATTTTTATACCAACGATTTCCGCCTGCTTTTCAACAGTACTAATTAACCACTTTTCGATATTGGTCGTTGGGTTGGTAATGACTACCGCACCGGTCATACGCTTTGCCATCCATTTTGAAATCAGCAAAGAAATAATTGAACCACCAAAACCAATTACGCCAGATAATATCACCAATGCTTGTATATTAAGGTCTGAGCCATTTTCCGCTAAAATGCTGTCAACGCCTAACAGGCGCAAAGTAATGCTCAGTACGACCATAATGGCAATATTGGTCATGATAAATAACATAATTCGTTTCATTGTTTTACCTGTGTTTTACCTGTTTTTTTTGATTAAATAAGTTTAACTCTAAGCTGCCTTTATTCTTCATTGTTATTCATACTGTTTAGTCAAATGCCAAAGGCATGTACAACAATGACATCAAAAGCAATGGCTTGCTGTTACGAATTGCTTTGTTCGTAACTAGAGTTTTCACTTGTGTACTGTTCATCTTGTTTGTAATAAATATGTTCATTTGAATTTTTTTCAATAGCTACGTCTATATCCGTTTCCGTTTTCACTTCGTGTCTAAAAGTTGAACGGCTATTGTCGCGTTGACGAGCCAGACGTCGTCCAACTGTGCGTCCAGCACGATCGGCTGCGCGGTCGATAGCCACATACATATCTACCTCAATATCTTCAATGACCACATCAGTCAGCTTAGGTAACACGATCTGGATACGGCAACATTTGTCTTCGCCACCCCTCGGACCATTAATATCTGATAGTCGAACAACGATGCGCTGAATATGTTCATCTCGGCTACTCAGAGCAAAGCCCAAACGTCGCTCAATATGATCGCGCAAGGCATTTGTCAGGGAAAAATTACGCGCCTGTATGTCAATAAGCATCTTGATCTCCATCTGTTTAGAACTGAAATCTACGATAGCCCATTTTAAAACATGGAAAAGTCGAATATTACTGATACATTGTTCGTTTTTTACGAAGTAACTGCGGACAATGATTAACTACAAATATCTCTGATTATTTCCAACGGTTACTAAAACTAAAAGGCGCCGTATGACGAAAAGACACAGCCTTCACCCGAATAAGCGATGTATTAATATTGTGGTGAATTTTTACAGAGAATTACACCATCAGAGACACAGGGAAATTTACTGGATTTTATAACTGATTGAACACAGGGAAAAAGTGGTGGCCGAACCTGGAATTGAACCAGGGACACGCGGATTTTCAATCCGCTGCTCTACCGACTGAGCTATTCGGCCATATAGGTACTTTTTGGCTAATTCAGTATGTACTGAATTGCGAAGAGCGCGTATTAAAACGGTTCAGGGCAAATGAGTCAAGTTTTATTGTGTTTTTGTTGGTAATTTCCAGCGAAAACAATCAGTAAACTCGTGATTTACTGCCTACACACTAATTTCATAAATAGCAGACGGTAAAAAGCCCGATTGAATCGGGCCCTTTTTGATCCTGGGTCGACTGCCTAGCTAGATGGCGGTACAAAATCACCCGGTGCAGCACTGCCTTCTTCACTGAAGAAAAACTTATCCATTTGCTCTTCCAGAAAGGTGCGCGCCTTAGGTTCAATCGGCGTTAAACGGTATTCATTGATGAGCATCGTTTGATGCTTCAACCACTCAGCCCACGCTTCTTTAGACACACCATTATAAATACGCACACCCAGATCACCTGGATAAGGCGGACGATCAAGACCTTCCGCTTCGCGGCCTAATTTGACACATTGCACCATACGACTCATGGTAATTCCTCGTTTAAACGGTTTAATAAGTGGCTGACCGGAGTTGCCAAACCCAAGTTTAGCGCTTGAGTTGAGATATTACGGTCATTCTGGCAGGCTTTATACCAGACTCTGCGCTCCGCTTCCATCACACTTTGCTCGGGGTTATTCACTTCCGCTATACAGGGTGTGATATCCAAATGGTAATGGCTGAAGGTATGGCGCATCACTGGCTGCTCTCTGAGGCCGCTGACACTCAGTTGATAATGATTTTCACACCACTCTTCCACCGCGTCCTCCAGAGGCATTTCAGGCAGGCTCCATAAGCCACCCCATATTCCTGTTGGCGGCCTTTTTTCCAATAAAATTTGCTGTTCAGCATTTCTTAGCAACAACATACGCACTGATTTTACAGGCAAGGCCTTTTTCGGCTTACGCGTGGGTAGCATCGCTACCTGATCCGTTGCATAGGCTTCGCACTCTTGCCTCATTGGACAGGCCTCACATTTCGGCTTACTCCGGGTACACAGGGTGGCACCCAGGTCCATAATTGCCTGCGTATAATCTGCCAGCTGCTGATGCGGTGTATGCTGCTCTGCAAATCCCCATAATTGTTCCTGCACTTTGGTCTGCCCTGTCCAGCCATGCACTGCGTGAAATCTTGATAGCACACGCTTCACATTGCCATCTAATATGGCATAACGCTGGCCTTCCGCCTGCGCTAGAATCGCTCCAGCGGTTGAGCGCCCAATACCCGGTAAGGCCAACACGTCTTCAAACGTCAGCGGAAACACACCCGCATGTAAATCACGCACCTGCTGAGCGGACTTATGCATATTTCTCGCACGGGCGTAATACCCTAATCCCGACCAATGATGTAGTACCTCATCTTCATGCGCATTAGCTAAATCCAGCGCACTGGGGAAGCTCTGCATGAATTTCTCAAAATAAGGAATCACTGTTTTTACCTGCGTCTGCTGCAGCATAATTTCAGAAACCCATACGCGATATGCATTCCGATCTTGCTGCCAGGGCAAATCCTTACGACCGTGCTGGTCATACCAATCGAGTAGCTTTGTTGCAAACACAGGCTTAGTCATAACTTATTCATCAGCCATTTATTCATTGTCTATTAAAATAACCCTTTAAATTTATCTTTTAACTTATTTTTAAGCTCATCAATTTTTTCTTCTTTCTTTTTTTCTACTTTTTTCTTTACGTCGTCTTTTACTTTTTGCGTAAGCGCCTTACCTGCTTGCTGTGTCCAGGACTTTTTATCCATACTTATCACTGGCTGCTCAAAGTCACCCGTGATCATAACAGGCACTGGAATATCAAGCAGTTGTTCCGCGGTTGTTTTTACATTGATTGGCTGAACATCAATCACCGTGAGATAGTTCAATGTTTCAGTGGGCAAATTAATACTGCCTGCGCCGGTTACATTAAAGCGCGAGGTATTCAGTAACAGATCATTATTTTGTATAACACCTTTTTTAATCGTAGCGGTTGCACTCAAAGATTTAATCGCTGTTCTCTCCTGCGGCGTATACTGACCTCTCCACTCTTCTTTAACCGGGATTTTTTTCTCTTCTAAATAAGCTGTCACCGCTTTGCGTACAAAATATTCCGCATCCACACCTTGCATCACGGCCTTGTCTGCATTAAACGCCAGCTGACCATTGCTATTGGCCGTTAATTGATTAATGGTTTGTCCTTTTGAATCCAGTGACACTGTCATATTACTCACCCCACTGATACTAACGGCACTTTCACCCAACATTTCCTGCAATAGCGGATTAACTATAGAGTCTGCCTTTATGCCCTCACCCTTCAGGTTGAGTTGGTATAAAGGTGTGTTTTTACGCACATCCAATTGTGCCGTTGAGCTGACACTACCTTCCAACAACTTCGCATCCAGTTTGCTTATTTTTATCACCCCATCCGATGCAAGGGTTTCAACATTCAGTTGGCGAATCGTTTGATCAAAGCCCTTTATAGTGTCCACACTCAATCCACCGTCTAGCCCCAATGAACGTAGCATTTCCACGGGCAGATCAATAACTGCATCCTTAGATGCTACTGCTTGAGCGGCTGAACTCTCCGACACCTCTGCACTAACAGTCTCATTTACCGATGGAGGCAAGTAGGAATCTAAATTTATTTTATC
>Ga0316204_10012904_pt1 | contig 10091 bp, 9 predicted proteins | sample 6monrhotite_MG_2_FD_205661 | JGI IMG/M metagenome (GOLD analysis project Ga0316204, IMG submission 205661) | Microbial mat bacterial communities from mineral coupon in-situ incubated in ocean water Damariscotta River, Maine, United States -... | ecosystem: Environmental > Aquatic > Marine >... | reverse complement strand
AGACCACCCTGCCCGCCTCAAGCCAATTTCCTCTGACAAGACCATAGATTTGATTGTCACAATTCGATTCGGTGTTTAATTAGTTACAGAAGTAGGGTTGCTTTTCTTTTGCGGCAGTATTGACATAAACATTTGTGTTCAAACGAAAGTGTCATCCATCTGTCATAATACTTGTGTAAACAAGGGAAAAAGAGTACCAAAGTGGAAACGTTTCCACTGGGAGGATGGATCTTGCGTCAACCAGCCACAATCAAAGATGTTGCATTGCACGCAGGATGTGGTGTCGCGACGGTTAGCCGTGTTTTGAATAGCACGGGGCCTGCTAGCGAAGGTATGCGTCAACGGGTATTGGCCGCAGTGGATGAGCTAGGATTTGAGTTCAGCGAAGTCGGGCGTTCGCTTCAAAGTAGCACAACCCGTACAATCGGGTGCGTAATACCTTCGCTCGCAAACCCAGTATTCGCCGATGCCGTTCAAGCCGCACAGGAGGCTTTTTTGGAAGCCGGCTATCAGATGTTGCTTGTGTGCACGAACTACAGCCCTGGCATTGAAACGCAGGCCATTCGAACCCTAATCGCCAAGCAGGTAGACGGCTTTGTATTGACTGTCAGTGATGCACTTACAAGCGAAGGCTTAAAAGCGATCCAGAACCGCGAAATGCCGAGTTGTTTATTGTTCAACACACCACTAGACGACCAAGAGAGCCGATCTGTGGATGATTGGGCGGCCGCTATGACAGTTGCGGATGCATTTGTCGAAGCGGGCCACACCCAACTTGGCTTTTTGGCGCTAAACTTCCAAAGCTCTGACCGAGCACGGCAACGGTATGAGGGCTTTGTGGCCGGATGTGCTCGCAGCGGCATGCTAAGGCCTGTGTTGCTTGAAATAGATGAGGACAGTAAGAATTTAACAGACCTGCTGGGGCGCTTCTTGCAAAACAATCCAAACCTCACTGGAATATTCGCATCCAACGATTTTCTGGCGCTTGCGACGATCCGCAGCGCACGTCAGTTGGGCCTCCATATCCCAGATGACCTTTCGATCATTGGCTTCGACGGCATCGAAGTCGGCACAATGGTTGAGCCAAGTTTGGCCACGATTGTCACCGATCCCAGGTTAATGGGCAGGGGGGCGGCTGAGACTGTTCTGTCAATCATCAACGGCACCCCATTGCCTGACCAGCCCAACCCTGCATTGTCATTCCGTTTCCGCGCTGGAGGCAGTTTTGCGCCTTTGGTTGCAGAAAGAAGAGGCGGCGAAAGGGTTACAGCCTTTCCACCGTCAAAAGACCCGACCCACAAGAACACTACATTCAATAGGAGAGATCAAAATGAGCTATAAACTAACAGTTGCCTTTATGACAATGGCAATCGCCGCACCAGCATTTGCCGAAGATGCGGTATGCTACAACTGCCCACCGCAATGGGCCGATTGGGCGTCAATGCTTGAAGCTATCGACAAGGAAATTGACATTCAAATGCCGCATGACAATAAAAACTCTGGTCAAACGCTCAGTCAGTTGTTGGCCGAAAAGGACAATCCGATTGCAGATGTCGCTTACTATGGCGTCACCACAGGTATCAAGGCTGGCGATAAAGGGGTTGCCACAGCTTACAAACCCGCCAAGTTTGACGAGATCCCAGACGGGCTGAAAGATCCTGACGGCAAGTGGTTTGCTATCCACTATGGCACGCTGGGTTTTTTCGTAAACGTCGATGCGCTGGCAGGTGCAGAAGTTCCGCAGTGTTTCGCCGACCTAACCAAGCCAGAATATAAAGGGATGGTTGGTTATCTTGATCCATCATCGGCCTTTGTCGGCTATGCGGGTGCTGTTGCGGCCAATATCGCCTTTGGTGGTGATCTTGGCAATTTCGACCCGGCGATAAAATACTTCAATGATCTTGCAGAGAACTCACCCATCGTGCCCAAACAGACCTCGTATGCGCGGGTCGTCTCGGGTGAAATTCCAATCCTGTTTGACTATGACTTCAACGCCTATCGCGGCAAATACGAAGAAGACGGCAATTTTGAGTTTGTCCTTCCCTGCGAAGGCTCCGTCCGAGTGCCTTACGTGATGAGCCTCGTGAACAACGGCCCACATCCCGAACTGGGCAAACGTGTCCTTGATTTCATCCTTTCCGATAAGGGTCAGGCGATCTGGACCAACGCCTATCTGCAACCTGCGCGCCCGGTAGAATTACCTGCGGAAGTCGCCGCGAAGTTCTTGCCCGCCAGCGATTATGAACGTGCGATCGCGGTGGACTATGGGGCGATGGAAAAAGCGCAAGCCGCATTTGGCGAACGCTATCTGTCTGAAGTTAAGTAACCCTTTTTGAAAGGAAGAGCCGGACACCTGTCCGGCTCTTGCAACATATCATGACAAATCGAACCTTCGTTCTGCTGTGCCTTACGCCTCTATTTATATTTTCCTTGGCTTTTCTTGCCTTACCCCTAGTGCGTCTATTTATGGTATCCGGTGAAAGTGAGGCCGGATGGGCGATATATCTCGATATCCTGCGCAAACCGCGCTATCTTAATACTCTGGTCTTGACGGTACTGGTTTCACTTGCAACCACTGTTGCCGCTCTCGCCATCTCAACAACCGCTGGCATGTTCCTATCGCGCAACCGCTTCAAAGGGCGTGGTATATTGCTGTCGATCATGACGCTTCCACTCGCCTTTCCAGGCGTTGTCATCGGTTTCTTGATCATTCTGCTGGGCGGCCGTCAGGGGCTGATCAACCAGATTACCCCGGGGCATGTCGTCTTTGCTTATTCAGTCGTCGGGTTGTTTTTAGGATACCTCTATTTTTCAATCCCGCGTGTTTTGCTGACGGTGATGGCGGCAGCCGAAAAGCTGGACCCCGAGCTGGAGGAAGCTGCACGCACGTTGGGAGCCTCGCCCTACCGTGTGGTGGTGAATGTGATTCTGCCTGGTCTGATGCCCTCGTTGGTCGCGGCAGGGGCGATCGCCTTTGCAACTGCAATGGGTGCCTTTGGAACGGCTTTCACGCTGGCAACCAACATCGATGTAATTCCGATGGTGATCTACACAGAATTCACTCTATCCGCCAACATAGCCATGGCGGCAGCCCTATCGATTGTACTGGGCATTGTCACCTGGGCTCTATTGCTAATCGCTCGTAGCCTTTCGGGTACAACCGTCGCAGCAGGAGGCTGAGATGTTCAAATCAAAAACCAAAATACTACAACTAACAGTCACCCTAACTGCGTGTGCTTTCCTGCTGGTGCCCATGATCCTGTCGGTTATGGCGGGCGTCACTGCGAATTACTTTCAGGGCATATCTTCGGGGTTCACCCTGAAGTGGGTGTTTCGCGTCTGGGAGCTTTATGCAGACAGTATTTTCCTGTCGATGTGGCTGGCTATTACATGCTTGATTGCGACACTGATAATCGGCTTACCAGCCGCCTACGGTTTAGCGCGGCATCCCGGTTGGCTATCGCGCCTATTAGAAGAGTTTATCTCTCTGCCGCTCGCTGTGCCGGGTCTGGCGCTTGCGCTGGCGCTGTTACAACTCTACGGATCAATGAAAGGCTTTCGGGCATCCTGGACATTCATTCTGGTCGGGCATGTGCTTTACACATTGCCTTTTATGGTGCGCTCCATTCTAGCGGTTCTTGCCTCTATGGATCTTAAAACTCTTGAAGAAGGCGCAGCCTCGCTTGGCGCATCCCCCTGGCAGAGGTTCCGCGACATCGTCGTCCCGAATGCTATGCCTGGCATTCTGGCCGGTGCGCTGACAGTTGTGACGCTGTCCATCGGCGAGTTCAACCTTACCTGGATGTTGCACACGCCATATCTCAAAACGCTGCCCGTGGGGCTGGCCGACAGTTATGCCTCGATGCGGCTTGAAGTGGCCTCGGCCTATACACTCGTCTTCTTCGTACTCATCGTTCCACTGTTGATGGCCATGCAATGGGCCTCGGCGCGCGCTCAAAGGATTGCACAATGACCATTCGTCTGACCAGTACCGCCAAAACCTATCCCGATGGCACACAAGCCCTCATGCCCACGGAACTGGTCGTTGAGACCGGCGAAGTTGTTTCACTACTGGGCCCGTCAGGATGCGGCAAAACCACATTGTTGCGGATCATTGCCGGACTCGAAACGCCGAACCCGGGCGGCGAGATCTGGTTTGACGACGACAACGTCACCGAGCAACCGGTTGAGCGTCGCAATGTCGGCATGGTTTTTCAGTCTTACGCATTATTCCCAAACATGTCGGTGCGCGCGAACATTGGCTATGGGTTAAAGATGCAGAGGCTGCCAAAGCCCGAAATCGAGGCTCGCGTCACCGAAGTACTGGAAATGTGCCAGCTTGAAAAATTTTCTCATCGGGCAATTACAGCATTGTCCGGCGGACAGCGGCAGCGCGTCGCCCTTGCACGCGCGATTGCCCCGCGCCCAAGGTTGCTGTTGCTTGACGAACCTCTGTCTGCGCTCGATGCAGCCCTGCGCGAAATCTTGCGCGACGAGTTGGCCATCTTGCTGCGAAAATTTAAGATCACAGCCATTTTCGTGACCCATGATCAGGACGAGGCGATGGCGATCGCGGACCGTGTTGCGGTGATGTCTGATGGCCGTATCGTCCAAAGCGGCACACCAGAGGAGCTTTATCGCAATCCAACCTCTGCTTTTGTGGCTGGATTTGTCGGCAATGCCATGCACCTTCATGGCACGAGTGAAGGAAACCTGCTGAACCTAGCTGGTGGTGTGTTGCCCCTAGAGCGCGATGGCAGCGGGCAGGATATCTTTGTCCGCGCCGAGGATGTGTTGATTGACGCATCCGGATTACTGAAAGGGCAGGTTGAGACTGTTACATTCCTTGGCACACATTACCGCGTCGGCATCAAGGGAATCATGCCTGATATCCTGACGTCTATCTTTCCTGGCCAAAAAGCACCCCAAATAGGTGAAACGGTACGGGTCTCAATCAAACCCGAAACCTTGATGCTGCTGCCACAGACTGGGGTCTGAAAATGACCAAAATAATCCAAATATCTGATCCACATATCGTCCCAGATGGTCAACTTGCTTATGGCCGTGTCGATACGGCTTCGCCTTTGGTCGCGTGCGTTGAAACAATCAACCAGATACTGCCCGAGATTGGCCCCGTCGATATGGCGATTGTGACAGGCGATCTGACCGATTTTGGCACAGCGGAGGAATACCGCAGGTTTCGTGACATTATGGAACCGCTGGATATCCCCTACCGTGCCATCCCGGGGAACCACGACAATGTGGACGCGATGCGGTTGGGCTTTGCCGATCAAGATTGGATGCCGGATATAGGCCCGATCAACTGGATGGCGAATTTTCCAGATCTCGCCCTGATCGGTCTAGATACAAATGTCAGCAGCGCGGCGCATGGTCATTTGACGGATGATACGCTTGTGTATTTGCAAGACGGTCTTGCGGCCATGCGGACTAAACCAGTCATCGTCGCCATACATCACCCCCCGGTTTTGACAGGCCTCGAAAAGATGGACATTCAAAACCTGCGCGACAGCCAGAAGTTGAAGGATATTCTGTCCGCCTACAAGGGTGAGCTTCGACTTATTTGTGGTCATATTCATCGCAATATCGTAGCTTCCTTTGGAGGTGTGATCTGCCAGATTGCACCCGGAACATCCCATGCTGTGACTTTTGATCAGCGCATCGACGCACCCAATTGCCTGACCAAAGAGCCTGGCGCATTCTTGATACACGAAATGCGCAGCGGACTTTTGACCCATAGTGTACCCATCGGCCAGTTTGATGGCCCGTGGATGTTCTATCCAGACGATAATAAATAGTGTTTCACAAGAAGCCGGCAGGTTTCTAGCCCTACTCGGTTTCTTTATCTTTGTATGCATCGTAGGTTCGCCCGGGAAAACGGCCAATTGCTTTCTTTAATGAAACGACAAAGCTGTGTGCCAGATAATTCAATGCCACCTGGTCACGTCCACTCTTGATGCCCGGCCCAATTGACTGCTCAAAACCCTCACATATAAAAATTAATCCTAAAACGAGGTGTATTTTCTCAACTTAACAATCCCTGTTACATCGAATAAATACCCTGGTCTCTAAATTAAATTCCCTGTTAAGTTCTTTAGGGAAATCGATCATAATACACTGTAATCACGTCTATATTAAGGGTAAAACTCCTCAAATCTGGTAAAATACGCATATTTCCCCTGTTCTTTCCCTATTAGCAGGGAAATTCGGCCGAGACTGGATAGCTCAAGACTACGCACATCACCACAACACTTAACACAATGATATTACATATTTTTTATTGAAGGTCTAACCCGTATTTCCGGGTGTTAAGAGGGTGTAATATTACCTCAGACTAGAAACATACAATGATAAGGCCAGAATCTTCTATAAGCCTGGAAGCGAACAAACAGCTTGAAGAGTGGTTGTTTCAAGGATGCCGCAATGCTTTCAAACTCTGGGTCCATCAGTTTCAACGCAGTGAGTGCTGTCAGGCGAGATACAGTATAAAAGTTTGTTACCGCTGACACTACAAGTATCGCCATCGTGCCGTAGATGAAGTTCAGCGGGTTGGCGTATATCTATCAAGCCTTAAATCTACTCATAGGTGGGTCATAAAGTGCGCCCATCTGAACGTCACATTTCACACGCTGTGTTACCACTTCCAATTCGTATTCGCCATCTTCAACAAAAGCGGTATCGACGCCGTCAGCATTTCGAATAAAACCATAACCAATGGATTTGTTTACAGTGTAACCGAAGCCACCGCTCGACAACCAACCTTGTCTCTTCCTATTCTGTTATATCTTATGTTGGCAGGCGAGACCCCGTCCCTAAGCATTTTTCGGTGAAGCCGCTAAAGATGCTTCTGCTATCGCATTATGATAGAAACTATACTCCATAAATGCAGCCAATAATAAAACTAGAGTTGACACTCATCCACATAAGAAAGGGCCCTACTATACGAAGGGCCCTCTCCAAATTTAATTTGTGTGGACAGCCGCTTGGTTAATGTTCGAATTTCTTGATTTCTCCGGACGCCAAACGTTCTTTGTACGATACAAATTCACTTTTCACGACAGACATCAAGAAATATAAACCCGTAATATTTACAACAGCCATTGCAAAGATCGCGGCATCTGAAAAGTCAATTACTGGGCCTAGGCTTGCAGCCGCGCCTATTACGATAAACACGCAGAATATGATCTTGAAGACTAATTCCGTTGTTTTACCTTCACCAAACAAATAGGTCCAAGCCTTCAATCCGTAATATGACCATGAAATCATTGTTGAAAACGCGAATAGGATCACGGCGATTGCCAGTATGAACGGGAACCAACTGAAGGCAGATGCAAAAGCTGCAGATGTTAGAGCCACACCAGAAGTGTCGCCGATAGTTGCAATTTTTCCGCCTTCAACAGCGTAATTACCTGTTGCAGGATCCAGAATTAGTTGTCCGGATATCGTGATGACCAGCGCGGTCATCGTACAAATAACCACCGTATCAATGAATGGTTCCAGCAAAGACACAAAACCTTCTGTGATCGGTTCTTTGGTTTTAACCGCAGAGTGTGCGATAGCCGCGGATCCAACACCAGCCTCGTTCGAGAAAGCTGCGCGTTTGAAGCCTTGTATCAAAGCACCAACCATACCGCCCGCTACGCCAAGGCCAGTAAAGGCACCTGCGAAAATCTGACCAAAGGCCCAACCGATTTTATCGTAGTTCATCAAGATGATGATCATAGCGGCAGTCACGTATAAGACGCCCATAAAAGGCACAACTTTTTCTGTTACGCGCGCAATTGATTTAACTCCACCAACGATAACCATGAAAACAACAGATGCAAACACGATACCGGTAATCCAACCGGGATAATCACCTACAATACCCGAAATCTGTGCATGTGCTTGGTTGGCTTGGAACATATTTCCACCACCAAGCGCACCTAAAATACAGAATATTGAAAACAATACAGCCAAGAATTTACCACCAGGCAAGCCGCGTTCAGCAAATCCTTTTGAAATATAGTACATAGGGCCACCGGAAACAGTACCATCTTCATATTCATTCCGGTATTTAACACCCAATGTACATTCGGTAAATTTAGACGCCATGCCCATCAGGCCAGCAAGGATCATCCAAAACGTAGCCCCAGGTCCACCAATACCAACCGCCACGGCTACGCCAGCAATGTTTCCAAGCCCAACAGTGCCGGACAGCGCTGTTGCAAGCGCTTGGAAATGGCTAACCTCGCCCGCGTCGTTTGGGTCTGAATAATCGCCTTTGACTAGCGATATTGCGTGTTTGAAAAATTTCAATTGCACGAATGAGAAGTAGAATGTGAATATTGTTGCAGCAATAACCAACCACATCACAATCCAAGGAAAACTTGTTCCCGGAATGGGAGCAAAGATAAAGCTGACAAATGGACCCGTTACTAACGCAAATGCGGCATTTACCTTGGCATCCAGACTTTGGGCCTCTTGAGCTATTACGGGCGTTACAGTTGACGCAAACGCTCCAATAGCAATCAGTGATCTATATATATTATTCATGTTTTTCCCCTATCCAACTACCGTTACCGGAACACTTGCAGTCATAACCAGATTTGCTGTTGAACTGCCAAAGATCCTGGTGGCGAGGCCGCCATCAGAAGACCGACTGACAACAATCTGCGATGCCTTTACTTCTTCTGAAATAGAGTTCAATGCATCGGCAACGTGTCCATGACGAACCATGCCTTTCACTTTTATCCCGTCCTTTTTTAAGGCGGCTACAGCTGGGTCGATAACGCGTTCCAATGCGGTGCTGATTTCTTCCTCACGCCGTTTATGGCGTTCGGCATTTTCTTCTGGGGTTTGAAATGAATACGGCGACCATTCAATAATATAGGCAACCAAAATTTCACAATCCCCGATTAGACCAGCCAAGTTTTTCGCATACGAAAGCGCTCGATCCCCCGAACCTTTTCCGTCTAATCCTACGACCAATTTTGTAGTCATAATATGTCTCTCCTATTGGTTTTTCCATTTTGACCAAGTGCTGCGAAAGGCTTCCTAAATAATAATCATAGGTGCAATTGACCATTTGGTTCTTTCCCTAAATATGCTTGCCTTCCCACCACCATTGTAGGCATAATGGCTAGTAATAGGGACTATAATCAGCTTTTATTTGGGCTAATGACCTATAAGCAGTATAATATTAGGAAAAAAGACTAATGAAGAGAGAATTAGACGCAATTGACTGTCGTATACTGAATGAGCTTCAAATCAACGGAAGGTTGTCCATTGTAGAGCTTGCGAATAGGGTACATCTGACCAAGACACCTTGCTCTGAACGTGTAAAAAGGCTTGAAAAAACGGGTGTTATAAAGGGTTATAAAGCGGTGTTGGATCCAGCTATGATCGCAATGAACCATGTGACGGTTGTTCACATCACTCTGACTCAAACAAGTGACAATTCTCTGGATAACTTCAATGAAGCCATTTTGGATATCCCCGAGGTTCAAAGTTGTTTAATGATTGCGGGCCAATTTGATTATATGCTGAATGTCCGCACACGTGATATAGCCCATTTTCGTGAAGTATTAGGTGAAAGAATAGGTAAGCTACCGGGCGTCATGCAAACGCATTCATTCGCCGTTATGGAAACTGTTAAAGAAAACAACTTGATTGAAATGAAAATGACGCCGGGTTCTTAAAAGATTAGGCGACCTTACCTTTCGATCATTATGTTGTTGAGTAGTTCTAAACAAATATTACCTTGCTGGACAACATTGCATATAGTTGCTGTGATGTCGGGACATTCCAATTGAAGAAGATTCCAGAATGGTAAAGACATCAGTATTGAAAATGTATTTGATCGCTCGAATTCGCAACTCCTGATTTAGCAAATTGTTACCTGTTACCTGCAATGGAATATCACAATATAATACTTGAAATTCTGCTAGGAGAAATCTTAGTTTTCTATAAATCTTCGGCAGCTTCTACCTCTATCCATTTACAGACTGTATAAATTTCAGGTACCGCTCTGCCGTCTTGCTGCGGCCTCAAACGTTCGCAAAGCCGTTAATGGCAATCTTCGCAAAGGTACT
>Ga0316204_10012903_pt1 | contig 10093 bp, 4 predicted proteins | sample 6monrhotite_MG_2_FD_205661 | JGI IMG/M metagenome (GOLD analysis project Ga0316204, IMG submission 205661) | Microbial mat bacterial communities from mineral coupon in-situ incubated in ocean water Damariscotta River, Maine, United States -... | ecosystem: Environmental > Aquatic > Marine >... | reverse complement strand
ACTTCCATTCTCCAGTATTAACGCCTTTATCAATTTTCCCAATGCTCTTTAGCTCTCCATTTTCATGATAACTCTTCCATTCTCCATCCTTTTTACCTCCAAACACATAATTTCCAATATCTTTTAGCTGACCATTACTGTAGTAAGTTTTCCACTCACCATGTTCTCCCCAAAATTTAAACGCTCCAATTTTTTCAATCTTTCCATTCTCATAATAAAACTTCCATTTACCGTATTTTTTACCATCTATATTGTAAGCTCCTATCTCGTTCTTTTTTCCGTTAGAGTAATAGCTCTTCCATTTTCTATATTTTTTACCAATGGAATAGGACCCCTTATCTTTTAACTGTCCTTTTTTATAATAGGCTTTGTAGCTTCCATTTTTATCTCCGTATTGGTACTTCTCCACCGATTTTAGCTTACCATTATCAAAATAGGTTTTCCACTTACCTGACTTTAAACCATCATTATTATAGCTCCCTATTTCTTGCAATTGACCATTTCTATAAAAGTACTTCCATTGCCCATAAGGTTTACCTCCCGTGAGTGTACCACCACGATAATTATGAATTGACTTGAGTTGTCCGTTTTTATAAAAGGTTTCCCATTGGCCAGTTGGCCCATCATTTAGGTAAGTACCTGTTTGTTCTAATTGTCCATTTTCAAAATAAAACTTCCAAATGCCTGTTCTTTGGCCTAAAGAATCTATAACCCCTGCGCTTTCTATTTGCCCATTGGTATAATACTTTGTTTGTGCATTCTGCTGAGCTAACACTGCTGTTGTAGTTAAGCAGAGAAAACAAATTAGTATTCTTAATTTGGTGTTTATATGTTTTACTTTTTCTCGAATAATCAAACGTTCTAATCCTAGTATATAATTAATTTTTAAACTCAACTGTAAAATCTTTGTTGTCAATGTTGCTAATATCAACTCAAAAAGTCCTCTTATCAACATGATGATAGCGCTTTGTTTTTATAGTTGACAATAACCACTACTTTAAAGCCGCTCTAAGTGGTTTAATGATCATGGTTTGAATGATCATTTTTATGCTCTACTTCCTTTAAACCCATTCCGCAAACTGGACATTTGACATCTTTATCCGTATAGGTTTTATCACCCTCACATTTCATCGGACATTGATATTCCACTTGCGCAACTTCTTCAGACTTCGTTTTTTCTTTAGTGTCATTCTTACAGGCAGTTAATGAAACTGCTGAAAAGGTTACTACCATTAGTATTAAAATTACTTTCTTCATTGTTTATAAATTTAGTGGTTATTATTCTATGACTTGTTTTACTTCGCCGCAGGTTAGCATTGCTGCACCAAAATATGGATTGATTACTTTTTCTTCTTTGCTCAACCAATAGGCGCCATTGTTGTTATCTGCCATCGGGCAAAATTGATGATATACCTTTTCATTGACTCCAAATATCTCCAAAGCATTGGCCAAATGAGACGACAGATGTTTGAAATGGTTTCTTTGATCTTTGATATTCGACGTTTTTGAAATTAAAATTGCGGAGGCTCTGATCTCTTTTTCCAGCGACATCCAATGTTCGTGAACCTTTTCATCCGCTAATAATTTCATGTCAACATCAGCCAAGTTTTTTAACAGACTTTTTGATGCTCCCAATACGCTATTGGAATCATCTTTAACCAAGGCATCTTTTAATTTGATATAATCATCAAAAACATCTTTTAATTGATTTTGAAAGTCCTTCGCCACTTGTACCCTTTCATTCCTATTGTTATGGCCATTGGTCACTGTACTTGATGTCTTATCAGTGACCAAATGTCCTTCGTACCCAGTCGTTGTTTTACCCCCTTCTTTATTCATCATCGACTTCTTACCTTGTAACTGAGCTGCTGCATCTACAGTAAATGTTCCGTTAGTAACTATTTCATTTCCAACAACCAATCCTTCTAAAACTTCATATTCATCACCTAGTTGATTGCCTAAAACAACTTCTTGCATTTCAAAAACAGTTTGGTTTGGATTGGTTTTTAAATAGACCACAGAACGTTCACCTGTCCAAAGCACAGCAGATGCAGGAATAGTTAATACTTCATCATTTTTACTTTTAGTGTTTTCAACTTCTGCAGTTACAAACATTCCAGGTTTAAATACATCGTCCTTATTATTCAATACCACGCGCAAAGTTACAGTACGTGTTTTTGTATTTAAAACTGGGTCTATAAAATCTACTTTACCCCTAAATTCCCTATTAGGATAGGCATTGGTTGTTATCATCACTTCCTGTCCTTTTTTAAAACGGTCAATCTGATTTTCATACACATCAAAGTTTCCCCAAACGGTGTTTAGATTTGCGATTTTAAGCAATGGTTGCCCTTGTTTGATGTAATCGCCTTGTTCTACTAGTTTTTCAGTAACTGTCCCTGAAACGGTTGCATATACAGTAAAGTTTTCTTTTACTTTTCCTGTTTCTTCAATCTCATTGATTTGATTTTCAGAAAGCTTCCATAACTTTAATTTATTGCGAACTGCCTGGTATAATGCAGGTTGTGATTCTTTTAAAGTCGCTGCTGTAATCAATTCCTGTTGTGCTGCGTAGAGTTCTGGTGAATATATAGTAGCCAATAGTTGCCCCTTACGAACTTCCTCGCCTGTAAAACTAACATTTAGCCGTTCTATTCTACCCGAAAAGTAACTGACTTGTACTGCATTTGCTTCTTCATTTTCAGCAATTTTACCTGTTAGTTTTATGGTGTTGTCATCTGCTTTACCATTTCTAACAATAGAGGACTGAACATTGGCTAAAGCCATTGCGTTTTCTGTAAGCTTGAATTGGTCTGCTAACAAGCCATCCGCACTATTTTCAGCAGGAATTAAATCCATACCACAAATAGGGCAATCGCCTTGTTCTGGTTGCATAATTTGCGGATGCATAGAACAGGTCCACATTTGATTAGTTTGAGAAACTACATCGTGGTTATGCTCCTCTTTATTTTCTTCCAAACCACCAAATAGCAGCCAACCCAAAAGGATACCTATGGCTAACATTCCTATATAAATTATATATTTTTTCATACTATTTTATTTTAATATTTCTCAATCGCAATGCATTTGCTATTACTGAAACTGAACTAAAACTCATTGCTAATGCTGCTATCATTGGTGAGAGTAAAATTCCGAAGAAAGGGAATAACACACCTGCTGCAACGGGTACACCAAATGAGTTATAAATAAGGGCAAAAAATAAATTCTGCTTAATGTTTCTCATCACCGCATTACTTAAATTTTTGGCTTTTACAATACCGTGTAAGTCGCCTTTTACTAGCGTAATCATTGAACTTTCTATCGCTACATCTGTTCCTGTTCCCATGGCAATACCAACATCGCTTTTTGCCAATGCTGGTGCATCATTAATGCCATCACCTGCCATGGCTACCACCCTACCTTTTTCTTGAAGTTTTTCAACTTCTTTTAGTTTATCCTCCGGTAACATACTCGCTTTAAAATCGGCAAGATTTAATTCTGATGCTACCGCTTGTGCTGTATCGTGATTATCTCCTGTCAGCATTATAACATCAATACCTTTATCTTGAAGTACTTTAATAGCTTTAGCACTTGTTTCTTTTATTTTATCACCAATCACCACATAACCAACAATGGTTTCATCTATTGATAAATAGGAAACTGTTTTGCCTTGTTTTTGGTAGGTTTTAGCTTCGGTTGCCATTTCAGAAGTAATTGCTGCTTTCGCATATTCCATCATTTTCGGATTTCCCAATGCTACTTTTTTACCAGCTATATTGGCTTCGACACCTTTTCCAGTGACAGCACTGAAATCTTCGGATTTTATTATGTCAGCATTGTGTTCTTTCCCATATTGTAAAGTGGCTTCTGCTAATGGATGTTCACTATTTGTATTTAATGAGACGATGTATTGAAGCACCTCTTTTTCGCTTAAAGTATCATTAAAAGTACCTACGGTTTCTACCGTTGGTTTTCCTTCTGTTATTGTTCCTGTTTTGTCTACGATAAGGGTATTTACCTTGTCCATTTTTTCAAGCGCTTCGGCGTTTTTAATCAATACACCATTTTGAGCACCTTTACCCACACCAACCATTACAGACATAGGCGTTGCTAAACCTAATGCACATGGACATGCAATGATTAGAACCGCAATTGCATTCACAAATGCATACACATAAACTGGTTCAGGACCCCAAATAACCCAAACAGCAAAGGTCAGTAGAGAAATAATAACCACTACGGGCACGAAGTAACCCGAAACTTTATCGGCTAAATTTTGAATAGGTGCACGACTGCGACTGGCATCGTTAACCATATGAATGATTTGTGAGAGTAATGTATCACTTCCTACCTTTTCGGCTTTCATTAAAAAGGATTGATTACCATTGATCGTTCCGCTACTTACTTTATCATCTTTAGCTTTGTTGACGGGAATAGGTTCTCCTGTAATCATCGATTCGTCAATGGTTGTTTCGCCTTCGGTTATCAAACCATCCACAGGAATTTTTTCTCCTGGTTTTACTTTTACAATATCGTTGAGTTCTATCTTATCAATACTGACTTCAACTTCTTCGCCATCTATAATTTTTATGGTTTTATTAGGTGCTAATTTTAATAATTCTTTTACTGCTGAATTGGTTTTACTGTGGGCACGAGCTTCTAACAACTGACCTAAAAGTACCAACGTTAGAATCACCGTTGCAGCTTCAAAATAGACGTGGACTGCACCTGATTCGGTTTTAAATTGTGCCGGAAAAAAATCGGGAAAAAACATTCCAAAAACACTAAATAACCAAGCAATACCAGAACCAATTCCAATGAGCGTAAACATATTGAGATTCCACGTTTTAATGCTTCTAAAAGCACGCTCAAAGAACATCCAAGTGGCATAAAAGACGACTGGAATGGATAATGCAAATTGAATCCAATTCCAATTTTTCTGTTCCATTAGATCATACAATGGATTGTTATTAAGCATTTCGCTCATGGCTATTAAGAAAATAGGCAAGGTGAATGCTGTCGCTATCCAAAACTTCTTTAAGAGCTTTTTATAGGTTTTTTCCTCTGCCGAACTATCTGCTTCCATTGGTACTAAATCCATACCACAAATAGGACAAGCTCCGGCTTCATCTTTTACAACTTCTGGGTGCATGGGACACGTCCATTGCTCTGAATTGGCAGTTGATAGGTTTTGTTCTTCCACCAAATCCATTCCGCAAACAGGACAATCCCCTGATTTGTCATAGGTTATATCGCCTTCGCAATGCATCGGGCAATAAAATGTCCCGGTACCTTTCCCAATCACCTTGTCCTCATTATTTTTATGATGGTGATCCCCTGATTTATGTATGCCATAACTACCTCCATCATCCTTTAGCGCTTCCTGAAATCTTTCAAATGGTATGTGATGATTCATTTCGATCAATGCTTCTGCCTTTTCTAAATTGACAGTTGCTTTTGAAACGCCTTTCACTTTAGAAAGAGTTTCTTCTACGTGACTGCGACAACCATTGCAGGTCATTCCGTGTATGTGGTAGGTGTGTTGCATTGATTACTGAATTAAATAATTAATTATTGTGCTTTGTACATAGTAGGTCTTAACAGATTCTATTTGGTTCATTTGAAACTTGAGTTGCAATTCTTGAATATCCAAAACATCATTAAAATCTATCGTACCCGTTTCGTAGCTTTTGATTAAAATTTCCTCGGCATCTTTGGCTTGCTTTAGGTTTTTAGTTTGAGTAGTATAACTTATTCTTGCAGAAATACGCTCATTAATCGCCTTGCTTAAAAGCGTTTCTAATGTGTTTAAGCGTTCCTGCTTTTGAGTAGTTATTTCCTGTTGTTTTAATTCATTTTGCTTAGTTTGGGACTTATATTTCTTGTTGAAAATTGGGATGGAAACCGAAACCATCGGCATTACTATATCCTTTCCGTTATCCGAGAAATTTATATCTGGTCTTTCGGAAACGTTGATATAGTCTAATCCAAAACCAATCATTGGACTGCTTTCTTTTTGGTTTAGTAATTCCGATTGTTCTACGGATTGATAGATTTTATCATATTTCAACAATTCAGGATGCAACATTAAATTTTCAGCATTGATTTCAAAGTCTTCTGTAGGTATATCCAATTCATCAACCACAGATATAGCGACATCATTATCGCTATTTAAAAGATTATTAAGATTAGTTTGTTCTGCTAAAAATTGTAGTTGCAATACCTCTTTTAATTGTTGCATTTCATTCTGACGCATTTGCAATCGCAATACATCTACAGCAGATGCTTTGCCCACCTCAACCGATGTTAATGCCAATGTTTCATAGGTTTCAAGTAGCTTGATGTTTTTAGCTAACACCTCTTGCTTCTCCTTGTTTTCGTACAAATTGTAATAGGATTGTGATACCGAAGCTATTAGTTTTCGCTTTGCAATAACTATGTCTTGGTACTTGGCATCCACTAATGAAGTCACATAATTTTCTCTTGACGTAATGGTTCCAAACCACGGTAACATTTGTTTAGCCGATACTTTAAAGCGTTGCGCTCCCGTTCGTGTTTCTGGCTCACTTATAAAGTAACCAACGCCAATTTCAGTATTAGGGATTGTATTTACTTCGTTTATTTTTTCAGAAGCAATATTATACTGAAGCTCGAATTTTTGTATCTCTGAATTATTTGTAAAAGCCTCTTGAATTAGATGTTCCAGTTTCTGAGCTCTTGCAAAAGCTGAAACAAATAACACACAGATTAAAACTTTAATATGCTTCATTTTACGATATTTTTTAGTTGAACTTCGGCCCTCCAGCTATATAATACAGGCACTACAAATAAGGTTATTAAGGCTATAAGCATTCCACCAAAACTTGGTATGGCCATGGGTATCATTATATCGCTCCCTCGTCCTGTCGATGTTAATATTGGCAGCAAGGCCAAAATAGTAGTCGCTGTTGTCATTAAACACGGCCTGATTCGCTTTTCTCCAGCTTCTACTATGGATGCTCTAATTTCTTTTCTGTTTTCTGGCGTATTTCTATCAAATGTTTGTGTTAAATACGTTGCCATTACGACACCGTCATCGGTGGCGATTCCGAAGAGTGCAATAAACCCAACCCAAACCGCTACACTTAAATTAATTGAGTGTATCTGGAACAAGTCTCGCATATTTTCCCCAAAGAAGTTGAAGTTTAAAAACCAACCTTGACCAAAGAGCCAAATCATAATAAAACCACCTGCAAATGCTACTGCAATTCCAGTAAAAACCATCAATGAGGTGGCGACAGAACGAAATTGGAAATACAGTATTAAAAAGATAATTGCCAATGCTAATGGAACAACAATAGATAGTGTTTTTTCTGCCCGCAACTGATTTTCGTAGGTTCCTGTGAAAGCATAGTTAATGCCTTTGGGAACTATCAATTCCCCAGAATCTATCTTTTCTTGGATAAGTGCTTGTGCATTCTCGACAACACTTACTTCTGCAAATCCATCCAATTTATCAAACAAAACATAACCTACTAAAAAGGTGTCTTCACTTTTTATAACTTGTGGACCTTGTTCGTAACGAATGGTTGCTAACTCACTTAAAGGAACTGGACTACCTGTTGAAACTGGCACATAAATTTGTTGCAAATCGGTTGGGTTTGCTCGTAATTCTCTTGGGTATCGCACTCGAACGCCATATCGCTCACGCCCTTCAACAGTTTGGGTTAATACCATACCGCCAACTGCAACTTTTAATACATTTTGTACGTCTTCTATGGTTACACCATAACGAGCAATTCTTTCTCTATCAATATCAATTAACAAATAAGGTTTTCCAACAATGCGGTCTGCAAAAACAGCTTCTTTTTTAACACCTTCAGCTTCCTTGATGATGTTTTCTAATTGCATCCCAAAGGCTTCAATTTGTTTTAAATCTTGACCTTTTACTTTAATTCCCATGGGTGCTCTCATTCCTGTTTGAAGCATCACTAATCGGGTTTCAATGGGTTGTAACTTTGGAGCAGAGGTCACGCCTGGTAATTTGGTGACTCTCACGATTTCATTCCAAATATCGTCAGGTGATTCAATTTCTGGTCGCCAATTACGATAGTACTCGCCATCCTTGTCTTCAATTAATTGAGACCTTTGGACATTTAATAAAGTTGATTTAATAATCGCTTTGTTCTCGACTGCGCTCAAACTGACAGCTAAATTTTCGTTATGAATTAATCGACCATCTTTTAGTACAAATAAAGCATCCTCATTAACTTTGTACCGTTGGCGTTCTCCATTTTCATTCAGCATAAATTCTGGTTTATACTGAATCATATTCTCATACATTGACATTGGTGCTGGGTCTAATGCCGATTCTGTTCTTCCTGCCTTACCAACTACCGTTTCAATCTCTGGAATACTTGCTACTGCCATATCTAATTGCTGTAAAACCCTTTTGTTTTCTTCTACACCAGAGTGAGGCATTGATGTTGGCATTAATAGAAATGAGCCTTCATTTAATGATGGCATAAACTCTTTACCTGTATTTTTCATGATGAATAATCCTGCGATTACAATAGCTGTTGGTACAGACAAAAACAATAGTTTATTATCTAAACACCACCTTAAAATACGTGTGTAGTATTTGATAAATAATGAGAAAACACCTAATAAACTAAAGCAAATAACACTCACAAAAATGAGATTCCAGAAGATACTTCTATCAACTCCTAACGGTCTCCAATATTCGGCTAACAAGAATACAATAGCTGATACCGAAATAATGATATTGACAAGATTTTTTGAAAGTGAAAAGTGAAAAGTGAAAAGTGAAAAACTAAATTCAGTCTTATTCAAAATTAGACTTAATATCGCTATGGTGCCAAAAGCTATCAATATGAATCCTAACCAATACCCATAAACTATTGCAACAATACCTAATCCTGTTAAAATGCCATTTAAAACATATTTAGAATTAGATTTAATGCTTTTCTTTCTGAATAAAAAAGCTGCAAAAGGTGGAATTAAGAATAAGGCAACAATAATAGATGCGGTTAATGCAAATGTTTTTGTAAAGGCTAACGGTCTAAATAACTTGCCTTCTGCACCAATCATAGTAAATACAGGAACAAAACTTATGATGGTTGTCATTACTGCCGTTACGATGGCTCCAGACACTTCAGCTGTGGCATTATATACAACAGTGTTTATAGGTGATTTACCCTTGTTTTCATCTAAGTGCCTAATGATGTTTTCCGAAAGAATAACACCAACGTCAACCATCGTTCCAATAGCAATAGCAATACCGGAAAGAGCAACAATATTTGCATCAATCCCGAAAAGCTTCATCGCTATAAATACCATCAATACTGCAACAGGCAATAATCCAGAAATTAATACTGAAGCTCGAAGATTAAATACCATAAGGGTAATCACCAAAATGGTAATTAATATTTCTAACGAAAGGGCTTCATTTAATGTGCCTAATGTTTCTTGAATGAGTTCTGTTCTATCATAAAATGGCACTATGGTTACTTGTGATGTTCTACCATCTAATAATACTTTAGAAGGTAATCCTGCACTTAACTCGTTAATCTTCTCTTTTACGTTATTGATAACTTCCATTGGGTTTGCACCATAACGAGCAACCACAACAGCGCCTACAACTTCCGCACCTTCTTTATCTAACAACCCACGACGTGTTGCTGGACCTAATGAGACTTTTCCAATATCTTTTATTTGAATTGATGTGTAATCTTCGGAAGTGACTACTGCATTTTCTATGTCTTCAATAGATTTTAAATAACCTAAACCACGTACTAAATATTCTGCATTATTGATTTCAATAGTTTGCGCTCCAATGTCTTTATTACTTTGCTTAACTGCTTTTACAACCTGATCTAAGCCTATCTTATACTGACGCATCAGTTCTGGATTTACGTCCACCTGATACTCTTGAACATAGCCACCAATAGAGGCTACTTCAGAAACACCACTCGCAGATGACAGCGCATATTTCACATAGTAGTCCTGAATACTACGCAATTCCTGTAAATCCCAGCCACCAGTAACATTTCCATTTTCATCACGACCTTCGAGGGTATACCAAAATATTTGT
>Ga0316204_10012901_pt1 | contig 10093 bp, 12 predicted proteins | sample 6monrhotite_MG_2_FD_205661 | JGI IMG/M metagenome (GOLD analysis project Ga0316204, IMG submission 205661) | Microbial mat bacterial communities from mineral coupon in-situ incubated in ocean water Damariscotta River, Maine, United States -... | ecosystem: Environmental > Aquatic > Marine >... | reverse complement strand
CTCAGCTTCCTTTAAAATATTGATGATTTGACTGTCGCTATACCTTGATTTCTTCATCGTAAAATCTCCTATTGTCATTACTAGAAAACTCTACTTATAAACTCAAACATTTTTCGGGGGGATTACCAATGTGTTTCAGCTTATCAGTTTTGTTTTGTTTTTAATTCTACTAATGAGACGCAAATTCGGTCATATTAGGCGATGGCTTTATATAATAGTTGGGACAGTTGTTTATTATGTAATTGGTTTTATTTCGGTGGCAATTTATATTGTCTCAACCCTTTGTTTAGAGTACTTTGAAACTTTAGGTTCATAAATTCACAGTCGAAAAAGAAAAAAAGAGGGTAGATTGAAGCTCCCTCAAAACAGTGAACACTTCGTTTCAGGGATACGATGCTTAATCAGCTTTGTCTTTTTCATGGCGGTATTTCAAATAACAGCAGCAGCCTCTAGTGGCACTGGTTTTAGTGCGGCTTTAGAGCTTGATGTTGATGTGATGGAAAAAGAGTTTGCATCTTACAAAGAGAGCAGTGTTGGCAGTAATTTAAGTGCAAGCAACATCAGCATTAAGTCAGGTAATGCGACCACAGTTCGTGGTAGTCAGCTTGATGCAAATGATGTTCAAATTGATAGTCAGGCATTAAATATTCTTGCTTCTCAAGATGTGAACACCAGCTCAGATAGCTCAGAGCATAAAAACATAAATGTGAGTATAGGCATTGGTAGTGCTGGTGCGACGAGTGGTAGTGTGAGTGCTGATAGCTCGCAATCGAATAATAAGAATGTAGTACACACCAATGCAGGCATTAATAGTGGTAATATTACGATTAACACCCAAGGAAAAACCACGGTTGCTGGTGCAAACATCCAAGCAAGCGATGCATTAAATCTTCAAACAGGAAGTTTGGATGTTAGCTCAGTGCAGGACAGCGATACTAGCCGCTCAACATCACAGGGCATAAGTGTTTCCAGTGGTGGTTCAGGCAGTGTGAATGGTGCTGTATCACGCTCATCCAACAAAGAGACAGTGTTAACCTCTATCACAGGTGGTGAAGTTAATATTGGTGTTGATGGTGCAACGACCATTAAAGGTGCGACAATTGCAGCGGTTGATGCAGAAGGTAATGACAACGGCAATTTAAGCCTTGAAACAGATACCTTGGAAGTAAGCTCGCTTAACAACACCAAAGACTCTAAAGCGATGTCAGCCAGTGTAAGTGGTGGCGGCACAGTGAGTGTTGATGCCTCAGCAGACAATAGCCACAGCAAAACCAAGACTTTGGCAACGCTTGGTAATGGTAATGTTGATGTAGCAGATAAGGAAAACTCAGATATCGCCATGCTTAACCGCGATATTGCAGACAATGAAGTGGATATTTATGACATTGAAAGTCATAAGGGGTTGAAGGGTTCATTAGATACGCGGTTGCTGACTGAAAGTGGAAGAGATCAAATCGCCGAAGATGTGATGAAGTCTGGCATGATTGCTAATACAATTAAATTGATAGCCACTACAGATAAAATTGGTGTTGAGGACTTTTTCAAAGAAACAGATAAGTCGAACAAAACGTATGAAGCGGTAAAAGAGAAAGTTGCAAAAGACCCGACACTTGCAGCTAAACTTCAAGATCCAAATTTATCTCCGCAAGATAAAGAAGCGATGATGAATGCAGTGACTGATGCTGTAATGGTTAAGCTGGGTTACAAAGCCTATGAAAACAAGATTGTTGCGACAGATGAAAAAGGACGCGATGGTAAAGATGTCAAAGGCTTCTATTCAACAGAAACAAAGGCAGCTTATATCAATGATAAAAACATTGATGATACTGAAGGTTTAATTACCACAGCCGGACATGAAGCAACACGGGCTATGGATAATCAAGATGGTGTTGATTTTAATGAGAATCGAGAAGATAGAACCACATACGCTGAAAACTTTGGTTCCAACCTTGGCGATTACACAGATATGGCACTGAACATCAATGGTTATGATGATGGCATGGCAGATAACAATAATCATGTTGGTAATCGCAGTGAGTATGTCACCAATAATAACAAAGAGTTTAAGGGGCTTGATAAGGATAAAGGGGATAATTCCTTAAAAGCAGTTGTGACTGCGGGCAAAATTGCATATAAAGTATCCAAAATTACAGGCAAGGTTACTAAAGCGAAGCTGAAAAAGATTCTCAAGGATGAAGGCTTGGATATGCTTGAGGACTTCCAGACCCTAGCGGATGGCGAATTAGATATGGCTGATGCCTTGGCAATGGTTGACCTTCTTGTTGGAACAGATCTGAATAGCAAGAAGACTAAAGTTGTGGGTAAAGGGGCTGATGCAACACAGGCTGCTGAGAGAAAGGCACGAAGAGAGGCTCAAAGGCAAGCTGGTGTACCGACCTCCAAAGGAAATATAGGCAAAAAAAGAGATGAGAAGATACCAGCCAAGCCATATAAAGGTAATGATCCAAATAGCAAAGATAAGAATTACAAACAGGAGTTCTATGAAGATAGCAATGGAAATACGGCTGTTGTATCAAAACATCCAGCAGATAAACAACACCCTAGCCCTCATGTTCATGTTGCAACTCCCAAGAAAGTGGTGAATGGACAATATGGCCAGAAGAAGAATGGCAGTGTGGAGTATAAATCAGAATCTACTACAGTAAATATAAACGGTGTGAATTAATGAAAGTTAAAGCAAAGTTAAAACAGCATATTGTTAAGTATATTGAATCTTTAAAATATGATGAGACAGATTCAATTGCGGAAGTTGACATAGAAGAAAAGTTCTTGGTAAAGCTAATTCTTGATGCACTGCACGATGATTCTTACTTTGTTTACCAAGAGGGGTCAACAAAGTTTAATGATAATTTGTACCTTGTGAAAAGAGAAGATGTGACATCATTTTTCGATAACAGGCACATTATTTATGCTATAGATAGCATGGACTACTTAAGAGTTGGTGAGTACTCGGGGCATAATGGGGAAGAAGAGGTTACTGGTATAGACATTGATACCTCAGGGAAGTTTAACCCAATAGTTGATCAAATTAGAAAGAGGTTATAAGTAGAAAATCGGGGATAGATGGATGGGGGAACAGCTTACCCAGATAATAAGCAAGGTCATGATGCCATTCCAGGAACGGTTAAAGAGACGGAGTTGCAACCTGGTGATGTAGTGACGAGGTATAAGAAGAAAAAATATGGAGACGATGGGCAGCCGCTTCCATATAAACCAAAAGATGATTCTGGAAGCTATGTATCTAAAGGTAATGAGCCATTTGAAAATCGTTCGTTGCCAGGTAAAGAAAGCGATTACACTAAGGAGACGTTTGTTGTGAAAAAACCAATTCCAGCTACAGAGAGCAAAGCCACGCCTTGGTTTGATAAGAAAGGTGCGGGGAATCAGGTGGAGACTCAAAAAGGAATTGATAAATTGATCGATGATGGACTATTAGAGCACGTTGGGAGTGATTAATGGATCCAAATGCACAGTATTACTTTGGGATGCAAAGAATAGCGAATTGTTTTCAACTTGATCTTGATGAGCTTAAAAATATTGATTCACTAGATGAACTGAAGCCGGGGTACTGTGTTTTATGCGATGAGCATGAATATGCCCATGCATATAAAGACAAAGTGTTGATCGCTGAAGGGGACCTACATGGGGTAGACCGTTTCATCATGCTCCGTCTGTTTTTGGATAAATATGGTACAGGTAAATATGAGCTACCTAAAATAACAGAGACTCGTTATGTTGGTGAGAGTGAAGAGGACTCAATCCAATCGAACCACACAGCGATGGAAATCATGCTTAAGCCTTTAAATTGTTATGAGGACTTGTTGGCAAGATTTGATGATGCAAAGTCAGCCAAGGGGCTTGAGCAGAATATCAGAAACCATGAAGCATTTAATGGATATGAAAGCCAAGAAAAGACATTGAATGGAACACATACAGACTGGGAGCGTGACAGCTATCGTGTGTATAAGCCTGTAGAAGAAAATGTATGGGATGTATTTTATGCTGTAGAACGTGGAAATGGACGACTGAAATTCATGCTTCGCATTTATGGTGAACAATATCTTTATGAATATATCCTGAACAATCACTTGGGAGCAGTTTCTTAACTAAATTACGGTAAAAGTATACGAAATACAAACGTTTGTTCTTTACATTGATAGTTTAAACCTTCAAACAGGCAGTTTGGATGTTAGCTCTGCGATACTAGCCGCTCAACATCACAGGGCATAAGTGTTTCCAGTGGTGGTTCAGGCAGTGTGAATGGTGCTGTATCACGCTCATCCAACAAAGAGACAGTGTTAACCTCTATCACAGGTGGTGAAGTTAATATTGGTGTTGATGGTGCAACGACCATTAAAGGTGCGACAATTGCAGCGGTTGATGCAGAAGGTAATGACAACGGCAATTTAAGCCTTGAAACAGATACCTTGGAAGTAAGCTCGCTTAACAACACCAAAGACTCTAAAGCGATGTCAGCCAGTGTAAGTGGTGGCGGCACAGTGAGTGTTGATGCCTCAGCAGACAATAGCCACAGCAAAACCAAGACTTTGGCAACGCTTGGTAATGGTAATGTTGATATAGCAGATAAGGAAAACTCAGATATCGCCATGCTCAATCGCGATATTGCAGACAATGAAGTGGATATTTATGACATTGAAAGTCATAAGGGTCTTAAAGGTTCATTAGATACACGGTTGCTGACTGAAAGTGGACGTAATAAAATCGCTGAAGATGTGATGAAGTCTGGCATGATTGTAGATACTGTCAGACAAATTGTTACGGATGACACCGTTGGTATCACAGAGTTCTTCAACGAAACAGATAAGCAGAACAAGACTTATGAGGCAGTAAAAGCAGAGATTGCGAAGAATCCTAGCCTTGCAAAAGCCCTTCAAAACCCTGATTTAACAGCTCAGGAGAAAGAAGGTATGCTTAATGGTGTTACAGATGCGGTGATGGTTTCGTTGGGCTACGAAACACATGATAATAAAATCATAGCCAAGGAAGACGATGCTCGCGCAGGATTTATTTCTACTGAGAATGGCAATGCCTATATTAATGATGGAGCTACATATGTTGACCCTGCAACTGGGGAAACTGTTCAATATATGGATAGCACTGGTAAGTTGGTTATGGTGGCAGGTCATGAGGCATCTCACGCGATAGATGCACAGGGCAGTGAAACATATGCTGAAGGCACACGTGAAAATTATGCAACTAACTTCGGTGAGAATCTTACAGATTTCACAGATATGGCGCTGGGTGTGAATGGTTATGATGGTGGCACAGCGACTACAAATAGCCATACGGGTAATCGCAGTGAGTATGTGAGTAAGAACAATGAAGAGTATGATAAGCTAGATAAGACGAAAGGGGATGATTTTATACCGATTGTTATAGCTGCTTCGATTCTCTATACCGCTTTAACAACAGCGACACCAGCCAATGCACCAGGAGAGGGTGAGGTAGCACTCCCAAGATCTGACCTGTCTTCACCTGGCGATGATGTAGTGACAGCACTTGCTGCGAGGGCTGAGCAACTGACAGGTGTTCCAGCTGATACCTTGGAGCTTATGGCTAGTCTTAATCCGAAGGATTTGGCTAAACTTGGAATCAAGAATGTAGATGACTTGATTAAAAAGGTGCAAAGTGGTGATGTTAGTGCTGAGGATTTGAAAGGTGTCGGCAATAAACCAGTGGCACCGGCGAAAAGGGATTCGGATACAGTTGTGCTTGGAAAGACCAAGAACCCAAATTACGGAGACGTTGCGAAGGAGGAAGGGTTCAGAAACTTTGATATACCTACAGAAAAATGGAATAAAATGACAGAAACAGAAAGATGGTCTGCTAACGAGAAGTTTTTGGACAGAGCTATAGCAAAACAGGACAAGATTAAATTGTCACACAACCCTCATGACCCTGCGGTGAATACTGGGGCTTTTAAGAAAGAAATAGAATATCTAACATCAAAAGGATATAAGCTGAGTAAAGATGGAACACACATGGTACACCCAAAATGAGTATTTTTTTTAATAAAGTTCAAGGAATGATGAACCAAATAGAAAGGAATGATACTAGATTAATTTCATATCAAGTGAATTATAATTCATTCGGCCATGAAACAATGGTTTATATAAATTGGGAAAGAAAATTTTTTATTGAGTTTTTCCATGATGCGCGAGATGACGTTGATTATAGCGTTAGTGTGGCGGGTTATTATACAAAAACATATAATGATTTGGAGGACTATAAATGCTTGAAGTTTGTTTCAATGACTGATTTGGCAAGGCAACAGGGCTGGATTCAAGAAGGAAATTATTTAACATTTGATGAAGAGTTTGAAATACTGAAATCTAAGTATAATTTGAATTTTTATAAAATATTGAGAGAAGAATAAGGCTCAAGTCTTGAGTTCATGGTTTTGGTGGCAGTTTATTAACTATAAAATAAAAGTTCGTTCTTTACATTATCTGGTTCTTGATAATATAGAGTGGGTAAAAGAAGCTGGAGATACGATATTAACAACTGGGTATGATGAGTTTAAGAAGCTATATAATAATGACTCTCCAGTTACAGGGAATAAAGCAGCTGAATGGGATAAAAACTGGTTGACCAAAGAACAAAAGACTCTTCAGCCCATTCATGAAAAACATATCAAAGAGGGCTCGCTCAGTGACATAATAAATAGCGGTGCAATTGGATTAGGAAGGGAGTTTCTAAATACCCAAGATAGAATCGATTATGGTATGGAAGGGTTTTCAGATGAACGTGAATAAAAAGCCCTTAGTAGGATTCATTCTTTTTTCTATAATACTTACTTTGGTAGTCCCTTATTTGGTTCGGTATACAGCATGGTATATTGAGAGAAGTATACCATCATTCAGTAGGTTAGACCTAAGTCTAACTTTACTTGTGCCCTTATATATGTTGTTAAGTTTCCCTCTTGTATATTTATTACTTAAGGCATTTAGGATTCACTTGTATATATTTGAAAACAAACGAACAGTTATAGTTTCATATGTACTAATCTATTTTGGATCAATAATTCTATGGGCAGCTGCTAATTTATTAATTGAAGGTCTGCAGGCATTTTCTTTGTGGGATTTAATTTTTGCTCACCATATGGTTGTTATGCCTGGCTTACTTACATTAATGCCAATTCTTTTTGTAATGCAAGAAAAGCGATTTGCAAACATATGTTTTTTTAGTGCGTGTTTATTAGCTTCTTTTCCATTTGCATGGATTTTCTTATGGCCGATGTTAGTAATTTATTATCCAATAATGAGGATGTTTACAAGCTATTTGCGTAGAATAAGTTCTGAAGCTCATGTGAAATAACTTAATTGGTTTCTATGACGGTATTTCAAATAACAACAGCCGCCGCCTCTGGTGGCACGTTTGGTTTTAATGCGGCTTTAGAGCTTGATGTTGATGTATTGGAAAAAGAATTTGCATCTTACAAAGAGACCAGTGTTGGTAGTAATTTGAGTGCAAGCAATATCAGCATTAGGCGAATTCAAGTTGTAAGTGCACCACATTTAGCCGAGTTGAGGGGTAATCGATGGGGTCAGACTCGATTGATTTACGTGGAGGCAGTTTGATCGTCAGTACAACAAAGAAATACCAAGAAAGTAAAGTCAATCGAGTCAGTCCCGAATGCCGTTGACTTAAGCATTTCTAAAACGGTTTTCACGAGCCTAGAATGGGCCAGGGTGTTAAGGCCGAATATCTGGTTGAAAACAAGGAAGCGATTCTCGCATCAATAAAGAAGACAGCAGAAGAATTTCCACAGAATAAATGGGGTCAGGCTTTCATATCTTGATAAATGCGTGTGAGAGAAATATAAAATTATGAAAGCCTGACCCTCATTTCACTAGGTCATGAGCTTGGTCACGCAGTTGGTTATGGCGAAGATGCCTCTAAAGTTATGGGCGAATCATTTGAAGATTACGCTGATTTTGGCATGTGGAATCGTAGTGAGGATGGGCAAACACTAGCTGGTAGTAATAATCACGTTGGCACTGTTGATAAAAAGACAGGTGAAACTATTGTATCTAATGATAAGGCTTCTCAGAATTTTGTTGAAAGGCATGATAATGGGGAGTTGGATTATAGACAGGTTATATCTATCCGAGGCGGGGACCCATCAAAAGCAACAGGGTTAAGTGTTGACGAAGGCAGTCTTCCTTTTAAAGGAGATGACTTGAATGAATATGAGGGCAAGTTTGTAAATGCTATCAATTATAAATATAGCAAAAAGAAGGAAGAGTTGGATAATACTAACCTTCCAGAAAAAGATAAAGGAGAGCTTCTCAAGCAGTATATTGAGAAGGAAATTGCAAATATCAAGAGTGAAGAGTTCGATACTTCACTCGTCAGCTTGCCACGTGAAGTTAAATCCCTAGACCCAGAAACTAAAGTGAAAATATATGATTCTAGTCAGCCAGAAGCTGTTGTTGAATCAATTATGAAAGACTATGAACAAGGTGAACAAATTATTTTACAGGGGCATAGCGCGGGAGGAGGTGATGTTCAGGACGTGGCCGAAGAGCTAAATGACAGAGGGGTTGGAAATGTTATTACTGTCCAAATTGATAGTATAGAGCCCTTCGGAGATGACGCTTCGATTCCTGCAAATGTTACGAAAGCTGTTAATGTATATCAGAAAGAATCTAAGACAGGGAATGCGACTGTTGATTATATTGATTCCGATGCTATGAATGGTGAGGATAAAGTTCATCAAGGGTTATTTAACAATAAGACAGAGGTAATAAATAAAGAAATTAAAAATGTGACCGGACCCTCACAAGGGTTGGTTAATAGCCCCCATAGAAACATTGATAATGACCCTGTAGTTCAGAAATTTATCCAAGAACAAGTGCTCCCAGAGGTTGAAAAGGATATAGAGAATGATGCTAAGAAAAATTAAGTTTGTTTTTATTCTTGCTTTCATAACAGTTTTTTTTGTTAGTTGCCAAGAAAAGAAATGTGTTAAAGTTGTTGACGTAAATGGAGAGGCGACTAGCGGTGCTATGTTGACATTTTCAGTAATTAAGGAAGTAAATGATGCGGAGTTGGGTGGGATGGTTACAACATTCTATCCATTGCATGAAACTGACATTGGTAATACCAATGAATACGGCCAAGTTTGTTTTAATAATCATAAAGCAGAGGACTCAAGTTTCTTATATAAGAAAATGAGAACTTGGGTATTCCATACTGATGACCTCACCCAGAGTTATTCTAACTTTGAATCAATACCACCTGTTGTTGTCCTAGAGAAAAGAACAGAGAAGAAGCTGAAAGATTTTAAGCTTTTGTGAGTTCAAGCAGAATAAATGGGGTCAGGCTTTCATATCTTGATAAATGCGTGTGAGAGAAATATAAAATTATGAAAGCCTGACCCTCATTTTATTGCTCTTTTATCAAGCGTGAAAGTATTCATTACCCCATCACGCTGTTGTGCAGGTGTATGCAAGTCTCCCAAAGTGGTTATTACTATTGGGTCAACGCACCAATCAGCCAACGAAGTAAGCGAACTGATTATATTCTATTGCAAATTATCCGTGCCTTTCAGCAGTCGCGGCAGCTTTATGGCTCACCGCGCATCCATAAAGAGCTGGTAGCGCAGGGTTTGAAGTGTGGCGTCGATCAGATTGCAAAGCTGATGCAGCAACACGGCATTATTGCTACAACTAAAGGCAAACATAGAAAGGCTCAGGCAGCGAAAAACACCAAAGGCTTCACTGGAAATGTTTTAAACAGGGATTTTACGGCAACCCAGCCCAACCAAAAATGGGTAAGTGATACAACGTTTGTCAGCACATCCCAAGGCTGGCTTTATCTGGCAACAGTGATTGATTTGTACTCAAGGAAGGTGGTTGGCTGGTCAATGAGCAAGCGCAACGACACGGCTTTGGTTAAGCAAGCTTTAAGCATGGCTATACCAGGGCAATCGCATTAAAACTTAAGCTTTTCCCAAGAGTAGTTTTTCCAAGTAATCATTATCCCATCCTGCTTTTAATCTTCTATTCTTAACGCCGATTTTGGATGATGTATCGGCTTTAATCAG
>Ga0316204_10012899_pt1 | contig 10094 bp, 8 predicted proteins | sample 6monrhotite_MG_2_FD_205661 | JGI IMG/M metagenome (GOLD analysis project Ga0316204, IMG submission 205661) | Microbial mat bacterial communities from mineral coupon in-situ incubated in ocean water Damariscotta River, Maine, United States -... | ecosystem: Environmental > Aquatic > Marine >... | reverse complement strand
GCTGGAGTTTTTGGTGCAATGGGCTTAAAGGGTGAAAGGCGCTGACTGTTGAGGGTGAATTTCGAAAAATTTCGGCATGGCCGTTGTGCCTGGCTGCTTCATCACGAATTTCCCTGGCAGAAGCCTCACTGTAGAGCCATCGCTGTGCGCCGGCCCAATCAGTCAGTGATTCCTTTTCAATTGAGAGTGTTGGTGTTGCTGCCGGTAGCGAAAGTCGCCACAAAGGTGCGGTGTTATTAAAAAATGCCAGCTGATGATCACGTAGCTGTTGCCAGAATTTATTATCTGACAGTGTTTCACCGCCAATTTTCGCCTGCCAGCTACTAACGCTGGCACTATTTCCTGATAGTCGTAAATACAGCTGCCCATCGAAATGGCATGCTCCTCGTAATGGGGCAGGTTTACGCGCAAGCTCTCGCATCAGGGCCAATGCGTCTTTACGGCTGATTTCAAGCGTTTGAGTAATGTGGTGGCTAGGTGCGGGCAAAATCTTGATAGAAGCCTCTAGCAGGATGCCTAGCGTGCCTTTAGCTCCCGCCATGAGGCGAGAGACGTCATAGCCTGCAACATTTTTCATTACCTGCCCGCCAAAATTCATGATTTGAGCCTGGCCATCGAGAAGCTTTATGCCCAGCAGTGAATCGCGTGGTGCGCCGCCCCAGGGGCGGGCTGGCCCTGCCAGACCTGATGCAATTGCTCCACCAAGTGTGGCGTTACCAGCAAAGTGCGGTGGTTCAAAGGCCAGCATCTGATGGTTGGCATGTAAAGCCTGTTCGATTTCGGCTAAGGGTGTGCCACAGCGTGCGGTTATGACAAGCTCGGTAGGTTCGTAGTTAATGATGCCATTGTTATTTGCCACATTGAGTGGCTCGGCCTCTATCGGGTCTCCATAAAAGGCTTTGCTACCGCCACCCTGCAGTCGAAAACGTGTTGTTTCGGCTATGGCCTGTTCGACATTTTTTTGTAAAACACCGCTTTGATCAGCCATTAGAAGCGCTCCAGATGTGGGAAGCGAAGGTCGCCTGCTTTGATATGCATTGCTCCAAACTCGGCACAGCGATTGAGTGTGGGTATTGCTTTGCCGGGGTTAAGTAGACCCTGAGGGTCGAAAGCTTCTTTCACCTGATGGAATAAAGTGAGCTCTTCCGGTGAAAATTGCGCACACATCTGGTTTATTTTTTCCAGACCAACACCATGCTCTCCTGTAATGCTGCCGCCCACTTCGACGCAGAGTTCAAGGATGCGCCCGCCAAATGCTTCGGCACGCTCTAGCTCACCAGGGGTGTTGCCATTGTATAAAATAAGCGGATGGAGGTTTCCATCGCCTGCATGAAAAACATTGGCGACACGAAGGCCAAACTCTTCTGACATTTTTGCCATGTCGTTAAGCACGCGGGGGAGATGGCGACGTGGAATAGTGCCGTCCATACAATAATAATCAGGTGATATACGGCCAACTGCAGGGAAGGCCGCTTTGCGCCCGGCCCAGAAGCGTGCGCGTTCCTCTTCGTCTTTTGCAATACGCACTTCTGTGGCACCTGAATCAAGCAGGCGTTGACGTACACGTGCGATTTCTTCGGCAACTTCTTCGGCACCACCATCGACTTCACATAATAATATGGCTGCGGCATCGGTAGGGTAGTTGGCGTGTACAAAGTCCTCTGCGGCTCGAATTGCCGGGTTATCCATCATTTCTAAACCCGCGGGCAAAATGCCTTCTGCGATGACATCGGCGACCGCCTGACCGGCTTGTTCGACATCATCAAAGGCCGCCATAGCCACTTGCGCTATTGTTGGGATAGGTAATAGTTTCACAGTAACTTCAACCACAATACCGAGCATGCCCTCTGAGCCAGTCATGAGTGCGAGCAGGTCATATCCTGGGCTATCAAGTCCGCCACCACCGATAGTTAAGCGTTCTCCTTCCACCGTGATAACTTCAAGAGCAAATAGGTTGTTAACGGTTAAACCATATTTTAAACAATGCACACCACCAGCATTCTCGGCCACATTGCCACCAATAGAGCAGGCAATCTGTGAAGAAGGATCTGGGGCGTAATACAGGCCGTAAGGTTTGGCTGCCTCGCTAATAGCTAGATTGCGTACGCCAGGCTGTACGCGGGCAGAGCAATTGTCGGCATCTATCGTGATTATTTTGCTGAGTCTGGCCAAACTCAGCAAGACACCATTTTCTAATGGCAGTGCGCCGCCGGAAAGCCCTGTGCCCGCGCCGCGAGCCACCACGGGCACTTTTTCCGAATAACAGATGCGCATAATGGCCTGTACCTGCTCAGCATCAGCAGGTAAAACCACAATTAAAGGCAGATGTTGATAAGCGGCGAAGCCATCGCATTCGTAGGGTTTCAGCTCTTCTTCCTGCGTTAAGACATAGCTAGGCTCAACGATGCGACCAAATTGAGTGGCAAGAGATTGACGAAGGATATCGAGTGAGTCTTTAGGCATAGTTGATTATTGGTTGTGTTTAGCTTTGCTGAAGAGCGAGTTCTTCCTCTAAGCTGTTGTGATTTCTGAAGGAAAGAGTATTTACTCTATTCTTTACAGACAAGAAAATTATAATTTTGTGTAATCATCCATATAAGACTGGATTGTCGCAGAAAGTGACTGTCGAACACCCTATATTAACTGGGAAAAAAGAATAAGATGAAAGAACACAGTACTATTTTTTTAATTTCTGATCGTACGGGTATCACGGTTGAAAGCCTTGTACGCACTTTACTGACTCAGTTTGATCAAGTTCCCGCTGAACGCATTGTTCGGCCATTTTTAGACACGACAGATAAGATTGCCAAAGTAGTGGCTGAAATCAATGTTGCAGCGGGTGCTGATGACATGCCTCCGCTGGTGTATTCAAGTATTGTAGATAGCAAATTACGTAAACAACTCAAGTTATGCCATGGCGTCGTCTTTGATATTTTTGATGCTTTTTTACCTGAGATGTCCGAGGCCCTGCACTTGTCTCATTCGAAGCATATTGGACGTAGTCACGGTATCGGTGACGTTAAGGCCTATGATCGCCGTGTCGAGGCAGTAAATTTTGCCCTGAGTTTTGATGATGGTGCGCGTGTTAAAGGATTAGACGAGGCTGACCTGATCTTGGTTGGTGTATCTCGTACCGGTAAAACACCAACTTGTTTGTATCTGGCAATGCAATATACGGTGATGGCTGCCAATTACCCTTTAACCGAAGACGATTATCTGGAAGGTCGGCTACCTGAACCTTTAAAGCCCTATAAGAAGAGATTGTTTGGTCTGAGTATTTCTCCTGAGCGATTACATCAGATTCGTGAAGAGAGAAGGCCAGGTTCAAGTTACGCTAGCATGGCACAGTGCCGCCGAGAGATCACAGCAGCAGAGAATCTTTATCGAAGTCAAAAGATCTCTTTTGTTGACAGTACGGTCGTTTCTATCGAAGAGCTGGCGATAGAGATTATGCAGCGTATAGGTATGGATCGCGTATTTTAAGTGATAACTGTCGGCGCATCTCGACCTGTATGAAGAGTAATGTTGGCTATTTTTTCGGCTATTTCTATAAGGTCGGCCAGAGCCTCTTGAGTGTCTTGCTGTTGTAGGGCCACGTCTGTCTCGTAACCTTCGAGATATACACGCAAAGTCGCACCTACTGTCCCTGTACCCGATAGTCGAAAGACGATACGTGAGCCATTTTCAAATCCGATTCGTAGACCTTGATTTTTTGAGACAGAATCATCGATCGGGTCTGTATAGGAAAAGTCGTCTGCGTAAATAACCTTTAGTCCACTTAGCGTTGTGTTAATAAGTCGTGGCAGTTCGTCACGTAATTTTTTCATGAGAGTTTCGGCATTGGTTTTGTCAACACCTTCGTAATCGTGGCGTGTGTAATAGTTGCGACCAAATCTTTGCCAGTGTTCAGATACGATGTGACTAACTGACTGTCCGCTTACGGCTAGTAAATTTAACCAGGCTAAAACCGCCCAAAGACCATCTTTTTCACGTACATGATTTGAACCGGTACCAAAACTTTCTTCGCCACAGAAGGCAATGCGACCGGCATCTAATAAATTCCCAAAAAATTTCCAGCCCGTCGGTGTTTCAAAGCATTCCAGATTGAGCGCTTCAGCTACCCTGTCAACGGCCTGGCTGGTAGGCATTGAGCGCGCGACACCTGGAATGCCATCTTTGTAGGCAGGTAGCTTTTCGGCATTCGCAGCGAGTACAGCCAGGCTATCACTGGGGGTGACGAAAAAATTTTGCCCAAGAATCATATTGCGATCACCATCACCATCCGAAGCAGCGGCAAAATCAACACCATTCTCTCCCTGGGTCATCGAGACGAGCTCCGCAGCGTACACCAGGTTAGGGTCCGGGTGTCCACCCGCAAAATCTTCACTTGGAATGCCATTGATCACCGTGCCGGCAGGGGCACCCAGCTGGTCTTCGAATAGCTTTTTTGCATAGGGGCCTGTGATGGCGTGCATGGCGTCGAAACGCATACGGAAATTGCTGTTGAAGAGTTCTCGTATGGCGGGAAAATCAAATTCTTTGGCCATGAGCTCGGCGTAGTCAGCTACCGGGTCAATAATTTGGATGCTCATTCCTTCGAGCTGGGTATTGCCGATTTGGTCAAGGTCGATATCTGCTGTATCAATGCTGTGATAAATCGAAATCACCTGAGTCTGGGCGTAGATTGCATCAGTGACCATTTCTGTAGCAGGCCCCCCATTAGCAACATTATATTTGATGCCAAAGTCACCATTTGGTCCGCCAGGATTGTGGCTGGCTGAGAGGATGATGCCGCCTTGAGCCTGGTACTTGCGGATGATGCAAGAGGCGGCGGGCGTGGAGAGTAAGCCACCTTGGCCAACGAGACAGCGCTGAATGCCGTTCGCTGCGGCCATGCGTAGGATGACTTGTACGGCTTGGCGGTTGTAAAAGCGTCCATCCCCGCCAATCACCAGAATGCCGTCTTTCAGAGAAGCTTGGGTATCAAAGATACTTTGTACGAAATTTTCCAGATAGTGATCCTGTTGGAAAACACGGACCTGCTTACGTAGGCCTGAAGTGCCGGGTTTTTGATCACGAAAGGGGGTGGTTTGTACTATTTTTTGTGACATTTTTGCTCTTTACGGATTTTTTTTCTATTTCACCACAGTTAGCTCTTGATTTCTTCCCTAACTACCCCCATAAAACCGCGCAGAATTCATTTTAGGAGATAGTGCGTCCATGTCCGTTACCGCCGAGAAACAAACCCTGGATTTCCAGGCTGAGGTTAGCCAGGTCTTAAATCTGGTTATTCGTTCGCTTTACAGTAACAAAGAAATTTTTGTCCGAGAACTGGTTTCTAATGCCTCAGATGCAGCTGAAAAACTGCGTTTTGAAGCCTTGAGTAACGATGGCCTGTACGGCGATGATGCAAATTTACGTATTCGAGTACATGTCGACAAAGATGCGCGCGCTATTACTATTGAGGATAACGGTATCGGTATGAGCCGTGATGAAGTGTCTGAAACTATTGGCACAATTGCGAGCTCTGGTACCAAGAAATTTTTGGCCCAGCTTTCCGGTGACCAAAGTAAAGATAGCGCATTGATCGGTCAATTTGGCGTGGGTTTCTACTCGGCCTTTATCGTTGCTGACAAAGTTACTATCGTGACGCGTCGCGCGGGCCTGGAGGCAGATCAGGGTGTTCGTTGGGAGTCTGACGGTGAAGGTAGTTACACCATTGAGACAGTCGCAGTGCCTCAGCGTGGTACCTCGATTACCTTACATCTACGTGAAGACGAAGATGAGTTCCTGGATCCGTACCGTTTACGTTCGATTATTGGTAAGTTCTCCGATCACGTTGCGATGCCGGTCGAAATGCTTAACGATCCGGTGCCTGAGCCAGTGGAAGAAGGTGAAGAGCCAAAGCCAGCCGCAGAGCCAGAATGGGAGCAGGTTAATACCGGTACCGCGCTCTGGATGCGAAATAAATCAGATGTCACTGATGAAGAGCACCAGGAATTTTACAAACACATCAGCCATGATTATGGCGATGCACTGACATGGGCACACAACCGCGTAGAAGGTCGTAATGAGTACACGTCATTACTCTATATACCTTCCAATTCACCCTTTGATATGTGGGATCGTGAGCAGAAGCATGGTGTTAAGTTATACGTCCGCCGTGTCTTCATTATGGATGAAGCCGATAAACTGATGCCGCACTATATGCGCTTTGTTAAAGGTGTTGTTGATTCCGATGATCTGCCTCTGAATGTATCGCGTGAGCTGTTACAGGCCGATAAAAAAATCGACAGTATTCGTACAGCGAATGTGAAACGCGTTTTGGGTTTGTTGGAAAAGTTGGCCAAGAACGATGCCGAAAAATACCAGCAGTTCTGGGATCAGTTTGGCAATGTAATGAAAGAGGGGCCGGCTGAAGATTCTGCAAATAAAGAGAAACTTGGTGGTTTATTACGCTTTGCTTCGACCAAAAGTGAGGGTGATGCCCAGACGGTATCACTTGATCAGTACATTGAACGCATGGCAGAAGGACAGGAAAAGATTTATTTTATAACCGCAGAGACCTTATCTGCGGCACGTAATAGCCCACACCTCGAAGTCTTTAAAAAGAAGGATATTGAAGTACTTCTTATGACCGATCGTGTAGATGAGTGGTTGATTTCACACTTTACCGATTACAAAGATAAGCACATGATTTCAGTCGCAAAGGGTGAGCTGGATCTGGGTGAGCTTGAGAACGAAGAAGATAAACAAAAGGCAGAGAAAGATGCTGAAGATAACAAGCATCTGCTTGAGCGTGTTAAAACGGCTTTGGGTGAGACGGTTAAAGAAGTGCGTGTCTCAACGCGTTTGACTGAATCTCCGGCTTGTCTGGTTGCTGATCATTACGATATGAGCCAGAACCTCGCGCGTGTACTTAAACAAATGGGACAGGATGCACCAGAGACACAGCCGATCATCGAACTGAATCTGGAACATCCGTTGATCAAGCGTATGGATGCTGAATCGGATGAGGATAAATTTTCTGAATTATCTAAATTGGTTTTTGATCAGGCTTTGCTGGCCGAAGGCGGGCAGTTGCAGGATCCTGCCACTTTTGTCCACCGTCTGAATCGCTTGATGTTAGAGATGGATAGCTAATCTAAGTGCATTTATAGAACTAAAAAAACCGGGCTTTATGCTCGGTTTTTTTATGCGTAATAGAACAGGGGTAAGAGACAGATTTTTAAGTTCTAAGCAGATTCCTGGGTAGAAAAGCACTGTTCGTCGAGTATTTATTTTCTTATAGCAATATCAGGATCCAGATTTAACTCACCATTTTCTTCCAGAACGGCAGTCGAACTACCATCGGCATTCATTACCACCAATACGGGGTCCTGAAATAAAGGGCGGCGAATATATTTCAGATTCCAGCCAAATCCTTCAATGACATGCAGCTCTACCTGTTGAGCATCGTTCAGATAGTCTTTTAAGTTTTCAGGTATGGGCTTTTGGCCCTTTCTTTTTTCATTGTTCATGCCGAGCCTCTTTACTTCCTCTAATACTTAATATAGCCCATGTTCAATCATGTTTCTGTAGAACAGAGTGATTGACTAAATTTTTAAAAAAGGTCTGGAGGTATGCATTTTTTCTTGCCAACTGGTTGATTCTTTAGGGAATTAAAGTCTTGGTGCACTTCTATAAGACTTTCAAAAGTGATGTGGCTTACTGTGCGAAGGTATTATTTTAGAAAGCCGTAGTATCTTGCGAAATATTGAGATTAAAATTCGTCCAGTAGGGCGGGATTGTAATTATCAGTTGATCTCGGTAGACCGGCCTTATCTAAGTGTTTGTTGTGCTGGAGAATTTTATCGGCAAGCTCATCCATGGTGATGGTGTTGTCATCGAGTTCGTAAAGCTGTTTTGAGCCATGGTTCTGAAAGTTGATAATGATCATCGCATTGGGGTTGTTTGACTCTAGAGCGGCTTCAATTTTATGTTGTTTGCGATAAATCTTGTTTAGTTGCTGTTTTAGATCCCAAACATAGGTCACTTCTTCCATGAATTCGTGGTGGCGGAATTTATGCAGCGTGTAAAATACGATTGTTACTGCGATTATCGCGCCAGCAATATTATGATAAAAATGAGATTCTTCGGCGCGGCTCAGCATCTCAATCAACAGTGTTGAAATACCGAGTGAGATTAGCAGTGTCGACAGGGCGATCACGGCAAACACTATGTTGAGATGTTTTCGGTACCTGGCTTTATCAATAGCTTTTAATATCATGGGAAAGCGTTAAATTTCCTTGTTTGGTAGAAAAGGTTTATGGGTTTTGGCACATAGGGGTCTTAGGTATTATCTTCACTCAATCTTCGCACCAGCCAGCCACGGAAAAAAGGTTGTTCGGCATCGGCAAATAATTGTGCCTCAAGCAGCCATTCTCGCAGTTGCTCGGGGTTTTCTGCCGCTTTACCGTGCTGGGCCAAAAAACAGTCGAGATAAAATTCTCCCTGCAGGTTTTGCCATTGCTCACTATCAATGGCGTCACGTAGCTTGTTAGGGAAGGGCAGGATATTGTTGTCGTCCATCGTTTACTCATCAGTTGGGTTTTGATTCATGTTACGCGTCTTGCTGTTTCAAATCAGTTTTTCCATTTTTTGTCTGCTGTATATAAGTATCCCAATTGCACAGGCAGCGGGACAGCTTGATTTTGTGCGCAAAACTGGTGCCAGCCGCATAGTCTTGAGTTATCGCCTACAGGCATTGGATCAATCTGTTTATGAGTTAACGCTGCCATTAGATCGGACAGCTGTTGACCGGGCTAAAGAGCAGTTCAAACCAGTCAATACGCAACGACTTCGGAAAGAGGCTCGTGCCGAGCGTATGCGACAGACGGTTTTGGCTCTGGATGAATTAAAGGTAGATTTTCCTCAGGTTGAATTTCAGCTGGCTGATAGCAACATCATACGTTGGAGTGTTTCAATTCCAGATGATTATCAAGCAGAGCGCGAGGCTTTTTTCAATCAGATCATGCTTGATGAAATAGGTGAAATTCTACGTCGCTTCCCAAAATCTGACATTCGTTCCACCAAGCAGGGACATTATGAAATATCGGCTGTCTCGAAAACTGAACTTGAAAACATCAATCAAGATTTAGAGGTTGCGATGCAGCGCAGTCAGCAGGTTGTTCGTCAACGTGATGAGATTCAGCAGCAACAGGTGCAGGTTATATCTGGGGAGGTTCGGAAGCGCCTGATGGCTGAGGTTGATCTTGTATCTCAGCGTATGGAGGATTTTGAATTACGTTATTACAAGGATCGTTGGTATCAAGAATATCAAGGGAATAGCTTGTTGCCCGATTATGCTCGTATTGCCAATGCGTCACTTGCCGACTTGCAGCCGGTGGTATTGCGTTTGCGGCCATGGCTGTCGGGACTCTCTCGGCGGGAAGCGATCAATCGTTTACTGCTCTTGGTACAGAGTATTCCTTACGACCGGCTAGACAGCCGTGTAACAGACGCAGGTTTTCTTATGCCATTGAGTGTTTTGGCGCAGAATCGTGGAGATTGTGACAGTAAATCGGTACTGTTCGCAGCTTTGCTGCGTAAGCTCTATCCTGGCATGCCTGTGTCGCTGGTGTTGTTAAAACAGCATGCGCTACTGGCAGTCGGGATAAAGGCTCAGCGTGACGATGTTGTTATACACCATGCCCATCGGGATTGGGTCTTGGCCGAGCCTGTTGGTCCTGCAGTATTGCCCCTGGGGCAGGTTGGTGAGCAATACAGGTCAAATCTAAATAATATTGAGGGCTTTATGCGACTTTTTTGAAGAATCTTACAGGCGCTCTTTTATGCCATATAGCACAATGTTGCTATAGCCCACTGTGCCGATAACCTTACCCTCGTCGATCACAGGAGCACGATTCAATCCAAAGTTCTGGAATAAGCGGGTGCAGTACCGAATGTCCATGGCCGGATCAACAGCAATTACCGGTTTACTCATGATTTCGTAGACATTGACACGTTCAGGTGCGCGATCTTTTGCCAGCACTTTTTTAGCAACATCAGAAAGTAAAACGATGCCATATTCATCATCAGAATGCCGCTTGTCT
>Ga0316204_10012898_pt1 | contig 10096 bp, 11 predicted proteins | sample 6monrhotite_MG_2_FD_205661 | JGI IMG/M metagenome (GOLD analysis project Ga0316204, IMG submission 205661) | Microbial mat bacterial communities from mineral coupon in-situ incubated in ocean water Damariscotta River, Maine, United States -... | ecosystem: Environmental > Aquatic > Marine >... | reverse complement strand
CAATCATATTTCACTACCTGGCCCTACTTTCTCAAACCCGGCGTCCATCTTCTTGTCGGCATTTTGTTCCTCGCAGGCGGCATCCGGGTACTCACCAGATCATTCGGCATGGCATCGTCTGAGGATGGGAGACGGGTTGAAGATGGCGTATTTGGAGACGCTGCTTTCGCGACGGTTCGCGAGATGAAAGACCGCTTCGGACCTGATGGAGAAGTGGTGATCGGTGAAGCCTATATTCCCAAACTGGGGTCGAAAGTAGGCGCCAAACCAGCAGGAAAAGCACCATTGCTTTGTGACTCTCTGAAACAAGGATCAACCCATGGCCTGCTAATAGCAGGATCAGGTGGTTACAAAACAACGTCAGTAATTCTTCCGACGTTGTGCGCTTGCGATCACTCCTGCGTCATATTCGATCCCAAAAAGGAGCTAGCTGATCAAGCAGAGCGTGTTCGGCGGGGCCATGGGAAAGTAGTACATCGCCTCGACCCCAATGCACCAACAATCTACGGCTTTAACGCCTTGGATTGGATCGATATGACGCTCCCATCCGCAACTGCTGACGTGTACGAGGTCGCCAATTGGATCATCGGGGAATCTGTCAGTCAAACCACGGAAAGTGCAGGGGCGCACTTTCAAAGCCTGGCTAAGAATCTCGTCCACGCGCTGCTCCTGGACATTCTGACAGACCCAGATCTTGAAGATGAAGACAAAACACTGGCCACATTAGGGAAACGGGTCGGTCTTGACGAAGACGATATGAAGAGCACTTTGGAAGAGATCGCTAAATATTCCTCCCATCCGACTGCTAAGCAGATGGCAAGTTCGCTCTATAAACTCGATCACAGAACTTTCTCGCAGATCCATTCCTCAGTTGCTGCTTCCGCGAAATGGTTACTCTTTGAGAACCTTGTCGGTGTCGTTTCTGCGAGCAATTTCACGACGGCCGACATCGTTGAACAGCGCGCAGATCTCTTCATTCAACCTGACCTGCTTACTCTAACAACCCATCCAGGACTGGCACGAGTGGTTCTGGGATCGCTCCTGCTGCCAATGTTTCGAGGCGGAATTCCCAAGGACTCCAGAGTGGTATTCCTGCTTGATGAGGTCGCAAGACTTGGGTTCATGTCAATCCTGGAAACCGCGCGTGATGTCGGTCGGTCTGCGGGTGTTACCCTCATCCTCATGTATCAAAGCCACGGTCAATTCTCCGACCAATGGGGACGAGAAGGCACAAACAAGTGGTTTGAAAACGTGGCCTGGCGGGCATATGGCGCTGTAAGCGATCAAACAACCGCAGAAATCATATCCAAGTCCATCGGCGATCAAACAGTCCTGTCTCAAGGCCAAAGCCGATCCGCTGGCAGCTCCTCTCGGAAAATGGAGATCTTTGGAACATCATCCAGCAATCAGGGCCAGTCAGCGAGCGAGCAAAGACGGCGCTTGATCAATCCAGATGAAATCCTCTCTGAGGTTCCAGCTGATGCTCAGTTTATATTCGTTCAAGGCATGCCGCCAATCTTTGCAGGGCGCGCCATCTACTTCCGCCGTCCAGACCTCTCCAAATGGATTGACTAACACCAAAGTTTCTTTGGACCCAGAACTCCAAACACTGGAGCAAACAAGGCTCTAGGGCTTCGCCCCGGCGCACGTACAAGGCCAAGCGCTTTGCGCGTCCTGGTCGGTATCCCCAGCCTTCACTTCTCTCCGCAAGAGCTCCGATCGTTGCAGGCCGGGTGATCCCCCTCCCACCAGGACGGCCTTGACGTTTGCCCCCCCATTCCTCGCCGGAAGGGCAGAAGGGTTATGCGCGAACGCATCAACCCTTTGCCCTCTACTGGGAGAGAAAATGAACAAGCTCACGAAATCGGAACAGAAGCTTCTAACTACATACCGTCGTCTTTCTCCGGGTCTTCAGGAAGCAGCATTGAGTTTTCTGGATTCACTTCTCAAAAATGATCGGAAATCAGCATGATCATCGGCCGCTTCATCCCGAAAGAAAATGGTGACTTTGAAGGCTGGGTTGAAACCATGTCTCGCAATTTCGAGCTCCTGATGCAGCCAGAGGAAGGGACCAGAGTCGCCTTTCGGATTTACAAAGGCATGTGTGAGGTGGGACAGGCGTTTGAGAAATGCTCAAACGAAACTGGAAAGACCTTCTACTCAGTGCGCCTCGATGATCCATTTTGGGAGAAGCCACTCAACTGCCTTCTTTTCGAGGATAGAAGCAATGGTGGATGGAACTTGGTCTTCAAGCGCGAGCCCCGCAAGCAGTCGAGATAAGAAATGGAGGCCCGGCGATGAACCGAGCCCCCAATCGTGTCAGGAGTTGTCTTCTTCGGGTTTTTCCTTCGCGACCCGCATGACAATCTCGCCTTCGAGCGGCAATGCGGAAAGTTTGATGTTGAAACCTTTGCCGTCTCCATGTTCCCAGGCAGCGCCGACTTTGTTCCAGTATGAATTTTCGCCTGATTTAGTGACCTGATAAACTGTGTGTGTTGGCTTATTGCTCATTTGTCATCTCCTTAGAGTTTGTCCGTCGATGACTGTTGGAGAAGGTGGACCAACGAGCAGGGATCAAGTGAGGCGGAGCCGAACGACCTCTAAATAAGCCTGGTGCGGGCAGCGTCCTCTTGGACGCAACACGGGGCGCCATTTAGGGGTTGAGCGCTGTGAGGGGACACCTAAACAGGCATAGTTGAGACGGACAGACCCTCTAGGAGAGACTTGAGCAAAGATCCCGATACATGAAGGAAGGTCTACTTGCAGGGCAGGGACGTGGAACGTCGGAAAGCGAGGAACAGACCCTTGATGGCAGAAAACTCAGCGCACGCAATGCCGTGTCTAGGTTGATTATCTGGGTCGCTGAAAACGTGAGACAGCCCTGATCTGAAAGGGCGGTTCATAGCCGGGCCTCAATCTATCGCAATTGAGGATAACAACCGTGGCGGCTAACCATCATCGGCCGCGGCCAGCAATTGTCATCGAGCTCGCGCGCGTATCATTCGGGATACTTCCAAAATAATGCGTTTGAGGTCGGCCATGCAGCTTCGCAAGATCGTTCAACGTATCAATGGCAATTCTGGCAGCCTGATACTGTACCGTACGAATGCCGTAGGCATCTGTGATGCCCACTAGAGCGTCATAGGCTGGCACCATGTCACTAAGCGCTTCGTGCCACTGGTTTGAATCAAGTTGTCGTTTACGCCGTTTGACCATCTAAACCTCCCACATTGAGGGAGGACTTTATTCCTATAATCGCTGTTCTAGCAAGTTAGAAGTTGTGCCATTCGTTGGAATGAGATCAGCGCCAACCTTTTGTTGGCGCTGAAATTGTCTATGCATGCAGACCGCACAATGCGTTGCATCTCAGCAAAACGCGATCAGGATCAAAACAAAAATCACATCATCGTTGAGATTGAATCAAACATTAGAGATATCCTCGCTGTTCCAGAGCAGTGTCAAAGGGGTTTCCATCAATGAAAGCCGCAGCTTCTGCCACGAAAAATGTGAAGGCGGGGTCTTTGTTCATATCTAACGTCGGAACTATCGATCCGCCAGTCAAGTCCGCTACAGAAGGGTCGATAGAGACCAACGTCTTTCCCCAGTTCAGACATCCCGAGAAATCCTGAAGACAGGAGCTGAACTCCAGGGCATTTAGTGCTGCTGGACCATAGTTCGGGATGAACTCGGTGATAGTTTGGATCGCCGTCAGTCCCCGTCGCCACAATACCTGCAGCTCGTCCCGCGACAAAATTTCTGGGTGATGCTTCTGGATCTCATTCAGCGCTGACACGGTGTTTCCAAGAATGAGTGAGTAAACGAATTCATTCCGGTTTCTTTTCGACGGTGACATTTCGCCGAGTAAGTCAAGCAATCTGAAAGCCGAGGTTATGCACACATCCGTCAGTTCAGCAATCGTCGGAAAATCCAGATGTTCTTCCTGAAACCTGGCAATCACCGCACCATGATGGGCCTTATACTCAGCTGCCCAACTGCTTTCTTCATCGCACCAGCGAAAGGCTTCCAGGAATAGAAACGAGCTCATCATTACCAGTTCTGCTTGCAAGGCCTGAGTGTAAACTGGGGCCGTGCCCCGACTTTCCGCCATCTGATCGGAGATTAGATGCCGACAGGCAGTCTCAAACAACTCACGTCTGCTATCCAGATCCGCACGCAGACTGGAGAATTCGTAGCGTAGGTGCGCCAATCCAACGGTGTAAGTTCCAAATCCCTGGTAGTGCCGTGATACAAAAAGACGCTTCAGCGCTTCTTTACCGTAGTTTCGTGGGAAGGGTTTTTTAAGATCCGCGTCTTTCATCCACCGATACACGACGCTTTCTGAATGCCCGATGTCTACACACAATTCAGAGATAGTTCGTGACCGGCTTGGAGTATCTCGCGTTGAAGCCCCCCATTGAGCAATTTGATGGTCTCCGGCAAAACTGGCTCTTCCAGTCGAAATTATCATTTGTTTGAAATTCATGGATCTCTCCGTAACCGAACAAATGCACCCCCCAACATCTCACTATATTTAAGCAGCAACACGGAGGGATTCAACTCTCCAAAGTGCTCCATTTTGTCAGTCAACAATCCTTACACCTGACAAGTGGTCACCACACTCGCGGCATCCGAAAACTCTGCGATTTGAACCGGTTGGACTTTCGGTTTCTCTCATGGTGCGGATTGAAATACCTCTGATATAGGAAATCTCTACATGAAATCTTCCAAAGCTCTGATAGTCGTATTGATCACTCTCTGGGCATCGAACGCGGCAGCAGGACCGATAGTCGCGACAATCGGCCCAAACGACAAAGCCACTGTCTATCGGGCGTTCGGAACCAGCGGTGAAGTTTGCTTTTCAGTGGTCGGCGTTGAAAGCGGAAGTCCAATCACTGCAGAATTCTGGTCCGTGCAAGCATGGGGTGACACTAAAGATCATGGCCGCGCTTCTCACATTTGCCTCAACTATTCTTACTATCTTAATCTCCGTGTGGGCTTCCCAGATGGTGAAACTGCTCATGTCCGTCGCATTAGCGTGAATGAATATCGCGATCGAGGCGGGCCGCCTCTAAATGAACGCTTAGAGAATCGCTTTAAATAGTGCACCTCGACTTTGGTTTCGTTCTGGCAAAATACTTCGACAGACACACGTGAACGAAACCAAAGTCAGCCACCCACATAGGCTAACAATTTTCCATAAGACAAATTATGAACTATTGCTCTTTATACTGACTACGCTACGCCTGTGAATGAACGCGCCGGACTTGTGTAAGTCTTGTTCGAAGTGGAGAACGCTTTTCTGACAGCGCTGCTCTTGCAACATCCAACTCATATAGGCCCTGAAGATTGATCCAGAATTCCGGGGTCGTCCCAAGCGCTTTTGAAAAGAGCAGAGCGGTCTCTCCTGTAATTCCGCGCGTACCTCTAACAATTTCAGTAACTCGATTAGCAGGCACCCCGATGTGTTCAGCAAACGAACGACCAGATAGGTCAAGCTCGACTAGGAACTCTTCCTTTAGCACTTCACCGGGGTGTATAGGGTTTGCTGCCATTGTTCTTATTCCTAATGATAATCGACAATCTCAACGTCATAGGCTCGATCGTTCTCCCAAACGAAGCAAATGCGCCATTGATCATTAACTCTTATAGAGTGCTGCCCGCTACGATCCCCTCGCAACGCTTCTAACCTGTTGCCTGGTGGCGCTTTCAAATCACTTAGCTTTGTGGCCGCTTGGATCATTCGTAGCTTCCGGCGAGCCACTTTCTCAATTGCTTTGAATTCCCTAACATTCGAGCCAGACTCAAGCTGTTTGGTCTTTTTGTCGCGAAAAGAAGAAATTGCCATATTCATATGTAATACGTATCGCGTATTATGTCAAGCCCAATGCACAAATGGCTTGGATTACAGCCAATTCAGCACCATTCAATTCCACTGCGACTGTTCCCCGTCAGCGACCATGAGACAGACGTGCTAAATTGCTAAGTGAGGCTTTGTCGCTCATCATTTCCTAGGAAGGGAAAGATGATGAGACAGAAATCACGGGCTGAAGGATCAGCTGAGAAACATGTAAAAGAGATCAAGCGTAGGACCTGGCGGAAGTTTTCTGCCGAGGAGAAGATCCGTATCGTTTTGGAGGGCCTGCGCGGGGAGTATTCCATTGCGGAGTTGTGTCGGCGCGAGGGCATTGCTCAGGGCCTGTATTACACCTGGTCGAAGGACTTCATGGAGGCCGGCAAGAAGCGATTGTCAGGCGATACTGAACGCCAGGCGACATCCGGCGAGGTGACAGGGCTCAAGCATGAAATGCGTGATCTGAAAGAGGTCGTTGCCGACCTCACGCTGGAAAATCGGATTCTCAAAAAAAGCGTGCTCGGGGATGGGGAGTACGAAGAATGAGATATCCTGCATCCGAGAAGTTGGAGATCATCCGGATCGTTGAGCAATCCCACCAGCCGATCAAACGCACGCTGGAGCAGATCGGTGTGTCACGGCCAACCTTCTATCGTTGGTATGATCTTTATCGGCGGTTCGGCGAAGCCGCCCTTGAGGATCGGCGCGGCGGCTCTGGCCGGGTCTGGAACCGCATCCCGGACAAGGTGCGCGAGCAGATGCTCGACATGACCATTGTAGCCACATATTGCTGAGCCGCTGCTTTGAGCGCTTTGCTGCGTCGCTGCCGTTCCTTCCCGCTTATGCCGTCTTCCATGGGGGAGGGGACATCGCAGACCAGAGGTGCACTTTTGCTGATGGTGAGGTCGATATCTTCTGAAAAGCGGTGAATGACGCCATACGCTTTTGAAAGCGATGTACCGCCCTTGAACATGAAATGCCCTGATAAGTCCGTGCAATTGATCAGCCTTCTTAGGGTCCAGCAGACCCAAAAATCCTTTTCGATGATGGTGCGGGTGAGGTCGCGCCTGCTGGCAGCTTCCTCGATGAAAGCGCGGCGATCCTCTGGAGGTCTGCGGGCGAATTCATCCATGCTTTGCTGCTCCGATCTTCAAGATGAGATCGCCCATCCATCCCGGCATTTGCGGGCGTGCCTTAACGAGCGCTTTCATGTCTCGATCATCAAGTCGATCCGCAAGCTGCTGGATGATATCGGTATCAATGCTCCCTTTTCCGAAGTGCGCAATGGCCTGCAACACCGCATTGGCGCGATCAGAGGCCTTCTCAATGAGCGGCGCACGGGCATGCTTGAGAGAAAGGGTACGGCCAGCAACGGTCTTCACGCGGCTGGGACCGTCGGTCGCGTAGCTGGCTTTTGCTGGAACCTGCGTTGAAAGCCCAAGGCGGTTTGCGGCAACAGCCCCTGAGGGAAGCACTTTATCGCCGCTTTTACTTGCAACGGCGCGGGCGAGACTGTCTGCATTTGGGCTAAGGGGGCCAAGCTTATCGTGGAGCTTGGGATAGTCGTAAAGGCCGCGCCCGACACGTCTGATTGTTCGTGATTGAACAAGACGCGAAAGGGCCACATCGACAGAGCCGCGCGTGCCAAAGTCGATGAAGTCCCTGGGCGTAAAGACCCAGCCACGGCCTTTCCCGCGTACACGCTTCATGATTTTGTCGGTCGTTGCGGACATTTTCTCAACTCCTATCTGTTAGATAATAACACATAAATATCTAACAATCAACAAGGATGAAAATGTCAAAAACACCATATAATATATATGTTTACCGACGTCATGTATAGGTTAGTGCCATATTTTTATACATATACCCTTCGGGGCGTCCGGGCGTGCTCTACGGCTTTGCCGCCAAGCCTATGGTCTCGGCCCATTCGGGTTGCGATCACTGACGCTTTCTAAGTGAAGCTCGCGTTGCTCGGCCTCTATATCGGGGAAACCAGAGGCCTTGCCTCTTTCTCCCCGCAAGCAAAATAGACACTGACCGTGGCTCAGGACTTTGCCCTTGCGCCCGCACCTTCAGCATCGATTTGGCTTGTCCCCTCCCATCTCCATCCTCAGCCGGAAGCAGGGTTGCATGTGCAACCCATATCCAAAGGAGGATTAGTAATGGAACAAACAGAAGGAGAGATCAGACTCTATGTGGCGTGCCTCGCCTCATACAATAGCGGCATACTTCACGGGGCTTGGATCGATGCAACGCAGAGCGTCGAAGCCATCCGCGACCAGATTGCCACGATGCTCAATGCATCGCAGATTGTGGACGCAGAGGAATATGCCATTCATGACTATGAGGGTTTTGAGGGTGTCCCGATTTTCGAACCTCAGAGCATTGAAAGCGTTGTCGAGACTGCCGCATTCATCGAGGAGCACGGCGCATTAGGCGGAAAACTGATTTCCTATTTTGGTGACCTGAATGAAGCCCGTGAGGCCATGAGTGACCGATATGTGGGGCAGTACACCTCGCTTGAGGACTTCGCTCGCGAGCTGACAGAAGAAACGACTGATATCCCACAAAACCTTGCCGTCTATATCGACTATGAACGCATGGCGCGTGATCTTGAGATCAGTGACGTGCTGAGCATCAAGACGGGTTTCGAACAAGTCCATGTGTTTTGGAGTTGCTGACGTGGAACGGATAGGCATTGTGCATAAAGCGATAGTGGGACACACCCTCGCGGACCGCCAGCTGTTCGCCCTGCTGCGCGTCTACCATGTTCGCTGAGCCACTTATTGACGTCTCATGGTGCTTGTACCCTATGTCAATCTTGGGAATCGTGGTTACCTCGGTGTCGAACCGGACGAACGCGATTGCAAGCAAGCGTGCTCCGAGGAATGGTTCCCAACTATACCTTCCTCACTTTTTCATAAAGTACTAGTCTCATTATTTGGAAATGGTAGTGGATAAATTTTAGGCGACACACTTCGGAGCGGAGATCCCTGGTCACCGACCAAATGTTGATGTTTGGTCGTAGGGCTATCTCGTCGGACTTGTTGTAGCAAGCTGGGGAACGTCACGTGGGTACCAAATCAATAAAACCCGTAAAGTCCGTGGGTGCGGTTCTGGACAAAGAGATTGGCAAGGCTGAAGAGGATGCATTCGGCCATAGACACTATGCGAAGCTGTTGAGACGGCTGATAGAGGAACCGACGCATGAACCACCCTTTAGTATCGGTCTGCTGGGGTCTTGGGGAACAGGGAAGTCCTCAATCAAAAAAATCTATGAGAAAGAATTAGAGAGCGATGTCTCTAGTGAGGACGGAAAGCTTCGTAAGAATCGGATCAGAACGATTACCTTTAATGCATGGCGTTATGGTGGCGATGTTGATCTGAAACGCGCTCTATTGAGGCAGGTGTTCTTAGAGCTCGGTGGCGATGAAAAGAAACTTCGCCAGGAACTCTATGACCAGGTTACCGAGGAGACGAAGAAGCGTGCCTCAGCGACTAAAATACTGAAGGATGCATCAAAGCAGCTGTGGATGTCGGTTCTGCTTCTGCTCTGTCTTTTGGCTGGTACGTTGGGCCTTGTGTGGGGTTTCGTATACCTCGTTGGTCTGGAAGATTTTAGTGCTGCGAGCGTTGCGTTGGTGGCGGTCGCTGCAACAGGTTGGCTTGCTAAGCATCTTTTGGATTTGAGAGTTAATACATCGGCTTGGTATTCACCAATCACCACAATTTCTCTTCCAACGACATCGGCGGAAGAATACGAGCGCTTGCTTGTGGAGCAACTTAAGACCTTCAAACAATCAAATGGTAGAGAATGCCAACGCCTTGTGATCTTTGTCGATGATCTAGACCGATTGTCAGCCCAGGAAATGGTTTCCGGGTTAGATGCGATCCGCACATTTTTGGAGATACCAATTTCTCCAGACGGAGCGGGAGGTGAGTTGGGTGTGGTCTTTGTTATTTCTTGCGATGAAGACAGAGTAGCCGATGCTCTCAATCCCCAAAGAGGGGGAAGAAGAAACCCAGAACAACCGGGCGCTGTCCTCAATCGAGTAGATTCACGACGATATCTGGACCGTCTCTTCCAATTTCGGCTGGAGATACCTCAATTTCCAAACCTTGATATGAGAAGTTTTGCGGCAAACAAGCTCAAAGATGTCGAAACTTTGTTGGGGGACCTTGAAGCAACCGGTGTGCGGATTGAGCAAGTGGTTGAGCGCCTTATCCACCCCGGCGTTCAAA
>Ga0316204_10012897_pt1 | contig 10096 bp, 6 predicted proteins | sample 6monrhotite_MG_2_FD_205661 | JGI IMG/M metagenome (GOLD analysis project Ga0316204, IMG submission 205661) | Microbial mat bacterial communities from mineral coupon in-situ incubated in ocean water Damariscotta River, Maine, United States -... | ecosystem: Environmental > Aquatic > Marine >... | reverse complement strand
TTTTTTTATGCCTTATGCCATTTTAATTTGTTGCTAATATTTTATTACTATATTTGTAGTAATAAAACTATAAAGAGAGTAATGAAGAATTTGAGCGAAAAGGAACTTCAATTGATGACTCACCTTTGGGAGATCAAGAAAGGGTATTTAAAAAACATTGTAGATCGGTTTGAAGATCCTAAGCCTGCCTACACAACCATATCAACTCTTGTTAACCGCCTCATTGAAAAGAAACACATTGGGTTTAAGATGCATGGAAGAGATAAAGAATACTTCCCAATTTTAAAAAAACCAACCTATTTCAATTTTGAGTTTAAGAACATGCTGAAGAATTACTTCAACAATTCAAGCAGCCAATTTGCTTCCTTTTTTACCAAAAACAATGACCTATCAGTGGAGCAATTAGAAGAACTAAAGAACATGCTCGATGAACAAATAGAACAAAAAAACAACTCCAAATGATTTTATATTGTATACAATCTACTGCGGCCCTTCTAATTATCATCAGCATTTATCATTTGTTGCTTAAAAAGAGTAGGCTCTTCTCATTCAATCGATTTTACCTACTTACTGGTCTATTTCTCTCTCTCCTATTGCCTGCTTTTCAATTTGAAGTTCAGTCTTCCCAATTGGAATGGATAGGCTCTATTCAAGAAGTTTCTCAGTATACAGAACAGATGGCTTTCAGTAGTGAAACATTAGAAATTGGAGAAAAAAAGAGCCGTTCATTCCCTCTCTCTAAAGTGTTAATTGGCCTTTATTGTATAGGGTTTATTCTCTTTGCATTTCGTTTCTTCTTCAACCTATACTCGCTCTTATCGCTAACTAAAAACAAAGGGCCTCAATTAAATGGGATGCAAAGTATTTTAATTACTCAAGAGAGCAACCCATATAGCTTTTTTGCCTACCTCTTCATTCAAGAAAGTCAATTGGAAGCCATACAAGAAAACACCTCATTATTAGAACATGAAAAGGCACATTACCTTCAAAAGCACAGTATAGATGTGTTGCTAGTAGAGACTTTGCAATGCTTGTTTTGGTTCAACCTTATTCTAATCCTCTACAAAAAAGCCATCAAAACCAACCATGAATTTTTGGCGGATGAATACGCCAGCCAAGAAGAAGATACACAACACTATTTAGAAGATTTACTGCAATTTGCGCAGCCTAAAACACCCCAGATTTTGGGCAGTGGCTTTGGCTACTTAACCATTAAAAAAAGAATAAAAATGATGCATCAATCAAAACCAACAATTATGAATAAAACAGCAAAAATCACAGCATGCCTTTTGGCAACTGTAACTACTTTAGCATTTACTGCTTTTACACCTTATCAAATCGATAAAGAGGCACTAAACTCTATTTCAGCAGAGATTAAATCCGATTCTAAACCTTCAATTTTGCCTATAAAAAGAGAGCAAATTAGCAAGCTCTCTTCTCATTTCGGCATGCGAAACCATCCTGTTTTCAACGAAAGGAGAATGCATACTGGTATTGACATTATTGCTCCTGAAGGAACTCCAATAATTGCTACTGCAGATGGCACAATAGAAATTGCTAAATACACTGCAGGATATGGCAAACACATAAAAATCAAGCACAACAATACTTACCAAAGTATGTATGCCCATCTAGAAAGTATGAACGTACATGAAGGGCAAGAAGTGAAAGCTGGAGAGGTGATAGGAATTATTGGCAGCACTGGAAAATCAATTTCTACACACTTACACTATGAAGTAATTAAGAAAGGGAAAAAAGTAGATCCCGCAACTTATTTTGAATATGAAATCAATCGGAATTAGAAAATCCACTAGTCGTTAAACAATTGAAAAAGGTGCTGAATAGCACCTTTTTTTATTCCTTCCCTGCTTTATTTTTAATGAGCACCTCCCCAAAAGAGACATCTTGTGCTGCTAAAGCCATAATGGTTGTAGGTAAGTTTTTCACTCGCTTCTGCATATTACTGTAGTATGCTGTGAAGTTCTCATCAGGTTTGGCCATTCCCAAAAACACCAAATCAGCAGTATTGGAAGATGCTACTAAGATTTCATCAAAACTTTTCCCATTCATGGCAATCACATCTGCTTTAGCAACGATGCGGATATCATGCAATAATTTCTCCAAATTCTGTTTGGCACTGGGTACAGCTTTCTCATCTTCTACAACCATTTTGATGTAGATAGTCGCTTGACGCCAATCCAAACTCTGGCTCAACAAATGCGATAAAATCATCATCAAGCCGCCATTTCCTTTCAAGCCTCCCCACCATACATCAATTCGCCTACGCTTACCGAAAGGCTCTTCTTCTTTTCCTTTGTGTACAATTAAAACATTTCGTTTCATTTGGTAAAAGCGACTGATCATTCCACAAAAATCATCTCTAAACTCCTCACTCTGACTTTCCCCTACAATCACTGTATTGGGTTTCAGCGCTCCTAAGCCATAATGCAATACTAAATTGGTTACTCCTTTAAAACGATCCTTAGCATCAATGACTTTTACCAAACCTTCCACGCCTCTTTTCGACATGAACTCCTTAATGTTCTGTTTAATGTTTAGCAGGTGCCCTATATCTCTCTTCGATTCTGACAATACACTCGCTACCGTTAAAATACCTTGTTTGCGGGTAAAGTTGTTGGCAAACTCTATAAGGTGCCAGCGCTTGGTAGGCGATCCGGCTAGTACTATTGGATTAGGTCTCCAATTTTTAGAATCATTGTCTTCACTCAAGCGAATCAGATTCGCCCTGATGATTGCAATTCGAACTCCTCGTCCAACATTCCCCCAGGAAGACTCCAATTGTCCTTTTTTTAACACCACAAACAGCAAAGCCACAAAGGCCAGGGCAATAATTGTAGCTGTGGGGTTAATCAATACCATTACAGCAAAACAGGCCAAGGCGCCCAGCAAAGAAAAAATCCAATGCACCTTAAAAGTAGGGCGAAAAGAAGGGCTTCCCAAAAAGCGTTCAGTACCTGCGGTAATGTTGAGCACCCCATAGGTAGTCAAAAAGAACATGGTCAATACTGGAGCAATCAGGTTCAAATCTCCAAAATAAACCGCTACCAATACGATCGCCAGCGTAAAAAGCGTTCCCCATTTGGGCGTGTCTTCAACACCTGAGCCTTTTCCCGTCCATTTCAGAAAAGAAGGCAATATGCCATCTCTTGCCAAAGCTTGCAATACCCTTGGTGCTCCTAAAATACTGCCCAAAGCAGAGGACAAAGTAGCTCCCCATACTCCAATTAGAATGGCATCTCCCCAAAAGGAAATTTTACGCATAATCAAAGGATCATTAATAAGGGCCGAAGTATCCGCCCTGCTCTCTAAAATAATGGGCAAAGCCATATAGATGATATAACCCACAGCAATGGCAGCAAAGGTTCCTTTAGGAATAGCCTTTTTAGGGTTCTCCAAATCTCCCGACATACTCACCCCCGCCATTATGCCTGTTACTGCAGGAAAGAAAACAGCAAATACCGTCCAAAAACCCGTAGACTCTGATGTTTCTCGAGCTACAGTGGCTACCTCCGTTTCAGGAATGGAACTTCCAAAAAAGAGGGAAAGCAATGAAATTCCAATTCCCACCATGATAAAGTACTGAGCCTTGATCGCAGTTTTCGCTGATCCCAAAGCCAAAGCAGTAATCAAAACAGTGGTAACTATACCTAAAATCTTTTCATCAATTTGAGGAAATACCTCCACTACACTTTCTGCAAAACCCACCGTATACAAAGCCACAGAAAGGGCCTGAGCAAAATACAAAGGCACACCAATGGCACCTCCTGATTCTATGCCCAAAGAGCGGCTGATCATATAATAAGCTCCTCCAATTTTTACATTCTGATCGGTAGCAATAGAAGCAATGGAAAGACCAGTTAAAAAGGTAATACTCGTAGCTAGGGTAACAATAATCAAAGTGCCAACTAAGCCCACATTACCCACTACCCAACCAAAACGCAGGTACATGATTACCCCCAATATGGTGAGGATAGAGGGTGTAAATACCCCTCCGAAGGTGCTTAAGCCTTTGGCTTTGGTACTGACTGTTTTTTGTGTGTTGGTTGTTGCCACTGGAGAGGAAAAGTACCTATTTTTTGAAAAAAGAGATGATACTTCTCAATTTCCTAAAAATAGAGTGTTTATACTCTATTTTTTTATCTTTTTAATATGGAAATTGCATTTTAAATGAAACAAAGCACAAAAACATTAGTTATAGAAAAATTCAACACTTGGTATGAATTAGAATTTGATAAAGAAATGCCTTTCATTTTTTTTGAAAGCATTGATGTTAATGAAAGTCTAGAAGAAACCAATACTTTTTCTCTCAAATTAGAATATAATCTATCTTATTCCAATAATAGTAGTGAAAATGGAATTTTCCAGTATAGTAAATCAGATAACAAAATACTCATAGATAAAAGGCTTGGTTTAGAATATAATATTGAAAAAATAGAATTCAGATTAAGCAATACAGAAAAAACCCCTTTAGAAGGGATATGGGGTTTATACTATTCTATTAAAGATTTTTATGAAGATAAAGGCTCAATTCAAAATTTCGAAAACCATATCAACAATAATACAAATACTAAAATATTATTCTCTGCTCCTTACGGTGAAGGGAAAACAACTTTTCTAAATTACTTTTTTAAAGAAAATAGCTCTGACTACGAGACCTTTAGAGTTTATCCAGTAAATTACTCCGTAGCCCAAAATGAAGATATATTTCGATACATAAAAACGGATATCCTATTTCAATTACTAGGAAAAAATGTTGAATTTGATAATCAAAAGATTAATGCTGCACTTCTTGCTCAGCAATTTGTAATTACTCATCCCAAAAAGCTTTTTTCAAGCATTCTTAAGATTGCACTAAGTTTAAACTTTTCTGGCTTTAGCATATCGAAAGGAATTCCTGCATTTGATAAATTAATTGAAAGTTATAAATCCTATCAAAATAAACTCGATAAAACAGAATTAGAAAAAACAAAAGACTATCTAAATCAGGTTTATAAAAAGGAAGGCTCCATTTATGAAGACGATTTTTATACTCAATTAATAAGGCAGCTGTTAGATGAAATAAAATCTTGCTTGGAGAAAAAAACAGTTCTAATTATTGATGATTTAGACCGAATGGATCCAGAGCATATATTTAGAATCTTGAATGTAATTTCTGCTCATTACGATGAAAAACACAATTATTTAGAGGGTTATCATAATAAATTTGGATTTGATAAAATTATTGTGGTTTGTCATTTAAACAGTATTCGAAATATATTCGAACATCGCTATGGCAAAAAAACAGACTTCAGTGGATATATTAATAAATTTTATAGCACTGAGGTATTTAAATTCAGCTACCAGAAAGTTATTGACAACTATTTTGAATCAGTTTTATTAAACCTGTCCGACAGAGATTCAAATTATTTACAAGAGAAATCTTATTTAATTCATTACTTAAGCAAACAACGGTTAATTTCATTGAGGGAGTTATTTAAATTCAATAAAAGTTTTAGTTCCGCTGCCCAGATCGAGTCAATACAAAGATCTATAAATAGAATATATGAAAGAGATTCGCATTATTTTATGCAAGGACTTTATACAGCAAGTCTATACTTATTAGCCAACCAACTTAGTACAAAAGAAGAATTGATTAATAGAGTTCACAAAATGAATGACACAAACCCTTATATTGAAGGTTGGAGGTTAAATAAATTTGTCTATAACTTATTAGGAAGTTTAGCTGAATCAAATAAATCCGACGAGCTAAATTTAATAAGAATAGGTAAGGATGAATATCAATTTAAATTAACTTATGCTGACTTAACTTCTTCCAACTCCACTGATATTCAAAAAAATGGAGAAAATTTTAAAAGTTTTTCTTTTACCTTTTTTTGTGAATTACTCATTGAAAATATTAAGAAGTTTTAAAAATGAGATTATTTTGATTACCAAGCTCCTTTCGGCATATTGGGAAAATTAGCCGACGTCTTGTTTTTAACACATTATATGTCGCAACTTTTACACAAAAGAAATGCAATGCTTAAAAGTGAAGCAGAAACTCATTTTCTTTAAGTGCCTGCCTTACTGTGCGTAAGTAAAAAATGACAAAGTTCATCATTCCTTTTAGCCCAACCTTTTGGAATAATATTTATCTTACCTTTTAGTTATTAATGACAAACTATGCGATATTTCCCTCTACTTTTCCTTCTCTTTTTTCAATTAAACCTCAACAGTCAGAATAGCTATGGTCTTATTCAAGGTTCGCAAACTCCTCGCTGTACCGCTTGTATAAACATAATAAACACTATGCCTTCAGAGGTATTAATGAGTATTCGGGTAGATGAGGCCCAACGAATGTATTTTATAATGTCGGATGTGGATTGGTACAGAAAACTATTCTCCACCGGAAGTATGGGCATAGCAGTTGATATGCTAGGAAGAAGGGATTTTGAGTGTGGCAATAATAAAAGTAGCAATACTGCAAAGGTTGCCCGTGGAAAACTAACTGAGCCCGTTTATTACAAAACAATGAAAGAGAAGGAAGTAATTGCCGAAGATGGTACTGTTACCATTGACTTGGGACCACTTCCAGAGGAATTAGTAGGGAAAGAACATGAATTGAACCTACTGATACTCAACAAAAAAATGGTGTGTTACTATACTGCATTTTACAACATTAAGCGCTACAAATGGGCTTTGCTGAGAATGGGCCTGTATACCGATACAATAATTTATGAGCCTGAGAATTTTGACAGCATCATCACCATACAAAAATTTCAATCTTCTATTATCAATAAAAAAATAACGTTTATCGTTCCTTTTGAGAAGAATAAGTACAACTACACCAAAGAAGACATAAAACCGCTTTATGATTCCATGAGTCTGAATCTCTACGACATCAAACGCATTCAAATTAGAGCCTATGCCTCCGTTGAGGGAAGCAAAGTCAATAACATTCGCCTACAAGAAAACAGAGCCAAAAGCATCGTAAACTCCCTACAAGAGTTTCAAAGTGAAGAAATTGTCTATGATATTTCCAGTGCCGAAAACTGGGTCGAATTCAACGACGACATCAAAGGAACTGAGTTCGAATCCATGGGGGATTTATCCAAGGAAGCCGTTAAAAAGAAATTATTAAACAAAGCTTTTTCTGCTAAAATGGAATACATTTTAGGCAGACACCGCAAGGCAGTAATCACCATTGAAATTGAAAAGAAAACGGCATTTAAAAACATCAGTGAAGAACAAATTATCATAGAGTTCGACAAATCTATTCGCAACAAAGATCAGTCAACTGCAGAAGAACTCTTGAACTTGGCTTATCAAAGAGTGGCCAAGGGGGAGTCACCGAATAAATTTTTAGGAAAATTGGAAGTGCCCAAGCAAAAAGAATATGGCTTACTATACAACAGAAGTGTTGTTTTCCAATACTTTGCAAAAGAGAAAGACGTAATAACTGCTTATGAGGATTTTATCGCCTTAAAAGAGTTGATCCCAAAATCTAAGGAGGTAAACTATAACATTGTTTCTTTAAAATTCAAATTGTGGCTAATCGGTTCTGATAAAGTAAATCCGGAAACATTCATACGAGAAATAAAGGCACTCACCCTCTACGGTGTTTCTTCTAAATTGATCAACCGCATGTTAATCAACTACAACATTATTCAGTCTGAAAAAAACATGTTTGTCAGAGATTACAAAGCCAAGGATAAAAATGTAAAATACATCTATTCAAAATACAAAACCATCAACCCTAATCCAGAAGATATTCTTAAGCTGGCTCAATATTTTGTTGCTTATCGTAAATACGATTGGGCTACCAATATTATTAAGCCCTATATTGGCAAGGTAGATACTGATGAAAACCTGCTCTTCTACTACATCAACTTAACTGTAATTGACCCTAAAACATACGAAAGCAGGCCTTATAAGAAGATATTACTGAATGCTATAGATGTGAACAACGAACGCTTTTGTAAGCTCTTCAATTCTAGTTTGGAAGACGGAATTTCTATGCAACTTTTAGATGTTCCTATATTGCAGGGAAATTATTGCGAGAGTTGTAAATAGTTTAGAATTACTCTTCTAATTCCCTCCCAATAAGGTATTTATCCCATTTATCTAAAACATCCTGCATGTCCTTGGGCAAATCGGAGTTAAACTCCATCCATTCGCCTGTTTTAGGATGAGTAAAAGCTAGTGTTTTAGCATGTAACGCTTGGCGAGGTAAAATTTGAAAGCAATTTTCTACAAATTGTTTGTATTTGGTAAAAGAAGTTCCTTTTAAAATTCGATCTCCACCGTAGTCGGCATCATTAAACAATGGGTGTCCTATCCACTTTGAATGCACTCTAATTTGATGTGTTCTTCCTGTGTCTAATTTGTATTCTACCAAAGTAACATAGCCATAACGCTTCAATACCTTATAGTTGGTAATCGCCGTTTTACCAATGTCTCCTTCAGGAAAAACATCCATTACCTTTCGGTTTTTATGAGATCTCCAAATATTTCCCTCAATCTTTCCTTCATCTTCTTTCATGTCTCCCCAAACCAAAGCTTGATAACGTCTGTCAGAAGTACGATCGAAAAATTGCTTCCCCAAATGTGATAAAGCATGCTCCGTTTTGGCAATTACCATAATTCCTGTGGTATTCTTATCCAAACGATGCACTAATCCAGGACGACCTTCATTTCCTTCAGCCTCGGGCAAATTCTGAAAATAATGAATCAAGCCATTAACCAATGTTCCAGAAGAATTCCCATAACCTGGATGAACTACCATTTCTGATGGTTTATTCAATACCAAAAGAGTATCATCTTCATACAAGATATCTAGCGGAATATCTTCAGGAATCAGTTCAGTATCAGTAGGAGGATAAGGCATTACTATGGATATTTCATCCATGGGTTTCACCTTATAGTTAGGCTTTACCACTTCTCCATTTACCACTATGTTTCCTGAATGTGCTGCTTGCTGAATTTTGTTCCGAGAAGAATTAGCCAAGCGTAAACTTAAAAACTTATCAATCCGCAATACTGCCTGCCCCTTATCTGCAACAAACTTATAATGCTCAAAGAGTTCTTCCTCTTCTGCTTCTACTTCCTGGGGTTGATCACTCATTGTTCTTCTTAATGGGCAACTAAAAACTTTTTACTTACCATCTGTCCATCTTTGCGCAACAGACGCAAAAAGTATAGTCCGTCTTTCAATTGTGCAACATCAATCTTTGATTCAAACTGCTGATCTAAAACAACTCTTCCCGATAAATCTAAAACCATCATCTGACTGATTTCTTGAGCATTTTTGACAACTACATTCAGCAATTGATTAGTAGGGTTTGGGTACAATTGAATTTGATTTGAATGAAATTGTATTTGAGTTTGAGCCTGTTGTTCCTCTATCCCAACCTCAAACTTTTTACCTCTCAATAGCGGACGAAGCATTAAACTGCCATCGGCAATTCCATTAGAAGGGTTGTTCCAAGCACTCCCATTCTGACTCCAAAAAATTCGATTCTTACTATTGGTGTTCAAATCGTAGCCTATGTTGAACGACCGTGGACCAATTCCTCGTATTCCAACATAAAAGGTCTGGTTTACCTTCAACAAGGTGTCAAAAAGATAAGTAACAAAAGCATTTTCATCCGAATATACTGCCTTGTCTTTTACCGTTTTAGAAAAAATTACCCCATTAGGGCTTAGGGTATTCCACACGGTTAATTCAAAACTCTGTATTCTAACATCAAACTCTTGTGGTAAAAAGTAAAGGTCGATTCCGCGAATAGTATCTTCAAATGGAATTTCAAATTCAACCGCCATATAAGCCGAGCCCGCAGCTGGATTTACTCCATAACCTGCCTCTGCAGACCCATCGTCGTAGGCATAATAATCCAACAACACTGTTTTTCCAATAATTGTGTCGTTGCTTCTAATAAAGTCTTCATCTTCCGAAGGGCTTGGTCTAAAGTCGATATCGTAAGTTGCTTCAAATATGCCTGCAGAATCAATTGCGGATACTGGGTATGAAAAGTTACGAAGAGGGTGTTTTAAATCAATGCAGCTTCCCGAAGGAATAGGAATAAATGTAGTGTTA
>Ga0316204_10012896_pt1 | contig 10096 bp, 6 predicted proteins | sample 6monrhotite_MG_2_FD_205661 | JGI IMG/M metagenome (GOLD analysis project Ga0316204, IMG submission 205661) | Microbial mat bacterial communities from mineral coupon in-situ incubated in ocean water Damariscotta River, Maine, United States -... | ecosystem: Environmental > Aquatic > Marine >... | reverse complement strand
ATCTAACAGTATATAAATCTATGTATGCATTTATATAACAATTCAATTATGAATGAATTTATTAATTAAGTCTGAAATTCAGAATGAAATTGAAAATTAATTTTCAATTATGCAAATTGAATTGTTCAAAATGTTTTTTGTAAATCGTAAAATGAAAACTGAATTTTGAATAATGAATTTTGCAAAATGAATTATTTAACACCGACCAAGGCCGCTTCCTCATTGAAATTCTACAGATGTAATTCATTTTGAATTCTGCAAACTGAATTTTGAAAAGTGAAAAATGAATTCTGAAGCAAGTATTTAAAAATGTCCTGTCAGCAATATATAATAATTGAAATTACTATATTTGTTCTGTCAGACAACAGAAGTAAAAGCAAGCAATATTACGAGGGGCGCGAAATTAAAAATTTCTCTTCTCGTAATGGCTTGTTTTCACACGGAGGGTGAAAAGCATAATGCGCCCTTCGGTTTCATTATTTAGGGTATGGCGGGTAGACACAAGGTCAGTGCAGAGCTTAAAAAGTCAGAGAACATAAAGGTTCACTGCACGAAAAATGAGCGGATTCAAATTGAACAGAACGCGGCAGGCGAGAGCCTGTCAAGCTTTCTTTTAAAGTGCGCATTAAACAAAAAGAACACCTTTCAGAAGTTAGACCCAGAACTTATTAGACTAAAAGTTCAACTAAGAAAGGCAGGAAATAACCTGAATCAACTGGCAAGAATTGCCAATTCCAAAAAAGAAATAGGTTCACATTCCGAGCTATTACAAGTCTTAACAGGTATGCGAAATATTGTTGGAGATATACTTGAACGTGTCAAATGATCGCAACAATTGTAAAAACACCGCTGGCCGGGGGCTTCCTTAATATCGTAAAGTACAACGAAGATAAGGTCAAAAGCGGGGAAGGCGAGAGGCTTATCAATAGCACAGGAAGCCTTGAACCATCAGAAATGGTGAACAGTTTTAAGGAACAATTGCAGCTGAATCCATTGGTTTACAAGAATCAGCTTGCCAAAATTGTTGTTAGTTTTTCACCAGATGATACAGGAAAACTCAATGAGTCAATGCTGACAAGCATTTCTGATGAGGTATTTAAACAAATGGGATATGAGGGAGCTGTACTGGCATACTACCATACAGACCGTGAACATCACCACTTGCACTTATATGCCACAACTGTCGATGCTGATGGTATAAAGATCAAAGAGTTTCAGGATTATGATAAACTTGAAGAACTCATGCGCAGCGCTGAGATTAGTCATCAACTTGAGCCTGTTATTGAATCAGAGCGGACAGGTCTGACCATAGCTGAAAGCCAGTCTATTGCCTACAGGCTTCATGATACCCTGGCCAATGATCCTGCTACCTATGAGCGGGCTGCACAATTTATACGGAAGTCTACTTTAGATGAACTACTGGCCAGACCACTCGATAATCAAAAACTCTTGGATAGGGTAGGGGAAGAATTTGGTAATGAGGCACAAAAAAGGCTCACCAAATTGATTCCCAAAGAGAGTCGTAAACGCCTGAATAAACATCTTTTGATTGAAAAGCTTGATCCTATCCTTGAGAAGAGTACCAGTTCAAAATCTTATTTCAGTTCCGTAACCAAAACTGGAATTTACGCACGGATAGTTTACAACAGTAAAGGCAAGCCAGGTATCAGCTACGGAATGAAGGATCAGGCCTTTTACATTTCCGAACGCAACATGCCAGTGCGTTTCCAACTCAAAAAAGTGAATACGCTTGGTAAAACACCTGATCCCGTTGCGCAGGAGAAGGATAAGCAACGAACATTTATTCGAAACCAGGTCTTTAAAAGCCTAAATGTGAGTGCATCCCTCTACCAATTAGAAAATTCTTTATATTTGAGAGGCGTCCGAGTCATCACCCACTCGAATGCCTCCGGTATTTACGGACTGTCTTTTGAATCAAGACACGTATCCAATCCCATATCTTTTAAAGGCTCTGAAATTCACAGGAGCCTTTCATTTAAAAATATTCAAGACCGCATACTGAAGAACTCCCCGGCTTTCGATTCTACATTCTATGAGGAAGTAGCCAAGACCGTCCGGCATGAGAAACAACAATCAGTTACTAAACCCATGCCTAAAGCGGGCAAGCTCGCACGGAAACTTGATACAAACGAGGAGAATGAAGAACGCATGAGAAATCCGGGACTAGAACATTAGTCACGAACAATGCGGATATGGATCATGATAAGAAGGGCCTCGGGCTGGCCATTTTACTTTTGCTCATTCTCAGCCTTTTCATCCTAACTACAGATTGGATGCTCTACCACGGCTTATTGCCAACAGAGGGGAAAATACTGTGGTCAATCATCAATGCCCTGAGCAAATTATATGATAAGCTCCTGCTCATTCGAGCCTCTTATGCTGGCATTCTCGTTGCCTTTGCGGCCTTCTATTCATTCAGTAAAGAACAGTCTTCGAACAAGCGTAAGATTATACTTTCTGTTGCTACTACCATTCTTATACTGTTATTCTTTTTAGGCTATACAGCCATTCCCATTTACTCGTATTACATCTATCCTGGAATTGTGATGGCCATGACCATCATGATTCCCACTACGTTAAAAGCTTTTAAAATAAGTCCCATTAAAGCCGATGCCTCACTGTTTGGCCTGGGCCGTAAAAAAGGAGACGCATTTGAAGTTATCATTAATACCGACCAGGGCCCACTTTATATTCATAACCCCAGACAGGGCGTTCAGGTCTCTGGTGGTGCGGGTAGTGGTAAATCAGCCAGTGTCATAATTCCATTGATCGTACAGTTTATTGAAAAAGGCTATGCAGGCTTTCTGTACGACTTTGAAGGCAATCCCCTTGAAGATGGGTCACCTATACTTGGTTCAATCGCTTACACAGCTTTAAAACGCCTCCCAGCGCCCGATCCTAATGGACCAGCACCTGTACAATTTGCCTACATCAACTTTAACGATATGAGCAAAAGCCATCGCTGCAACCCAATAGCCCCCCGCTACATAACCGGTTATAACTTCATTAATGAGTTGGCAGACATGCTCATGAAAAACCTTAACCCTGAATGGCGTACCAAAGCCGACTTCTGGGCTGAGAACGCTATCAGTTTTCTAAGTGCGATCATCTTTTTTCAATTCAAGAACCACCCTGACCGCTGTACACTACCTCATGTGGTTGCAATTGCACTCAGTGATTGGAAAGAAACATTGGACATGCTGGTTACAGATGAAGAAATAGCACCTAGAATGCAACCTCTCTATACTGCCTACCAGGAAGATGCAGGTAATCAAACCGCTGGTGTGGTCAGCTCTACGCAGCTCCCACTAAGCAAACTTTTCAATGCCGAAGTTTTCTGGGTTCTCTCACAAGATGAAATATCACTGGATATCACCAATGAGAAAAACCCCACGGTTCTTTGTGTCGGCAATGATCCTGAAACCTACCAGGTACTTTCAGCTCCTATCAGTGTGATCACCGGAGTGGCCATGAACCAAATGAACCAAATGAATAAGCGAAAGAGCTTCTTCATGTGTGACGAATTACCTACTCTCTATATCAACCGTCTGGATCATCTCCCGGCCACTGGCCGAAAGAAAGGCATTTGCACTGTTCTAGCTTTCCAGGACGAATCACAACTTGAACGTGATTATGGTAAAGAAAATGCTCAGGTAATTCAGGGAAACCTGGGTAACGTCTTTTGCGGCATGACCAACAATCTCAAAACGGCTGAAAACTTTGTAAAAATGCTCGGAGAGACCAAAAAACACGATCAAAGTTTCTCCAATAACTCCGAAACTGCCTCATTGCAAGTCACCGACAGTCTACGAAAAGAGAAGGTACTGGAGGCGCGTGATATCATGAGCCAGCCAACCGGCCAATTTACCGGTAAGATTGCCGGATCTGACAAACAGTTTTTTCGCTGCCAACTAGATTATTTTAAATATACTCCCGATACCATTCCCCACTTTGCCTATGATGTAGATGCTGATGACCCCGAATCTGCTCAAACTGCAGAACAACCGGTTCTCTATCATAAAAGAACCAAGGAAGGCATTGACCTCAATAAAGAAATCCAACTTTACCATCACTATCACGATACTGATAGCCAAACACCTCCATTACTGGCCACCCTTTCCCAATCTGACATGCTCACCCTTGAATCAAGGCTTGAGTCTTTCGACCAGGACAACCCAGAAGACCTCCAGGATCTTTTTGATACGCTGCTTTACAAGGTACATGCCATAGATCTCAGGCCTTTCAAACACTGGCTACTTGAATTAAGAGTCAAGGCCAACTTCGACAAAATCATTCAGGAGATCAAAGACCAATTGCTTCACTATCAACTCGAATCCCAATGAACATTTCAGATCAATTCCTTTCGATAGATTCATCCCAAGTTCTTGACTATTTTGGCTTCGAGGTAAAAGAGTCCACGTTTCCTTACATCTCCTTTTTCAAGAATGGTTTCCCTCAATACCTCCTTTACAAACCTTCTGACCAGGGCCTACACGCTTGTTTCAATACCCAAACACTTTCCACTATTACCTCTGCAGAGCTGTTTATGCAAATTTCCATAAACACTCATTTTCAAGCACTTAGTGAACAAGTAAAAGCCGTCATTCAAACAGCCCCACTACGTACTTCATTTACTCGAATTCTTAATGAACGAGAAATAATCAGCCACTTCCTGCGACTTTTCACATTTCGCAGTAACCAATACATAGAGTCAAGCGGCTTTGACCTTGAAGAAACTCAGTTTAAGCCTATATCAAACCACCTTTTTTTCCACGATGACAATACCTGTGCCATGCTATTGTATCATATAGAACGAAAAGAACCTTCTAACACCCTTTATTTTGGAGAGGGTTTTCAATCCATGGCCAGTGCTGATCAACGAGTATTAAACTCAGTCATTACCAATCCAGAATTTCCCAACTTACTATGCGCTTTCCCTCACCAACTTCTTTTACACCTACACCACGCAGGAGAAAGCAGCCAACGTTACAATTATCATTTTTTATCCCTTCAGCCTAACGCTTCAGTCCTTAAACACTTATTGGAACAGTTACCACCAAAACCAGCCTTGCACTTTTTGCATGGCGATTATGCCCCTATGTTAATCCATAATTTTCAACTTCAGATTAACCTCATTTATCTATACCAGATCACTGAGGATGGTAAAACTCCTTACCTTCTTCAATACGACCCTGACATACAAAACTTAACGGGTACACTCACGGTCGCTAAACCTGCTGGTGCCTGGAGCAGGCGCGACACCAGCCTGTTTAGCGCAATGAACATTCAAGCATCTATGGAATTCTCAAATACTCCAGAAACCTACATACAGGAACAAGTCGATGATTATCGACTCTTCTCCTACAACAGGTTCTCCGAACCAGCCCTGCAAGGGATTAGAATACGATTTCACTTCAAATCACAACTATTTAAAATAGCCATCCAGGTTCTGCTAGATAAGGTTCAAATCCCATTTTCAATAAACTTCACTCACCTAAACAACTCATTCACATGAACGACCAGCTAACCATTAAAGAAATTAAATCACGCGTCTCTTTTATCAGCCTTCTTGAACTTCATGGCTGGAACCGGGATCGCGAAAAATCCACCCGCAAATCACTCACATTCACCAACGGGTCCGATCAAATCTACCTTCATCCTTACCGAGGAGAGACCAACTTCGATAACGCCTATTACAAAAACAGATTCACCAACCAGGGAGGTGATATGATTCAATTTCTTATTGATCAGCAAATCCTTTCCCCTCAGGGACCTATTGATGACTTTACCAAAGCCATCAACTATCTCAAATCACTCACTAATCTTCCGGAGCCTTCGTTTTCAACTGATGTCAAACCCAAAGGCCCATTTATTCCTTATCGACAATCAACACCTACAGCTGATTGCTATCTCTCAAAATGCCGGTACATAGACCTAGATTATCTATTGAGCCCGATGTTTCGCAAGCATGTCTTTCAGACTGCAAAAGCTTATCAAACTCCTTATGGTCCTCTTCATGCCAACATTTTTCCTTTCTTCATCAACTCAAAGATTCATGGCCAGGAAGTGCGTAACCACAATTGGCAAAAGTTTGTTGAGAATAGTAATGTTTCTCAGGCGATCTGGCATTCAGCCCTCATTAAAAGAACTGATTTTTATATTGCCGAATCTGGTATTGATGCCATTTCCTTTGGTCAGCTCAATAACATCTCTAAAGGGCTTTTTATTACTTCAGGTGGATCTATTTCACAACATCAACTGCAGGGCATTTTTCAGCTATATAACAACCTGGAAGGCGAACGCATCCATCTGCTCGGTGACAACGATCATCCCGGAGCTAAGTTTAATCTGACGATTACTCTCAACCTTTTGCACCAGTTGCTTAACAAACACTACCTGGTCCAACAAAAGGACAAAGAATTACTGCTCTACACCGAACTATCAGAGCCATATATGAACAATATGGACATTTTGCCATCACATATCATCAATAATGATAAAGACACAATACAGGCCCTGGTAGATCAAATTATCAAAAAATTTCAATTGAATATGGAGCAGCAAATCTCTATACACAAGGATTTTAACAAAGACCTGGAACTCGCAAAAACTGAAGTTAAGGCAATAGGGTAGGGGCTCCAACACACAGGCCAAGAGTCGCGCTTTCGCCAGTCGCTCTCTTGCAGAGGAGCTTCAACAATGGCTCTATCACGTTGCCAACTTAACAACAACAAAATGAATAACGACAGCAATCTCATAAAAGCATCAGCCATCTCACTATCAGACTATGGCCCATTATTAACTGTTATCACAAGAAACCCGACCATCCTACAAGACTTTGGAAAGGACGAACTGTTAGCAAAACGGGTCATCTACTATATCCTCTATATGGTTTACAAAAGAAAAATTGACAAACTCATAGAAATGGACATTACCGATTTTTCTCATCTGATGGGCATTCCCAAAAATCACCTTCAGGAAAAGGTCGGTGAACCCTATCACTTTGACGGCCTTTCAGAAAAGGAAATACACAACCTGATCGTGGCCGAACGTGCATTTGATACACGCTTTGCCAACGTTATCTACAAACTTTCTCGCATCCAGATTACAGGACTTACAAAAACCCAGACTCTCAATAGCCAAAATGAACTTATTACCACCGTTACCGATAAGATCGCACACCTTATTACTGATATCCAATTGGTTATTTATCCCTCAAAGAGGAAAAAGAAGATCATTCGCATAACCCCTTCAAGGTTGCTGTTACAGCATTATAGTCAATCATTTACCCTCGTTCATCACGACACCTACATCATGATGCTCAGGTCTCGAAAGAAGAACATAGAAGACCTTTATGCATTTCTTGTAGCGACAAAAAATTACATGCTCCACATCAAGTCAAATACTTACCCTTTAAGATTTGACCAGCTTTGCCATGTATCTAAAATCACTCACTACACCAAACCCGCTAAGAAAAAACAAACACTGAAATCACTCCTTTCCACGATCATTGAAAACGCTCCTGATCTCAATATGCATATCCATTGGCAGCCGTCAGGAAACTATGACTACAAGCCAGTAATGACCATTAACAATCCCGCTCAACTCACCAAGCAAGATACACGAACGTTAAGGCTCAACATCTTTTACGGTTTAACAGAATATTTTTTTAAGGAAACCTTCATCACCACACATGCCAAGACATTTCCTGAAGATCAACTTCTTACTCAATACCCTACTTGGTTGGCCAATACCTCACTGCACAGAGAGCTTAAAATAGAAGCCTACAAAACCGCCTGGGAAACCAGCTTTTCAAGAGCTTTTCAAGCTTACCACTTGCCTTATGCCATTCATTTTATTGATACCAGTAAGCATAAAAACGAAATCCTACACCTGGCAGACAAGACTGCAGACTCAGCCCCACCTCAATTGTTTGAAGCTCACTCTGCTAAGTAATTTCGATCAACCTGGAATTCCCCATTACTAAATCAAACTTGAACAGACATGCTGTTTCGTTCAAGGATCACGCATGTTTAAATCAGCAGTTTATTGGAACTTCCTGCAATTCTGTTCAACCATGTCTGAATTTACCATGCTCAGCCTCTTTGAAGTAAATATCTGACTACTCCCTAAGTGGTATCAAGAGTCTGTTTCCAGTCTATTGATAACCAGATTCTAATCATTTTCTGCAATCAACTACATTTAAACATCACATTTTTTGCAGAATTAACAGACTACTCCCTAAGTGGTATACCGGCCTATAATGCCTATAAAGGCTATTTTTTCAGACAATTATATTGTCTTGTAATAGGTACAACCCATATTTCAATCCAAGCAACCACCTTTTCTTTGACTAATACGGTTCCGTTTCCAGTCCTTATAATCCCCTCTCACTTTCGAGCCGTTAGTCGCAAATTTTTCTATCAGAATAAACTAATACTTATACCTTCTTATTTTGTACTATAAGACAAAATATTAACCAAGTATGTTCCTTCTTAAAAATTTTTCAGTCACTCGCGGAACTACTCCCTAACTGGTATTATCTACTCCCTCACTGGTATTCAATACTCCCCAACTGGTATAGAATTCTCATAGACTCCCTAACTGGTAGACGGTATTGCCTGTTGATTGAACAATCAGACTCGAATTCGTACTGACTACTCCCTAACTGGTATTGTCTTCTTGCTCAATAATACCCCTTCATAGTAGCCAAATGTACGATACCATTTACTGACTACTCCGCAGCTGGTACCCTTTAATTATATATACTATATACTCTATATGTATATAATGATACCAGTTCAGGAGCAATTGTACTTGAATGATATGGTGTGATGAACCAGTTCATCACGGACTCTTTTTTGCCTTTTAAAGGCTTCAATAGGGAAAAGTGTGAAGTGCTCATAGATTTAGCAAGAACTGACATTATGTCGGTCTGGAATAATTGCTCACCAAATATTATTTTGTGCAGCGTGTTCAGGTATTGTTTGTTATGGCATGGTCAATAGACGGTTGGACCCCAGGTCTATACCTTTTTTTGTGCCGCTGGTAATTTCATTTTGCCACTGATCAAATGTCCCGTAATTGATACAATACAGGGCTTTTTTCAAGGATAATTGATAGAAAATTCATATATTAACTTACTGATACACAGTAATAAAACCGGATACACGTATCAATGAATATTTTAGGCATTACTACAATATATGGTCGGCTGTCTGCCAGGGCAGAGCAAGTATTTCAAATTTCTCTGCTCACCAAGCTAACAATCACAAGATTTAATTCGTTTCTTGATTGCTACACCATGAAAATAGGCTCTAAATAGCCTTATATCGTAATATTGCGATGATATTTCTGGTTGAATTACTTTGAAGAAAATGTCAACTTTACGTTTAAACCTTAAACCTCAATAGCATCAGCGCTAGACCAAAAAATATCGTAGCCTCGGATGAGACTATCTTTAGAGTGACCCATTTCATTCCAGAGCTGGAGTGTTTTCGTTTGAGCAAAAACGCAAACCACTCCCTTATCAACTGTTACCTGATCAAAGAAGGTATCTTTGCTCAGGCTGACTATAGCAGTAATTCCATTACCACTCGTCACAGCCTTAAATCGGATTTCCATGGCCAGTACCTGGAATGGTTACTTAATAGGACAAGGACACAGCTCGATGAAAGTCATGAGCCCTCTATTGGTATAGAATTCAAGACCCTTGGTGCTGCGTTAAAACAGGCCAGGGTAGATGCTAATATTTCCCTAACCCACCTCGCTGAAAAATATGGTTTGAACACAAGCTATCTCTCCAGGACAGAAAACGGTAAAATTAGTGATGCCTTTCCCGGCAACTATCTTCTGGCGCTTTATCAAGAAGGAGTTTCACTTGACAGATCTCTTCTTAATGCCTTTTTTCCGCAAGGTGATAGCTCAGCAAGTACCAATGATCAGCTAAACTCATTGAAGGTGCTGATCCCTTTGCTAAACCCAGAGATCATAGGTACTATTCACCAAATGGTGAGTAGTATGGTAAGAACTCAATACATGGACGACACTCTCAATAAATCCCTTGTGACACACA
>Ga0316204_10012895_pt1 | contig 10097 bp, 5 predicted proteins | sample 6monrhotite_MG_2_FD_205661 | JGI IMG/M metagenome (GOLD analysis project Ga0316204, IMG submission 205661) | Microbial mat bacterial communities from mineral coupon in-situ incubated in ocean water Damariscotta River, Maine, United States -... | ecosystem: Environmental > Aquatic > Marine >... | reverse complement strand
CAAAGAGGCTCAGCGCCGGGGAGTCCTGGCCGCCGTGCAGGCTGAGCAGGCCGTTGGAGAGGCGCTCCGGCAGCACGGGGATCTCACCCTCGGTCAGGTAGGTGGTGAAGCCCCGCATCAGGGCCTCTTGATCCAGCGGGCTGTCCTTGAGCACGAAGGGGGAGACGTCGGCGATGTGCACGCCCACCTCGAACATGCCGTCGTCGAGCTTGTCGATGGACAGCGCGTCGTCGAGGTCCCGGGTGCGGGCCGGGTCGATGGACATCACGATGGTGTCCCGGATGTCTTCGCGGCGATCATCGGCCGCCGCGGCGTCGACGTCCCAGGCGGCCTCCGCCTCCAGGGCCTGGGCCTCCACGGCCTCGGGGAAGTCGCCGGCGGGCCGGTTGTAGCGCAGGGCGATGGTCTGCTTGTCCGCGCCCAGCTCCCGGGCGTAGCGCAGGTCGGGGGCGTGCAGGCGGATGTCCGCCAGCAGGATGGACACCCCCCACTTCTCCTCCATGGCGTCAGTCCAGGCCTCCAGCACGCTGTGCTCCTGGAGCGGCAGCAGGGCCTCCACCTCGTACATGCCCTCGTCGATGTGGCGGATGCCGGTGAGGATGCCCTCCTCGGGGAAGTCCCCGGCGACCCGGTCGGACATCACCGAGCGCCCGGTGTCGAACACCCAGTGGGCCTCGATGCCGATCTCGGCGCTGCGAGCCTTGAAGAAGGCCTGCAGGTCATCGCGCTTATCGGCGTCGGCGTCGATGGTGGCGATGGGCCCGCCCAGCTTGTCGGACCACTTGACCTGGGCGCCCTCGATCCACTTCACGCCGGCCAGGGCGTCCTTGATGTGGTCCCGGGCGCGGTGGGCGGCGATGCGGTGGGTGATGGAGACCTCGATGTCCGTGGCGTCGCGGGCCGCGCGGGCGACCCGGGCCAGATCCACCGGGGTGGCGGTCGGGGCGTCAATCAGCGCGGTCAGGCGCTGGCGGCGGGTGTCGGCCCGGAAGTCGTGCAGCGCCTCGACGTCGAGGTCGCCCATGTACGGCGCCAGGAAGGCCTTGGCGTCGGTGATCGAGCCCACCGTGGCGATGTCCGCCTCCTTGCCCAGGGGCAGCACCTCGAGGGTCCAGCCCTCCAGCTTCTTCTCCAGCTTGGACAGGCGGTTGCGCTTGCGGCTCAGGTTGACCGACTGGTAGCGCACCCGGATCGTCAGGGTCTTTGGGGCGGTCACACGGATGGAGACCACGTCCTCCGGGCGATCGGCCCCGTCGAGGATTCGCCGCCAGGTGATGTTCTTCAGCTCTGGATCAATGAGCGGACCCTCGACGAGCACCGCCTTGCCGCAGGCGTCCTCGCCGACGCTCTCCAGCAGATCCAGGATCTCGGCCCAGTCCTCCTCATCGCTGCGGATCCAGCCGCTCACCCGCCACGCTGTCGCGTCGATGGGTTCGCATTTCATCGCCTCGATCTCTTCGCCGAGGGCTTGTTCAAGGAGAAAGGGCGTGGGGTCGGGGCGTGCCATGAGCTTTGAATAACTCCCGTGGGGCTGTCGTCTCGGCCCGCGTAACCCCTGGAGTCAAGGAGGAACCCCAAATGAACCTCTCCCGGATGTTTGCCCCCGTCGCCCTCGCCGCCGTCACCGTCTTCGGTCTCGGCGTCCCCGCAGAAGCTCAGGCCGCCAAGGTCTCTGTCAAATTCACCCCCGTGAAGGTCGGCGTTCAGGTAGGCCCCGTCAACGTCTCCGGCGTCATCGGTGCCCGCACGCCGGCCCCGGCGCCGCGCGTCCGACGGCCCGCCGCGCCGTCCCCGCACGCCATCTGGGTCGCCTCCCACCAGACCTATGACACCCGGCTGCGACGCGTGGTCCATGTGCCCGCCGGCTGGAAGGTCCCGCCCCGCCCCGGCATGCAGTGGGTCGCCGGCCACTACGCCGGCAACGGCCACCGACGGCACTGGGTGTCCGGCACCTGGCGTTAGCCCCGGCGGGGCTCAGCCCCTCAGCAGCTCTAAGATCGCCCCAATCTCGGCAGGTGCCTGGATTGGGGCATTTGCGTGGCTGGACTTCAATTCCGCCAGCTCGGAGCGGTGGTAGTTGACCACCGCGTCAGGATCCTTCAGGACGTGTCCGGTGAGGATGCCGCAGACGGTCTCGTGGCGCCCGATGACGCCCTCGGCGACCAGGCGCTTGATGCCGGCGACGGTGGCGCAGCTGGCGGGCTCGGCGCCGACGCCCGAGGCGTCGACGTGGGCCTTGGCGTCCATGATCTGCTGGTCGCTGACCTCGGTGACCACCCCATCGGTGGCGCGCAGGCCGCGCTGGCTCTTTCGCCAGGAGACCGGGTCGCCGATCTTGATGGCGCTGGCGATGGTCTTCGCCTTCGGCACGGGCACCACGTCGCCGCCGCGCACGAAGGCTGTGTAGAGCGGGTTGGCGCCGGCGGCCTGGACCACGGCGATGCGGGGGAGGCGATCGATCAGGCCCAGGGCGCGCAGCTCCATGAGGCCCTTGGCGATGGCGGTGTTGTTGCCCAGGTTGCCGCCCGGCAGAACGATCCAGTCCGGAATCCGCCAGCCCAGGTCCTGGAGCAGCTCGAAGCCGATCGCCTTCTGGCCCTCGATTCGGAAGGGGTTGACCGAGTTCAGCAGGTAGATGCCCTCGGCGTCGCAGACCTGCTGAACCAGCGCCATGGCGTCGTCGAAGTCGCCGCTGATCTGGATGACCCGGGCGCCGTAGGCCAGGGCCTGGGAGAGCTTGCCGTAGGCGATCTCCCCGTCTGGGATGAAGACGGTGCCCTCCATGCCGGCGATGGCGGCGTAGGAGGCCATGGACGCGGAGGTGTTGCCCGTCGACGCGCAGGCCACCCGGGTCATACCCAGCTTGCGGGCCGCGGTGACGCCGGCGGTCATGCCCCGGTCCTTGAAGGAGCCCGTGGGGTTCTCGCCCTCGTGCTTGAGCCGCAGACGATCCAGGCCCACCCAGTCGGCCAGCCCCGGCACGTCGTAGAGCCAGGTGTCGCCCTCGCCGCGGGTCACCACGCAGTCCGGGAGGTCGTCGGTCGGGAAGATGAGCTCCCGGAAGCGCCACACGCCCGAGCGATCCATGGGCTCGCGGCCGGCGCGGCGGGCGTCGAAGTCCGAGAGGGACAGCCGGCCCTTGAGGGCGTCGAGATCGTGCACCACGTCCAGCGTGCCGCCGCAGCCGCAGCGGTAGCGCAGGTCCAGCCCGGGGTAGTCGCGCGAGCAGCGCACGCAGCGCAGGATCCAGCTGGGTTCACTCATGGGGGCTCCTTTCAGATCAGCCGGACGCCGGGGCAGTCCGCGGGGGAGATCCGGCCAACGGCGGGCAGGCCGGCGTCGGCGAAGGCCTCGGCCATCGCGTCCATCGCGGCGCGGGCGCCGCGGTTCGAGCGGCAGAGGGCGAAGAGAGACGGGCCGGCGCCGCTGATGCCGCTGCCCAGCGCGCCCGCGTCCAGCGCGGCGGCCATGGCGGCCCGGGCGCCGGGGATCAGCGCGGCGCGGGCCGGGGTGACGACGCTGTCGGTCAGCCCCCGGCTCAGCAGGCTCATGTCGCCGGACCAGAAGGCGCTCACCAGGGCGGCGATCTGCGCGGTCGCCCCGACCATGGTCTGAAGCGACACGGCGTCGGGCAGGGCGGCCCGGGCGTCGGCGGTCGGCAGGTCGAAGTCAGGCGTCACCACCGCGAGGGTCAGCCCCTCGGGCACCGGCAGCCGCACCAGATCCAGCGGATCCAGGGAGCGGACCAGCACCAGGCCGCCCAGCAGCGCCGGGGCCACGTTGTCCGCGTGCCGACCCGACACGACCGCCTCCGCCTCAACACAGGGCCCCACCAGCTCGATCTTGCGCAGCGGGCCGCCCAGGAGCTGATTCACCGCGAAGGCCGCCGCCGCCGCCGAGGCCGCCGAGCTGCCCAGGCCCGAGCACAGGGGCAGGCCCTTCTTCAGGGTGAGCGCCACGCCGACGTCCGTGAAGCCGGCCAGCTTCAGGGTCTCGATGGCCGCGACCCCCGCGGTGTTGGCGGCCGCCTCGGTGGGCAGCCGCCCGTCGTCGCCCTCGATGGCTTCGATGTGTACGCCGGCTGCGCCGCGCAGCCGCCGCGCCGTGACCGTGTCGCCGTCGCCTGCCAGCGCCAGGCCCAGGACATCGAAGCCGGATCCGAGGTTGGCCAGCGTGGCCGGGGCCGTCGCTGTGATCGACTGACTCATGTCGCACTCCGGAGCGCAGCGATGCGCAGAATGTCCCCCAGCACGCCCATGGCGGTGACCATCACCCCCGCGCCCGGGCCGGTGATCACCAGGGGACGCTCGTCGTAGCGCTCCGAGTGGAACACCAGCATGTTGTCGCTGCCCTTGAGCTGCCCCAGCGCCGAGTCGGCGGGCACCCTGGCGGGCCCGACGGCGATGCCTTCGGCGGTCACGCGGGCGACATACCGCAGGGCACACCCCGCGGCGCGGGCCTGGGACACCTGCTCCGCTACCGGGGCGTCGTAGGCCTCCAGGCGGCGGTACAGCTCGTCGCGGGGGAGGCCCGCGAGGGCGGTGTCCACCAGCCCGGTCAGCGACACGGGCAGATCGACGCCGCCGTCCAGCCCGGAGAGCCGGCTCAGGATCACGGCCTTGCGGGCGACGTCCGCGCCGCTCAGATCCGCCACGGGATCCGGCTCGGTGTAGCCGCGCTCGGCGGCCTCCCGCACGATCGCCGAGAAGGGCTCGCCCTCCTCCAGGCGGGCCATGACAAAGCCCAGCGTGCCGGAGAGGCAGCCCTCGGCCGAGCGGAGCCGGTCGCCGGTCGCCAGCAGCATCTCCACCGTGTCGATCACCGGCAGGCCGGCGCCCACGGTGGCCTCGGCCCGCAGGGAGCGACGCCCGCGAGCGGCCTCCTCCATCAGCGAGGTCATCACCGCCCGATCGCCCGCCAGCGGCAGCTTGTTGGCGGTCACCACGTCGCAGCCCGCGGCCAGCGCGTCCCGGAACACCGGCCCGGCGCTCGCCGCGTCGGAGACGTCGACCAGCACGGGTCGGCTGAGGCGCCAGCCCGCGGCGGCGGCCACCATGTCCGCCGCGCCGCCGGCGACCCCGCCGGCCTGTTCCTTCAGCGGGATGCCGGCCGACTTGCCCACCATGGCGAGCTTGAGCGTGCCGGCGTCGAGCCCGGCCGGCTCCAGCAGGTAGCCGCTGCGATCCGCGACGGCGACGACGCGCAGCGTCAGGCCGAAGCGCTCCCGCACCCGCTCCCGGCGCTCCTCGATCAGGGTGATGAGCGCGCGGCCGATCACACCGCAGCCCAGGAGCATGATGTCCATGCCGTCCGCCTGGGCGACGCCGGTGTCCCGGCGGTGCAGGCCGAAGGCCCGGTGCAGGCCGCGCACGGCGGCGTCGATGTCCGAGGACTCGACGGCCAGAGACACGTTCAGCTCGCTGGAGCCCTGGGCGATGGCCAGAACGTTCACCCGAGCGTCGGCCAGCGCCTTGAACACCCGGGCCGCCACCCCGGGGGTCTGGGCCATGCCGATGCCGACCGCCGCGATGAGGCCCACGCCCGGTCGGGCCGCGATCTCCTCGACGTCGCCGCGACCCAGCGCCCCACGGAAGGCCCGCTTCAGCGCCGACGCCGCCGCGTCGACCTCCCCCTCGGGCACGGCGACGGTGATGGAGGACTCCGAGCTGGACTGGCTGATCATGGTCACGGAGATGCCCCGGGCGGCCAGCGCCCCGAACACCCGCGCCGCGACGCCAGGCACCCCGGCCATGCCCTTGCCCTCGACCGACAGCAGCGCCTGCCCCCGGATCGCCGAGATGGCCTTCACCGGGTGTGAGCCCGGCGTGTAGCGGCCGTCCACGACGGTGCCCGGCGCCTCGGGCCGGAACGAGCTGCGCGTGAGCACCGGGATGCCGCGGGCGGCCACGGGGATCATGGTGCGCTGGTGCAGCACCTTGGCGCCGTAGTAGCTCAGCTCCGCCGCCTCCCGGTAGTGGAGCTGCTCGACCACGCGCGCCCCGGGCACGGAGCGGGGGTCCGCGCTGAAGACGCCGTCCACGTCGGTCCAGATGGTGACCTTCGACGCCCCCAGCGCGGCGGCGAGGATGGTCGCCGTGTAGTCCGAGCCGCCGCGCCCCAGGGTGGTGGTGGCGCCGTCGGGGGCCCGGCCGCAGAAGCCGGTGACCACAGGCACGGCGCCGCGCTCCAGCAGCGGGGTCAGGCGCGCCGCGATGGTCCGGTCGGCGACGACCTGCAGCGGGCTGGCCTCGCCGAAGCTGTCGTCGGTCTCCAGGAAGGTGTCCGCGTCGACGGCCACCGCATCGAGGCCCCTCTGTCGGAGCGCCAGGGCCAGCAGCCGCACGCTCATCTTCTCGCCGCTGGAGACGAGCCGATCCCGGGTGCGCGCCGTCAGCTCGCCCAGCAGCACCAGCGCCTCCAGAAGATCGCTCACCTCCTGGAGGACCCGCTCGATGTCGACCCCGGCCGCGCCGCCGGGCGCCCCGCCGAGGGCGTCCAGGGCAGCGGCGTGCCGCGCTCGGATTCCCTCGATCGCGGCGAGCGCCGCGGAGCGGTCGCCGCCGACGGCTTCGCTGGCCGCGCGCAGCAGCTCGTCTGTGACCCCGCCCATCGCGCTGGCGACGGCGACCTGCCCGGCGCCGCCCTCCGCGGCCGCGGCTTCGATCAGTGTGGCCGCGCGCTGAACCCGCTCGGCGCTGCCCATACTGGTCCCACCGAATTTGTGGACTTCGACCGGCATCAATCGTCTCCATCGCCTTGACGGGTCGACGGGTAGCCCGTTCCCGGTATCATGCCCACGCTTGAGCGGAGCTGACGCGTACGACATGGTTTGGAGCTGGCTGGTTTCTGTGACCCTGCTGACGTCCCCTGTGGGGGCTCAGGACCTCGACACGTTCGCCGTCTCCGGCGCTCACTTCGATCGCCAGGGAACCCTCCAGCTCGCCAGCCCCCGGCTGAGCCAGCCCGACGCATGGTACCTGGGCACCGGGCTGACCTGGGCGCACCAGCCGGTGCTCGCCGGCGATCAGGTCGTGATCGAGCGTCAGGCCGCGGCGCGCCTCGCCGGCGGCTACACCCTCGGGGAGCGGCTCCGTCTGGAGGCGTCGCTGCCCCTCTACCCCTCGGTGGTGGTGGATGGCGAGGGCGGCTTCGCCCTGGGGGACGCCCGGGTGGCCGCCATGATCGGCCTGATCGGGCCCCGCGAGGGCGCCCTGGGCCTCGGCCTCATGCCCTTCATCAGCGTGCCCACCGGCTCCGACGACGCCTTCCTGACCGCCGGGGGCCTGAGCGCCGGCGGTCTGCTGGCGGTCACCGCGGCGGCGGGGCCGCTCGCGCTGGTCGCCAACGCCGGGGTCGCCGCGCGGCAGGCGTCGGGGCTCGACGAGCTGGCCGCGATCGCGGACGTGACGGCGCCCGAGGTCACCCTGGGCACCCGCGCGCCCTGGGGCGTGGGCGCCTCCGCCGCGCTGAGCGACGCGGCGCTGGTCGGCGTCGAGGCTGACGGCTGGATTGACCTCGTGGGCGAGCCCACCGAGTCGGTCTGGGAGCACCCGGCCGAGGTCCACGCCTACGGCGCGCTGTCGCTCGGCGGGCTCACCTTGAGCCTGGGGGCCGGGCGGGGGCTGGTGTCGTCGCCGGGGGTGCCGACCTGGCGCGGCTTCTTCGGAGTGGGCTGGAGCGCCGCCGGCGGGCCGCGGCTTCAGGACGCTGATGGCGACGGCCTGACGGACGACGTCGATGTGTGTCCCGACGCGGCGGGGCCGGTGAGCGGAGAGGGCTGCCCGGACAGCGACGGCGACGGCATCAGCGACGCCGAGGATGAGTGCCCCGAGGTGCCCGCGCAGGCGGCGGACGGCTGCCCGGCCGTGTGGCTGAGCGGGGACCGGCTGGCGCTGCGACGGGAGGTGCGCTTCGTCGGCAACAAGGCCGTGCTGGCGCCGACCTCGGCGGCGACCCTGGACGACGTCGCCGGCCTGCTGACGGCACGGCCGGGGCTGAAGGTGGTGGAGATCGAGGTCGTGGCGACGCCGACCGCCGACCCGACGCTCAACCAGTCCCTGGCACAGGAGCGGTCGGAGGTGGTCAAGGTCTACCTCGTCGCCGCCGGGGTGGAGGCGACGAGGCTCTACACCGTGGGCTACGGCGAGTCGAGGCACGTGGAGGGACGGCCCGAGGAGCGCGTGGACTTCGTGGTGCTGTCCAACACTGACGTCCAGGTCGGAGGTTAGATGAGCCTGCTCCTCGCCCTGCTGGCGCCCTCGGTGTACGCGGAGGACCTGCTGCAGGTGGACGCGGCCGCGCCTGGGATGGCGGTGGCCGTGCACGTGCTGCGCAGCGACGGGGCCTTCGACGGCACCGAGGTCCTCAGCACCAGCTGCGCCGACATTGTGGTGGGTCCGTCCGAGGTCACCGACGGCGAGGCGGCCCCCGGCGGGCCCGACTACGGCGCGGCGCTGAGCGCGGTGTTCATCGTCGCCCCGGGCGCCTCGCCCGCCGCCTGTGTGGTCTCCATTGACGGCGCGCCGCTCAGCGCCGCGGGGGCGGTGGACAACACCTTCGACATCGTCGCGCCGCTGCCCGCGCCCGCGGACGGCGGCGCGGGTGACGCGGACGGAGCCGCGGACGGGGTGATCACCATCGCCGCCGCGGATCGCTCCGACGGCGGCGTGCTGGTGCTGGAGAGCCTCGAGGTGCCCAGCGGCGTGACCCTGGTCTTCGACGACGGCGATCCCGACGCCTCGGACGGCAACCTCGCGCTGATGCCGGCGATCATCCTGGTCGCGGGCGACGCCTCGGTGGACGGCGTCATCGACGTCTCCGGAGCGCCCGGCGGCGCGCTGGGAGAGAACATCGCTGGCGGCGGACTCAGCGACGGCGACGGCGGCGACGGCGGCGGCGGCGGCCCCCAGGGAGACGGCCTGGAGACGGGCGTGCCCGGGGCGGGCGGTGACGGCTTCGCTGGCGGCGGCGGCGCCCAGGGCGCTGACGGCATCGCCAGCGGCGGGCGGGCGCCCAGCGCCGAGCCCGCGGGCGGTGACGGCGCCGGGAATCCGCTGGGGCTGGGGTGGGGCGCGGAGGCAAACACCATCGCCACCACGCCGGGCGGCGGGGGATCGGGCCACCCCTTCGGTGAAGGCGGCGACGACTCTACGGGCAGCCTCGATGGCGGGGCCGGCGGCTACGGCGGCGGCGGCGGGCCGGCCTTCTCCAACAACCACGGCGGCGGCGGCGGCGGCGGCAACGCCACCGCGGGCGAGAGCGGCGGGGACGGCGACAGCAGCGTGGGCGGCGGCGGCGAGGTGACCGGTGAGGAGCGCCTGGTGCCCTTCGCTGGCGGCTCCGGGGGGGGCGGCGGGCACGCCTTCTACGACGCGGTCGACGGCGCCCGCGGCGACTACGCCGGCGGCGGCGGCGGCGGCGGCGGCGGCGCGCTGGCGCTGGTGGCCTATGGCAGCCTGGACGTGTCCGGTGCGCTGCGGGCCGACGGCGGCGACGGCGGCGACACCACCAGCCTCCAGTACTGCGGCGGCGGCGGCGGCGGGGCCGGCGGCGGTATCTGGCTGGCCAGCCCGGCCCTGACCCTGTCCGGAGAGCTGTCGGTCAGCGGGGGGCTGGGCGGCGTCAACCCCAGCTACGTCACCGACGGCGGCGCGGGCGGCGAGGGGCGGGTGCGCGTGGACGGCGCGGCGGCGCCGACGCTCGGGACCGGCCCCGGCGGCGAGGGCTCGTCCTGGCAGGGCTGCGCGGTGGCGTCGGTCGTGGGCGCGTCCGTGACCCTCAGCGGCGCCTCGGACTGCGACTACCTGCTCATCGACGCGACCGGCGCCGAGGTGGCCTCAGGATCGGCGGCGCCCGGCGTCGCGGTGGATCTCACCGCGGAGCTGGCGGCGGCCGAGGCCGGGGATGTGTGGGTGCTGGCCGCGGCCGAGGGCGCCTGGAGTCCGGCGGGCGTGGGCTTCATCGGCGACGGTGACGCCGACGGCGTCGAGGACGGCGCTGACAGCTGCCCCGGGGACTACAACCCCGATCAGGGCGACGCCGACGAGGACGGCGCGGGCGACGCCTGCGACCCCTGCACCGACGCGGATGGCGACGGC
>Ga0316204_10012894_pt1 | contig 10097 bp, 7 predicted proteins | sample 6monrhotite_MG_2_FD_205661 | JGI IMG/M metagenome (GOLD analysis project Ga0316204, IMG submission 205661) | Microbial mat bacterial communities from mineral coupon in-situ incubated in ocean water Damariscotta River, Maine, United States -... | ecosystem: Environmental > Aquatic > Marine >... | reverse complement strand
GGCCATGTCCAGCACGCACAGGCCGCCGAAACAGAATCCGATCGCGGCAATTTTGGACCTCTCAACTTCTGCTTGTTCTCGCAGCGCATTCAGCGCGGCATGCAGATGGCTTTGTAACAAAGGCCGGTCATTGCGCAGCGCCATCATGCGATCACGATTTGCGTCAATGTCACTGGTTTGCGTGCCTTTGCCGTAAACATCGATCGCAAAACCGACATAGCCCAATTCTGCCAGCATCAAAGCCCGGCGTTCTTCCAGCTCGGATCTGCCAGCAATCGTATGCGCGATGAGAACTGCGGGTCTGGGACCGCTTAGCTGATCATCCCATGCCATGAGGCCCTCAAAATGAGCGGCACCGTCGGAATAGTCGATAAGTCTGGTCTTGATGGCCAAAAGACTACCTAGTCACGCCGCACGACATAAATCTCGACCTGACCCCGCGGGCCGATGTACCAGGAAGCAATGGTGCTTGTGATGCCAACGACCAGGGCGCCGAACATCGCAGCAAACAAACCGGAAACCGTAAAGTTGTCCAGCATGGCCGCAACCAGCCCGAACATGGCCGCATTGATGACCAGCACAAACAAACCCAGCGTGATGATCGTGAGCGGCAATGTGAGCAACAGTGCGATCGGTCGAATGAAGCCATTTACAAGCCCCAGCAGCAGCGCCGCGAGAATGAAGGTGCCGGTGCCGACGATTTCCACTCCGGGTATCAGTGCGGACGCCAGAAACAGACCCAGCATGCAGATTAATGTACGTACGATTATTCCAGTCATGCATCAATTATGCGGCGTTAGCCGACTCTTTGCTAGAATCGCGGCAGCGCAGCCCCGGTAGCTCAGTCGGATAGAGCACCAGATTCCTAATCTGGGGGTCCCATGTTCGAATCATGGTCGGGGCGCCATCCCCCAAACGACGGGCCAAAGGTGCGTCCGTTTATCGCTGCAAGCGGTCATTCAAATTCTTCGAAATCGAGAGAGTCGAGCGTCTTGCTTGCGGCCAGAAGTAACCGTGCAGTTCTAATGTTTTGAGGCACTCCAACCAGAAACATGCACGAACCCCGCAAAATTTTGACCTTCCTTGATACACACGTCCATGAGGGAGTCTCGATAGAATTTCACATGCGTGTAGTCCTCAAACAAGACGTAGTAAGGCTCGCACACAGGACTTTGGAATTGCTGACCGGTGAGATTGGACCGGTGCACGCGACCAAAGTCGTCAACACTGTCGCCTATAACGATACCCACATGCTCCAACCCCATTTTGTATAGGCGCTCGTGGACAGGCGGTATCAACTCTATTAGCGAAACCTCGAACCCGTCACCGAGGTCCAGGGCCGACTTCAGTAGCAGCTTTGAGATGGGTCGTCCATTCCAGACATTCTCGATATTGGCCGAACAATGCTGCTCAATGCGAGCTCGCAAACCTAAGTACTCATCGAAAGTCTCGGTCCTAAATGCGAGGTGGCTAACGGAACACCCCGAAATATCCATATTGCGCTGCGCAAGCCTATCTTTTTGCATTGCAAAAAATGCCTGATAGTTACCGATTATCTGATTCATTTTATGCATCCGTCGTATACGTGGGGAACAGGCATCGCATCGCAATCGCCCTAGCTGGCTAACGAACAGGCTGCCGGCGTAAAGCCATCGACCAGACGCTCTCCATAATCGAGCCGAGCGGCTCTGTCCCTACCTACAGCACGGGTGATGCAAGACGCGACAATTTAACACCCAAACGCCACCAATACGGTTTCTTACTCAGGACGTCCGGTTCAATAATCGTCGAGTGAGCAAAATCGGCCTCGAACATCGCTTCCATCTCACTCGCGAAGCCTTGGTTGACGATCAGTGCAGTCACTTCGAAATTTAGTCGGAAAGAGCGATTGTCAAAATTTGGCGTGCCGACAGTCGATATCTCGTCATCAATGAGCATCACTTTTTCGTGCAAAAACCCTGGCTCGTAAGCATAGAACGTAATACCCATGTCACGCAGCTGATCGATGTAGTGGAACGCGGCCAGGTACACAGGAAGGCTGTCCGGCTTGCCGGTCGTAATTATTCGGACATCCACACCACGCAGGCTCGCCAGTTCGAGCGCTTTCATTACAGCCTCGTCCGGCACGAAATAGGGTGCCGACAGCCAGATACGGTGCTTCGCGGCGTTTAGCGCCGCGACGAAAAACAGGCCGGCCGTCTCCAGTCTCTGCGTAGGGCCAAACGGGACGATCATGGCATTGACGTCACTATCCTCAGCCGGAGTGGGCACCCATGTAACCTCTGGTAACTTGCGCGTCGCCCAATACCAGTCACCCAAGATTGTCGCCTGAAGCTGCATGACGACTGGGCCCTCCAGACGCACATGCGTGTCGCGCCAGGGGCTGAATTCCGGATCCCTTCCCATGTACTCGTCGCCGACGTTGTGGCCTCCGATCCAGCCGACCGTGCCGTCAACGACCACCATCTTGCGGTGATTGCGGAAATTTATCTGGAAGCGATTATTTGAACCCTGAGTTGGTTTGAACGAAGACACTTCGACACCGGCAGCAGACAATTTCTCAACATACTTTTTCGGGAGACTCCCGCTGCCGATTTCGTCATACAGCACAAAAACACGCACACCCGCGTTCGCCCGCTCGATCAGGGCGTTCTGCACCTGCCTGCCGATGTCATCATCATGAATCATGTAAAACTGGAACAGCACGTAATCTTTTGCCTGCGCAACCCCGGCGAGAATGCTGTCGAACGTCGCGTCACCGTTAATCAGCAAGTCCACCCGATTACAGCGGGTCATCTCAAGGTTGACCAGGTTGCGAATGGCTGTGAAGTTTTGAGATAACTGGTCACTCGATACCTGCCATGGTTCCAGACCGCGCCGAAACTTGACTATCTCGTTCTCGATTTCATCCTGGCGCTCCTCGAATGCCTCCACTGCGCCTTTGAACTTGCTGCGCCCGAGTACCAGGTATGCGGGTACCGCCACAAAAGGTACCGAGACCAGCGACACCGACCATGCGATGGCCCCAGGAGCCGTACGTGTGGTCATTATCGCATCGATCGCTGCGATGAATCCGGCGACGTAAAACACCATTACAATAATTCCAATCAATCGGCTCTTCCTCGATATTTTCATCGATGTTCCTGATGTATTGCCGGCATGTGTTCAAACACTGCTTTATGGTACAGGATTGGCTAAGTCAACCGACCAGCACGCTCAAGGATCACCGGCCCACTACCCTCTTCAGCCAACTTGTCATCCTGGTTGAATAGCGGACAGTTTTTCATCGACAAACAACCACAGCCGATACAGCCAGTAAGGGAATCTCGCAAGCGCTCCAGGTAGGCAATGCGGCCGCTAAGCTCAGCCTGCCAGGCCGCAGACAGTTTCTCCCAGTCTTTCATGGTTGGCGTACGCCGGCCCGGCCGATTCGCAAACGCTTCCTTGATCGCCGCCAGGCTGATACCCATCTTTTGAGCCGCTCTAATCACTGACACTCGCCGCAACACGTCCGCCTTGTAGCGAGCGTCAGCACTGCAACAAGGTTTTGCGTCTTGCGGGTGATCATCAAGCACTATCTGCGAATATTGTGAACATCAGCGCTGTATCGTGACACGAATGGCAAACGCAGTCGAAAGTTGACGCCTTACAGATAAAGCGGCCGCTCATACATTGTCGGCAAGTTTGGGGGCCCGTCAACTTCGCTCACAACCCCGTTGCTCGTACATCGTTCAAGTACCCATGCCCTTTCTCATCATCGAGCGCGAATCGGCCATCCGATTAAGATATAATTAGGCTTTAGGCACAGCCCACAAACCAGCCCATTTGATTCGATCCGTGTTGTTTCCTTCGCCTAAACGAACCAGCTTCAGCAGAACCGTATTGGTTTTGTCTCTATTTGCTGTGGGGCCCGTGTTTGGGCAGGACATTCTGTACGACGTGGTCGTACCCGAGAGTGTCAGCAGACAGGAGATAGACTCGGCTATTGCCGTGGTCGAGTCGCGACAAGGTCTTGATGACGAAACACGCCGTGTCGTAACCGAGTACTTGTTGGACGCTCGGGTACAGATCGAGAATCGACTTAACGCCGAAGCAGCGGCGGAGCAATTTTCGGCAGCATTGGACACTGCGCCGGACGAAACGGCAGCACTGCGCATCAGCCTTGATGAAGCATCACCCGCACCGCCAACCGCAGAAAATCTTGGCATAGATGAGCAGACCACGCTCGCGGAACTGGAGCAAAAGCTTGCCCAGGAAAGTGCAAATCTTGCCGCTATTGAGTCAAGACTTGCGGTACTGAAAACCGCGGTAGAAAACGAGCTTGACAGACCGTCGGTAGCGCGGGCGCGTATCAATCAGCTACGGGACAGCGCGCAAGAACTCGCAGCGATAGTCACGGCAAACGAGTCGACAGGCGAGCAACAGATTATTGTGAATGCCCGCAAAGTCGTCGCGCAATTGAAACGCGCTGCCCAAATCGCTGAGATCAACAAACTTGAGCAGGAATTACTAAGCCATGCTGTCCGTCTGAGCTTGCTACAGGCGCAGCGCGATGTTGCGGCAAGAATGCAACTGGAGCTAAGCCCGCGCGTGGATCTGTTACGTGATGCGGTCAACGCAGAACTACTCGCTGTTGCCTTACAAGCGCAGGAGACGGCTGCAGCGACTGAACTCGCCATGGCTGACAAACACTCGGTGTTGCGCGATCTGGCCCAGGATAATGCTGAACTTACGCTGAAACTACCGCAGCGCGCCGCGGCGACTCGCGAACTTAGCAATCAGCTTGAGCGAGTCAAGAATGAATTAGCCGAGATCGAGCAGCGTCTGGCACGATCGGAACGCCGACTTGAGATCGGCGGTCTGAGTCGGGCTCTCGGCAGCCTTCTTATTGCGGAACGCAGAAGCCTGCCGCCGCTTTCTCAGTATCGTGCAGAGATCCGCGCACGGGATCGAGATGCAGCCGAAATCAGCCTGGATCGAATTCGAGTGCAAGAGCAAAGACGCGAGCTGGCGTCCCTTGACCCGGTAGTTCAAGCCCTCGTCGCCGAAATCACGGCAGACATATCTGATCCTGAGGAACTCGCGACGAACGGACGCGAGGTTCGACCGCTGCTGCTAGATCGCCGCGACTTGCTTCTGCAAATTGAAAACAGTTATGGGAACTATCTGCAAGTCTTGGGTGACCTGGATGTTGAGCAGCGCCGCCTATTGGATTCGACCCAGCGCTACCAGCAGTTCCTGGCAAAAAACCTGTTGTGGATACCCAGCGCGCCGGTTTTCGGTGTGGGCGTCTTTCGCGACGGCCTGCCTGACTATCCGCAAGCCTTTTCAATGCAAGCCTGGGCCGGCGTTGCGGCGCAACTAACAGATTCGGTCGGGCAGAATGTTGTCGAATCGTTCCTCTGTTTAGCGTTGTTGCTCATGTTGCTACTAATTAACAAACCGCTGGCACGCCGCTACACGTTGATGAGTGCGAAAGTAGGACGACTATCAAGCGATAGCATAATGCTTACGCTTGCGTCGCTGGGCATTGTCGCGATACGAGCCTTGCCGATTCCATTTCTGGCACTTTCAGCAGCCTGGTTCTTGGGTTCTGTGTCGCAGCCGTCGACGTTTTCGGACTCGGTCGCCAGATGCCTGTTTCTAACCACTCCGTTTTTCTACAACGTTCTCTTCTTTAATGGGCTCAGCGCGCCCGGCGGCATATTTAGCCTTCATTTTGGCTGGCGCCAGGAGAACGTGGACATCATTCGCCGGCAGCTGCATCGCCTCGCAGTTTTCGGCACACCGCTAATCTTTATAACAGCTCTGCTATTTCTGTCTGAGGCACAGAGTGATCGTGCAACGGTCGGCAGATTTGCTTTTTTCCTGCTGATGTTTTTCCTCGCCTCAATCATCCGCCCGCTCCTGCACCCTGATACCGGAATCGTAGCGGATCATTATCAGCGAATTACCGGTACCTGGAACGCCAAATTACGTTGGGTATGGTTCAGTATCGGTGTTGGAATGCCTCTGCTCCTTGCTCTCGTATCGAGCCTGGGATTTCTCTTTACGTCGACCATCCTGGCGGGCCTATTGGTTCAAACCTTCTCGCGCGTGCTGACGTTGGTCGTGCTGTATCTGCTCGTTCTACGCTGGCTGGCATTGGCGCGGCGCAAGTTGGCGCTGCAGCTCGCTCTAAGAGATCGAGAAACACGTCGGGCCGAAAAACAGCAAGATCTGGACTCTGAAGCAAATACGGAGGCCGCTCCGGCGGCCGAAGCACCGCTGGATCTGGATGAGGTCGACCAACAGACGAAAAAACTCCTTCGCTCAGTTATGGCCGTTCTGGCGATATTTATTGCCTGGAACATCTGGGCCGAGGTCTTGCCAGCGTTTTCTTTCCTTAATGAAGTCGGTCTGTGGACGCAAACAGTAACGATTGATGGCATAGAAACCCTGCAGCCAGTAACGCTGGCCGACCTGCTGTTCGCGATCCTGGTGATTGTCGTGACCGTAATTGCGTCACGGAATCTGCCTGGATTGATGGAGATCCTCATTCTGCAGAACCTGACGCTTGCGCCAGGGAGCCGATACGCGATCAATACTCTTGTACGCTATGTAGTTGTCACCATCGGTACGGTCTCGGTGCTTAGTTTGATTGGCTGGAACTGGTCACAAATTCAGTGGCTGGTCGCAGCACTCAGTGTCGGGCTTGGCTTTGGCCTGCAGGAAATTGTAGCCAATTTCGTATCAGGATTGATCATACTTTTTGAAAGACCCGTACGAGTTGGAGACACAGTCACAGTCGGCCAGTTGACTGGAACGGTCTCGAGGGTTCGAATTCGCGCGACGACCATCACCGACTGGGACCGCAAAGAAATTCTGGTACCAAACAAAGCATTTATCACCGAACAGGTCGTCAACTGGACTCTTTCAGATCCGATCACGCGTGTCGTCATACCGGTGGGTGTTGCCTACGGTTCTGATGCCGAATTGACCCAAAAAGTCATGTCGGATACTTTAAGATCTTTGCCGCTGGTGCTCGACGAGCCACCGTCAAAAGTATATTTTACCGGCTTTGGCGACAGTTCGCTGAATTTCACCCTGCATGCCTACCTGCGTCAACTGTCTGACCGTTTGCCGCTGGTGCATGAGGTGCATGAGGCGATACTCAGGGCGCTGCGTGAAAATGGTATCCAGATTCCATTCCCGCAGAGGGATGTGCACATACGCTCCACTACAGAGGATAAATGAATGAGCACGATTACTCGATTTGGATTGCTAATTTGCTGCCTGGTCGGGCCGCTCGCGCACGCCGATGAAAGGCATCCTGCGTTCGAGAGCAAGTTTGCCGTTTCACTCGGAGGCCTCTCGGCGAATCGGAATTTTAAAGCATCCGCAGAAGGCTCGGTCATGATTGTGCAGCCGACCCCGCTTGTGGACTTCGCATCTGACCTGAAGGTGGATGATTCGCCGGAGCTTTTCGTGATTGAGATGCAATGGCAGTTTTCTGAGAAATGGAATCTCGGCTTGCAGCACTTCAATGCAACGCGCAGCGGCTCTAATACGCTCGGGAAAACAATTGAGTGGGCGGACGTGATCTACGAAGTAGGCGCCGAGGTCAACGCGGTAAATGGAATTGATATGACTCGAATCGTGTTTACGCGAAAGCTTTGGCAGAACAAGGTGCACGATTTCAGAGTATCAGTTGGACTTCACCGGCTCGAAGTCGTTGCCAGAATCAGCGGTGAAGCAACTCTGGGTGATGGCTCTACGTTCTTCACCAGAAGCCGGGCATCCGCTTCCGTGCCCATTCCCAATGTAGGGGGCGTGTATCGATATTCTCCATCAGATAAATGGCTGTTCGGTGCGCGCGCGGACTGGTTTTCGGCGAGTGTGGGCAATTACTCCGGTGGGATATGGAACGCGGCGACGACCGTCAACTACCGCGTCGCTGATCATATCGGTATAGGTCTTGGCTACCAGTTTTTCCAGATTGACGGTGCGCTCACTGAGGAGCGCTGGAGTGGGGATCTGAAGATTCGCTTCAACGGACCAATATTACAGATCGCCGGGTTTTGGTAGTGAGGTGGAGAACAACGCATAAGACCCTCTGTCTGCTTTTCGTCGCAACGCTTTTGCATGGCGCTGACGCAAACGCGGCGAAGGAGGATGAGGCCGATGATTTTCAGGAACTAAAGAGAACCTTCGAGAGAATTCGCGGCGAGTCGTTTCTTGGCCCGGACGCCGCAGACCTGAATTTCGACGACCTCGATTTGTTAGGCAATCCGCTAAAGGAGAAAGTGAAGGGATGGCCCGAAGACCTGGTTGTTGCGCCGGTGCCCGGATATTCGCCACAACTGGGCTGGACGCTAAAACTTGCCGCCGGATACTTCATGGATCCTCGCAACCCCGAGTCGAAAAGCCCGGCATCGATTATCGGCGGCGGAGCGATGTTTTCCGAGAATGGCAGTACCGCCTTTGCGCTCGGCACTTATCTACACCTTATGGACGACAAGCTACGCGTTGTGTTTGGCGCCGGCAAGGCGGATGTTCGTTACCGCTACTTTATCAATGATGTTCTGGGCAGTGGCCAAGATATTGGCGTGGACGTGGAACAAGACGGACCGCTCTATTTCACTAAGGCGACCTGGCGGGTCTGGAAGAAGATGTACCTTGGCGTGGGTTATATGGCCGGCAGTGTTAACACCAGCGTGCGTCGGCCACCCGACTTTCTGCCGGAGCTGCCGGACGATATATCGCCTAGCGTAAAATTCGATATCGGCGCCTACATTATTCCTATGGAGATTGACAGTCGCGACGACACCAACTTTCCCCGCAGCGGATGGAAAATCGATGGTGTTGCGAAATTTTTTCGGGAGTCCGCCGGCAGTGATTTCGACGCTGGCGTGTACAAGCTTAACTTCAATCATTATCGGCCGATGCGCGAGAACGATACGCTGGCAACTCGCTTGATAATGAAGTCGTCAGATGGCGACGCACCGTTTTTCCTCTTGAGTACATTTGGCGGCAGTACTGATCTGCGCGGTTACCCCTCGGGGCGCTATCGGGATCGAAAGATGTATGCGCTGCAAACCGAATACCGCTGGCATTTCAATGACCGCTGGATTTTTACCGGCTTCGCCGGCTTTGGCGAGGTTGCAGAGCGATTCAAGGATTTCGGCGATGACTTCTTGCCTGCGACTGGCGTCGGCGTCCGATTTGTACTATCGAAAAAACACAAAGTGAGTCTTTCCTCGGATATCGCGGTCGGCAATGACGGCGTTGAGTTTTACTTTGGTGTCGGCGAAGCCTTCTAGGCTCACTGTGCAGCAATGCTACTGGTCAGGATTCTCAGCATCGGTCCGAGGTGTTCCTGGTAATCGCGCCAGTCCTGCGAGCTGCCCTGATACATAGCCTGTCGTACCTGTGCAGCTGACGCTGTCCGAACTGCGCGTTTGGTCTTGTGAAATTCAAGACACCGATCTTGCCAATCCAATTCGAGTTCTTCGAGTAGCTTGCGGGTTTCCGGTTCCTGCTCCTCGGTAAGCATCTCGTAGTTCAAATCGTAGATCCTGCCAGGAAATCGTGTATGCCAATACGTCATCAGGTCGCTGTATAGATTGTAGTAGTTGGCAACGTCCTCAAGGTCAAACGCAAATCCACTGCCCTTCCCGGAAAAGAAATTCCGAAAGTTTGACCAACAGGTGGCGCGAGCATCGCGCGTCACATGCACGATTTTTGCATTTGGCATGGCGGCAAGGATAAAACCGATCCACAAGAAATTAAATGGATTCTTGTCCGTAACAATTGACGCAGGCGTAGCCATGCTGGCAACAGCGGCCAGATAGCGCTCACGAATCGACCGCAACTGTTCCAATGTGACCTGCCCAGACTCCCAGCCGCTCGAGTTGATGAACTCGCCGAGCAGTCCGATCTCACCGGCAGCGTAGACCTCAGAGTGGCTGCCCAGAATTTGCTCAACCAACGTCGTGCCTGAGCGCGGCATACCCAGGACAAATACGGGCTGCGTGTCGCCCTCCTCATTAATGCTGATAGCTGCTTGCAGAACCGGCGAGTCTTGTGAGAATCCGTTTTTGATCTTCGCAAACAGC
>Ga0316204_10012893_pt1 | contig 10097 bp, 8 predicted proteins | sample 6monrhotite_MG_2_FD_205661 | JGI IMG/M metagenome (GOLD analysis project Ga0316204, IMG submission 205661) | Microbial mat bacterial communities from mineral coupon in-situ incubated in ocean water Damariscotta River, Maine, United States -... | ecosystem: Environmental > Aquatic > Marine >... | reverse complement strand
CTGGAAGGCTACAAGCGATCAGTCGTCTGCCTGCGGGCTGAGGACGCCCTGGGACCGCCAATGGCGAAGTGCCCCGACCAGGGAGATTCGGGCGTGTGTGACGCAAGCTGCACGGCACCGGCCACCAACCTTGTCGACTCTACGCTGACGGCTCGTCCGGGGATTCGTTAGCGCAGCGAGCACACGTCGAATCTACCCAGGGGCACCGCGCCATCAGTAACGACCGGGAAGTCCAAAACCTCAACAGGCAGAACGACGGCGCCTCGACGTGACGCTCAAACTACGAGCCCGCGACTGCCGAAACCGCTCTCGCAAGTCCCACAAACCCCTGTCAAACCGAGCCGAACCCGCCGACCCGCCGACCCGCCGACCCGCCGATCCAGCCCCCAATCAATCAACAAGAGGATAAGGCCAACACCCCCGCTCAGGACGCCCAGCCGAACGCTGCACAGCCGAAGACCAGGGACAATGACGACACCCCCGGGCGCAGCACTTGCCTTGCTGACGCAGGTGATGTGATGTCAGGACGAAGAGCCCGAGGTCGGGATCCATGTAGCCGGCCTCGCCGCGCTCACAGGCCTGGGCGTGTGCCCGGAGGGCGGCTTCGCTGGGGGGTGGGGAGGGCATCCGCTTGACCTCTACAGGTTCTCATCCAGCGTGGCAGTCAGCCGGGTGTCGTTCTTGATGAAGCCTGAGAAGTAGCCGACGATGACGCCGTCGCGCAGGACAAAGGTCGCTGGGATGCCGTTGACCTTGGCTTCATCCATGGCTGGCTTACCAGCCCAGACCTCGGTGTAGGCCGGGGTGCGGGGGCGATCCTTGAAGTCGTCGAGCGTCGCGCGATTCTTGTCGACCGAGATGGCCAGCACGGCGACCTCCGGGTAGTCGGCGGCGACCTCTGAGAGCTTGGGCAGGCTCTCCACGCAGGGGCCGCACCAGGTCGCCCAGAGGTCCACCACCACCAGCCCCGGGTAGTCCGAGATCCTGCTGGGGGTGCCGTCCAGGGTCTCGAACTGGAGGTCTGGGAACGTCTGTCCCAGGCGGTAGTCAGCCGCGTCGTTCGGGGTGGGCGCCTCGGAGAAGGCGGGGGGAGCCTGGGAGGCGATCCAGTCGTCCAGGCCGCCCGGGGCCCAGCGCTGCTCCTGATAGAGCTGCCGGACGACGCTGCGGCTGTGGGCCTTGAGCGCCCACTCCCACGACACCTGATCGGCCTGGGAGAGCCCCCGACCCAGGTGGAAGAGGGCCGCGTCGTCCTGGCCGAGGGCGTGGGAGATGATGCCCAGGTGCAGGTGGTGTAGCGGGCTGGGGGAGGGGGCCAGCAGGAGGGCCTCGCGCATGGACTCGGCGGCCTCTTGATCCCGGCCCAGCTCGTGCAGCACCCAGGCGCGGGTGTCCAGGAGCCTCGCGCGCCCGGAGCGCTGACGCTGGAGCCAGTCGTCGTAGCCGTCGACCCACACGTCGCCGCGGGGATCCCAGGTCTGGTGTCGCGCCAGCGCGTCGTCGATGACCGCGAGGGCGCGGTCCAGCTCCAGCCGGGCCATGGCCGCGGTGTAGGCGTAGGTGTTGGCGCGCTCGGGGGTGGGGTCGAGGGTCCAGGCCTGGTGGTAGCTGGCCGCCGCCGCGCGGCGGCGGCCGGTGGCGATCAGGTTGTCCCCCAGCGTTCCCTCCAGCCGCGCGGAGAGGATCGGGTCGTCGTCGGGGAGGTCGATGTCCTTGAGCAGGCGGACGGCCCGGGGGGCGAGCTTCTGGTTGGCGCTGGTGATGGCCATGCTCGCCGGGTTCCAGGACCGGACGTCCCGTCGCATCCACTGGACCCGGCCGGTGTTGCCGTAGGCGACCTTGCTGCGATCGGGGTCCACCAGCGCGAGGCGCTCCTCGGCGAGCGGCTGATCCGGATCCTCCGACCAGCGCAGCATGTTCGCGGCGTCGTACAGTGACTGCGGATCATGGGAGATCAGGCTCTCGCGGCGCGCGGCGTTCAGGGCGGCCTCCCGGGCGCGCTCAAGCGCCTCCCCCGCGAGGTCTTCCCGCCAGAGGTTGCCGGGGTAGGCGCTCCGCTCCGGCGCGGCTGCGTACCAGCGCTCCAGATCGTCCGCCAGCGCCGCGTCGACCGGCTCGTCGGCGAGCCGCAGCCGCAGGCTGTAGCCGAAGGCCCGGAGCTCGGCGCCCCGGTCCGCCGCGCCGAGGGTGAGGAGGGCGGCGCGGTCGCTCTCCCGCTCGCCGGGGCAGGTGTCGCGGGCCTCGTAGCGCACCCGGTGAGCCCAGTAGCGGGCCCCGGGATCCGTCCAGCCCTCGACCCCGTCCAGGGTGGCCTCCAGCTCGTCGCACCAGGGCCCCATCTTGTTGTGGCCGTACTGCAGCGCCGTGGCGAGGCCGACGCGGGCCGCGAGGCTGTCGGGGGCCTCCGTCAACCAGCCCCGGTAGAGGTCGGCCACGGCGGGGCTCTCTCGCAGCGCCATCGCCATCGTCACCACATAGGCCCGGTGGGCCAGCAGATCCTCCGGATCGGCGTGCAGCGCGGCGGCGGCGTTCCAGGCGGCCTCCTCCGGGCGGCCGGCGCTGAGCAGGTAGAAGCTGTAGGCGGCGTCGACCGCCGGAGCCTCAGCGATCGCCGGGCTGGTCAGGAGGAGCGTGAGCGTCAGCATTCATCGGGCTTAACGCTCCAGCACGCTCCGCATCCAGTCCGCCGTCTCGCTCAGGGCCTGCTGGCCGAAGTCGCCGCTCCAGGGATCGCTCAGGGCCTCCTCCTGGGAGGCGCGCATGTTGAAGGCGTGGAAGAGGCCCGGCAGCTCGAGCCAGGTGGCGTTGTCCGGGTGGTGGTAGTTCACGATCTCCGCGATGTACTCGTGATCGTAGGCGGAGGTGGCGAAGTCGTACTCGCCGACCATGGCCAGCACCGGCGCGTCGACCGCGGCCCAGATCTCGGCGGGGACGAAGGCGCTGAGCTCCTGGAAGAAGCTCACGTGGCGGCTGTAGCCGTGCTGTCCGTCCGGGAAGTTCTCGGCGGCCACCTCGGCCAGCTCCGGGTGGTCCTGGACCACCGCGGCGATGTCGCGGCCCTCGATCATCACCTCGTGTACGAGGCGATCGAGCTGCCGGGCGTAGGCCTCGGTCTGTACGGGATCCGCCCCCAGGAGGCGGGACTGCCGGCGGGAGTTCTCGACGAGGTACTCGGGCCAGCCGAGCACCCCCGTCCCGTACACCGCGACGCCAGCGACGTCCTCGGTGGTCGCGATGACGGGCCCCTGGATGCCGCCCATGGAGTGACCGAACAGGAAGACGGCGTCGGCGTCCACGTAGGGCTGCGCCTTCAGGTGGGTCAGCGCGTCCCGGAAGCCCTGGACCTCCTGGTCGAAGCCCACCTCGCTGCAGCCCTCGCCGCCGCGGCTGTCGCCCAGGCCCTGCTTCTCGACCCGCATCACCGCGAAGCCCTCGCGGGTCAGGCCGTAGAGCAGCTCCTCGACCGGCTGCATGGCGCCGCTCATGTTGTCGATGGAGCTGCAGGTCAAGCCCTGGATGAACAGCACCGCCGGCAGCGGGCCGTCCGCGCTCGCCGGGCGGGTGGTGATGCTGCGCAGCGTCGCGTCGCCGGAGGTGACCGCGTCGTAGACGATGTCGAGGTCGTCCGCCTGCTCCAGGCTCCGGCCCTTGGCGCGGAGCCTCAGCGTGCGCTCGCCGCCGCCGCGCAGCACGGTCACCGACATGCGCTCGCCGTCGCCGCGGGCCTTGAGGGCGCCGCCGAGGGCCTGCATGGAGTCGATGTCCGCGCCGTCGACCGCCAGCAGCACGTCGCCGGGCTCCAGCCGGCCCTCGGCGCTGCCGCCGGGGAACACCTCCTGGATCTGGAGGCGGCCGTCCTCGGTGCCCTGCAGGCCGACGCCCAGCCAGGCCTTTCGCGGAAGATCACCGACGAGGGTGGTGCCCGCGACGGCGGGGGCGATCGGGACGAGCAGGGCCGCGACGATCGTGAGCGCGGTGAGTGAGGCGAGCTTGGGAGCGAGAGACACGGGTACCTCAGGTGCAGCGTGGAGCCGGGAGTTTGGTGGGTAGTGGGCGGTGGCGCGGCGGTGTTGACCTGTGGCCGCGACAAATCGGCGACTACCTGGCTGCCTGCGGCACGAAGCAGGACATGGGCCCCAGGAGCGACCAGGGCTTGTCCTCGGAGTTGGCGAGGGGCTCCGAGCGGCGGGTGAGCACCTCGCAGCCGCGCTTGCTCACGAGGATGGTGTGCTCGAACTGGGCGGAGAGGCCGCCGTCGCGGGTGAGCACGGTCCAGCCGTCGTCCAGGTGCTTGATCTCGAAGCCGCCGAGGTTGATCATGGGCTCGATGGTGAAGCACATGCCCCGGCGCAGCCGCAGGCCGGTGCCGCGGGTGCCGTAGTGGGGGACGCTGGGCTCCGTGTGAAAGAGCCGGCCGATGCCGTGGCCGCAGTAGTCGCGCACGACCGCGCAGCCCTCAGACTCGGCGTACTCCTGGATGGCGGCGCCGATGTCGCCGAGCCGCGCGCCGGGCCGGACCTGCTCGATGCCCAGCTCCAGGCTGCGGCGGGCGACCTCCACCACCTGCCGGGCCTCGGCGGAGGGGGTGCCGACGTAGAAGGTGGCGTTGGTGTCGCCGTGGAAGCCGTTGCGGGCTGGCAGCACCGGGGTGACGTCCACGTTGACGATGTCGCCGTCTTCCAGCACCCGACCGCTGGGGATGCCGTGGCAGACGACGTCGTTGACGGAGGTGCAGACGCTCTTGGGGAAGCCCTTGTAGTTGAGCGGGGCCGGCCTGGCGCCGTGCTCTATGGTGTGGGCATGCACGAGATCGTCGATGTCCTGGGTGGTCAGCCCGGGGCGGATGTTGTGGGAGACCATCACCAATGTGTCAGCCGCCAGTCGGCCGACACGGCGCATGTTTTCCACTTCGGAAGGGGTCAGTCGCGCTACCGCCATCAGGTACCATCCTCTTGAATTCGAGCATACCCCGACCGTCCAAGCGCGGCCCCACCAGGAGTCCCCCGATGCGCCTGCTCGCGATCGTCGCCGCGCTCAGCCTCTCGCTCTTCATCGCCGGCCCCGCGGCCGCCCAGCAGACCAACTATTCGGTGAAGAAGGGCAACTCCATGTGGCACTTCAAGGTCAACTGGACGGACGCCGGGGGTGAGCGCCGGGAGGTGAACTACGCGCTGCCCGCGCGGTACGTGGTTCAGGATCTGGAGGAGCCGCTGAAGTACAAGCCGAGGAAGGCCGCCAAGTACGTCGTCAAGGCGGTGAATGAGTGGGCCAGCGGTCAGCGGGGGGTGAAGATCAAGGCGGAGATCAACAGCAGAGACGGGGTCGACATCTCCGGAACGGGTAAGGACGGGGACAAGGTCCAGGCCGCCATGGACGCGGCCAGGGCGGTCCGCGACGACGCCATGGAGCGGTACCTCGCGCAGAACGGCTACACGTACCTCGACGACGGCATCATCCCCGACCACAGCCTGCACGTCTCCGAGTACGCCGACGATCTGGGGCCGCTGGTCGAGGCCCTCGGCGGGCCCACCACCGATCCCCGGGTGTTCGCCGAGCTGGCGCTGTCCTTTGTGCAGTCCATCCCATACGAGCAGCGCGCCCGGGTGTCCGACCGCTACCGCCGCCCCCTGTCCATCCTGGGCCGCAACATCGGCGACTGCGACAGCAAGACGGTGCTCTACCTGGCGATGATGCGGCAGGCCTACCCGGACATGCCGCTGGCGATGGTCTACATCAAGGGGCACGCCTACGGCGCGCTCGGAGTGGAGGCGGAGCGCGGCGATCGCAGCTTCAAGTCCGATGGCCAGGAGTGGGTCGGCGTGGAGCCGGTGGGGCCGGCGGTGGTGTCGGTCGGGGAGCTCGGGAAGTACAGCCGCCGCAAGTCACGCTTCGGCCGGCGGACCGTGCGCGCCGTCTCCTAGTACAGCGGCCCCAGCACCGAGCGGGGATCCGGGTAGCGCCGCAGGGCGTCTTCGCGCTCGGAGGGGTCCACCGCGCCCGGTAGATCGTGGGTCTCCGGCCGGTCGATGGCGAGCTGGAAGTGCACATGCGGCGGCCAGCCGCCGTTCTCGTGGTGGGCGCCGAGCCAGCCCAGCACGTCGCCCCGCGCGAACACATCGCCGGGGCTCCAGCGGGCCACCGAGGCCGCGGAGAGGTGGCCGTGGAGGGCGAAGAGGGGGGCGCCGTCCAGGAACCCCGGGTGCTCCGTCACGATGACGTGGCCGTAGTCGCCGTCCGCGGCGTTGTAGCCCCGGTGGAGGATCCGTCCGCCCACGAAGGCATGCACCGCGGTCCCCACGGGGCCGCCCAGGTCGACGCCGACGTGCAGGTTGCGCGCGCTGGAGAACAGCGCCTGGGTGTACATCGCGGGACGGGGCTCGTCGTAGCGGCCGATGACCCAGGGCGTGGCGAGCTCTTCGAGGGGCTCGCCCGAGAAGTCGGCGACCACGTAGTCGGGGGGGAGGAGGAGGACCGGGTGGGTGCGGCCGCCAGCGGGCAGGAGGGAGGCGTTTGGCATTTGCGACGTCAGGTGCGGGTTTGTTGTACTGCCCGAAGTACTATGGACACGATGGTTCGATCCAGGCTCGATGCGCTCTCCTCCCGCCAGCTCGCGTTCCTCTGGCGCGTGCAGCGCCGGGCGGTGGACGGGATCATTCCGGGCATCCGGGCCTGGGATCCCCACGCCGAGGCGCGGCTGATTCAAGCGCTGGAGGCCGCGGAGCTCATCGCCGGGCTGCCGACCGGGGACGCGCCCGATGGCCTGGGCCTCTACCAGCTGGCCGAGGGGCTGCCGCCGCCGCCGGCGCTGGTCTACGACTTTGAAGAGGCCTTCATGCCGGCCCCGGATGATCTGGAGGGGCAGCCCACGACCCTGGCCAGCGCCGAGGGCGATCTGGCCGCGCTGGCCGCCAGCTACCGCCAGCACCCGCCCCGGCGCACCGTCAAGGGCACGCTGGACGTGGCCACCCTGAAGAAGGTCGGGGCGAGGCTCGCCGACGCCAGGCTGGCCGCGACCGGTCGCCTGAGCGAGGCCCACCCCCGCTGGCTTCGGGCCCAGGCCATGCTGGAGGTCTTCGGCCTGCTGGAGCAGCACCCCATCTCCCGGGAGCTGTGGGTCACCGACGATCTGCGCGCCTGGCTCGATCACCCGGCCGGTGAGCGCTATCAGCGCCTCGCCCTCAAGGTGGTGGACACCGACCTGCGGCCCCTGCTGCCCGCGATCCGCGCCGCCCTGACGGGGGCGGTCGCCCAGGCGATCGATGAGGTGGTCTTCGTCGATCTGCTCGCGGAGCAGCACCGGGAGGTGCTCTTCAGCCCCTGGGGCCAGGTGGGCCTGCGCACCTACCCGCGCCTCCCTGGCGAGGACGCGCGAATCTACGACCGCGACGGCTTCGATCACGTCGAGGGCCACGTCCTGAGCCACGTGCTCCGTCGCCTGGCCCGCCTCGGCCTGCTCAAGACGGCCGACGGGGTCTTCGCGGCCACGGACGAGGGCCGCGCCTGGGCGGGGGTGGCCGCCCGACACCCCCGACCGCCGATGCTGCTGTCGCCGGACCTCTCGCTGGTGGTGCCGCCGGGCTCGCTGGAGCCCTGGGAGCGCTACCTGCTGGAGCGCTTCGCCCCCGCCACCCTGCGCGACGTGGTGGACCAGCACCGCCTGGACCGCCGCTCCTTCCGCCGCTTCCTGACCGAGGCCCGGCTGGAGGACGCGCTGGCGCTGCTGGAGCGCCGCACCGCCCACGGCGTGCCCGACACCGTCCGCGACACCCTCGTCGCCTGGGCCGCCTCCTGACCGGTGCCCGCTCCTTGACGAGGGACTACTCGGCGAGGGCCTTCTTGAAGCGGTTGATGTTGGCGGTGGCCTGCCGCAGGTAGTCGTACCTGCCGCTCGAGTCGGGGCTCGCGGCCTCAAGCGGGTCGATGTAGACGTGCTTCACCGTCGCGGGGAAGGCCGCCACCGCGGCCTCCGAGGGCTCGGACTCCCAGAGCAGCAGCGGCGCTGGGCCAGCCCCCGCGGCCCACCGGTTGAAGGCCGCGAGCTGCGCCGCGCCGGGTGCCGCGGACGGATCGAAGTCGAAGCTCTCGATGGTGAGCTCGTAGCGGCGGGCCAGGTAGTTGAAGGAGGGGTGATTGGCGGCCATGGCGCGCCCCTTCGCCCCGGCGAGCATCGCCGCGTAGGCCTCGTCCAGCGCCCGCAGATCCCCCTCGACGATGGGCAGGCGGTCGTTGTAGAAGTCCTTGTGGGCCTCGTCGACGTCGTTGAGGGCGTCTCGCAGCACCCGGGCCTGGGTCAGGAAGGTCAGCGGGTCGCCCCAGGTGTGCGGATCGGTGCCGGTGTGGCTGTGCTCGTCCTCGCCGCCGTGGCTGTGGCTCGTCTCCGCCAGCGCGATCAGCGACTCGACCCCCTCAGCGGTGTGCACCACCTTGCCGTCGGGCAGGGTCGCCGTCGCCATCCACCCCTCGAAGCCCGCCCCATTGGCCACGATCAGATCCGCCTCGGCGAGCCCCGCGATGACCTCCGGCGCCGGCCGCCAGTGCGGCGGATCCTCACCCGCCGGGAGGATGTCCGTCACGGTCACCCGCGTCCCGCCGACCGTCCGGGCGAGCCAGGCAGCCTGGGGGCAGGTCGCGCGCACATCCAGCTTCGGCGGGGGGGCCGCCTTGGCCTGAGGGGGCGGCTCGGTCTCGATGGGCGCGTCGCCCGAGCAGGCGAGGAGGGCGCCGAGGAGGGCGCTGGAGAGGGCAGTCAGCATCGACGGTCCGGGCGAATCTCTGCTCCTCCTATCACCTCCGCTCAGGACCGCGCGGCCTGGAGGCGCAGGTGCCGCTCCGTGAGAACGTGCCCGGCGAAGGCCGCGAACACCAGGATCGCCGGCAGCCAGACGAAGGGCATCTGGGTGATCCAGATGTTGGGTGGGTCAGCGGCGAAGACGCGCGCCGGGGTGGGCATGGAGAGCATCGCCACGATCAGCACCACCACGAGGATGCCGGCACAGACGAGGTTCCAGGCGCGCACCACCAGGGGCGGCAGGCGGCCGGCGAGCGGGCCCACGATGAGCGCGCTGACGCCGGTGACGATGTCAAAGTTCCAGCCGGTCCAGGTCATCTGCTGCGGAGCAATGCCTTCCAGCACGGCCTGATGGATGAGCAGCTCCACGAGCACCCGGAAGCCCTGAAATCCCACCAGAACCCCCAGCGGCAGCCCCGCCAGACGAGCGCCGGACTCGGAGCGCCACAGCCACACGAGGGCGACGATCTCCAGCATGAGGATCACCGTGACGCGCGGCGGCTCGAAGTGGGTGAGCACCCCCGAGGCGGCGAGGCCGGCGGTCAGGGCGGCCCAGACGACGAGCACACCGCCCACAATGAGGCCGACCGGTCGCCCCGCCGAGCGCGCCACGACGACGATCATGAAGACCAGCATGACGAGCGAGAGGGCAACGAACCCGAGGGAGAGGGTAGAGGAGGGCGCAGGGAGATCGAACATGCTGATTCCAGTGGTCGATTTATTTTCTGAGATTAGTTACTATTAAAAAGTAAAGCAAATGGCAAAACGAGGCTATCACCAGTTCTGCGGCGTGGCCCGCGCCCTCGACCTCGTCGGGGAGCGCTGGACGCTGCTCATCGTCCGGGATCTGCTCCTGGGCCCCCGGCGCTACTCCGCGCTGCTCGCGGGCCTGCCCGGCCTCACGACGAACCTGCTGGCGAGCCGCCTGAAGGCGCTGAGCGAGCACGGGCTCATCGAGCGGGTGCAGCTGGACCACAAGGTGACGGCCTACGCCCTGACGCCCCTGGGGCGGGAGCTGGAGCCGGTGGTGCTGTCGCTGGGGCGGTTCGGGCAGCGGTGGCTGACGGCGCCGCGGCCGGAGGACCGGCTGGATGTGTCCTGGGCGATGGTGTCGCTGAAGCGGCGGTACGTGGGCACCCGCAGCGGGCTGCTGGCGCTGGTGATCACGGGGGAGGCGGAGAAGCGGTTTCAGGTGCGCTTCTCTCCGGACTTCGTGGACGTTCGTTCGGGGGCCCCCTGGGAGGTGCGGGCTACGGCTCGGTTTGGGGTGCTGGCGCTTCGAGGGATGTTCTTGGGTGGGGTTTCGGGG
>Ga0316204_10012891_pt1 | contig 10099 bp, 13 predicted proteins | sample 6monrhotite_MG_2_FD_205661 | JGI IMG/M metagenome (GOLD analysis project Ga0316204, IMG submission 205661) | Microbial mat bacterial communities from mineral coupon in-situ incubated in ocean water Damariscotta River, Maine, United States -... | ecosystem: Environmental > Aquatic > Marine >... | reverse complement strand
TACCTATCAAGATGCGCTGCGTGCATTACCCAAGGTCCATGCCGAGATTGAGGCACTCACTTACATCAGGGTCAAGGGTGGCACGCAGCAGCCAAGATAGAGTTCAATCCTCTCTCACAGCACCATTTCGCTTTTTGACCCCGAAAATCCCCCTAAGCATTTGAATGGGAAGGAAAATTTCGGAGTTTCATACACCCCATTTTGACTGTATCGAAGAGGCTCCGCAAAGGCCAATCTAAGCACTGCTTGGCGCATAGCAAAGTCACCATTTTTCCAAATATTCCAAGGACTTGATAGGAATTTTAGAGAGAGTTCAATACAGTCCTCCAGCCGTCCCTTTGGTGGGACTGATTTCGCTATTTTGTCGTTCAGAACCAATTTATCGCGCTCAAGCTTTTCGATCCGTGTTTCATAGGCGCTCACCACCGAAGTGCTGTTTGCCTCAACGATACGGTCCAGCATGTTTTCAAGCTGGCGATTGACGTCCCCTAGCTGCTTCTCAAGTGCATCTTTTTCATTCAGCGCCAACGCAAGGCGCATGTTCCAAGCATCACGCAACATTGCCTTGGCCAAATCAAACAATTCTTTCGCGGGCTGCATGCCTTTGAGGATGTTGGCAAAGCCTTCTTCGATCTTGGCGACCGGAGTCGACTTACCTTTGTTTTCACAACTTCGCGTCTGACAGCGATAGTAGGCATAGTGTCGATACTTACCCTTCGACCAAGCCCCCGTCATCGCGTTGCCACAACAGTCACAGGCCACAAAACCGCGCAGCGGGAAATCTTCGTTGAAATCAGCGCGCGCTGCTGGCCGTCTCTTTTTTCCTTCGAGGACGTCCTGGACTTGCTGATAGGTCTCAAAATCGATCAAGCCTTCATGGTGGCCATTGCGAACACTTACACCCCACTTCGGCGCTTCAACATACCCAGCATAGACGACCTTCTTGAGCAGCCTGTTCACCGTCATTGGACGGAGCGTGCCGTCTTTCTTGTCTTTGGGGAAATGGGGATTGCGTTCCAAAAAGCGCTGCACTTCGGCCTGAGAGGCAAAGTGGCCCGTCGCATAACCTTCAAGGGCCTGACGAACTACGGGTGCTAGGACCTCATCAGGCACAAGCACCTTGCCGCCACCAGAGGAAGCGTTGACGTATTGATAGCCAACAGGCGCACGAAAAACCCAATAGCCATTCTCGACGCGCGCCTTCATCTTTTGAACGACTTGGCGGCGGTTTTGTTCTCGTTCAAGCTCACCCTGAGCGGCGATCACAGTTTCGATGAACTTCCCTTCGGGCGTATCCTCAATTCGGAAGTTGAGGCATTCGATCAAGGCCCCGCGTCGCGCAAATTCACGGCGCAATTTGAGGTGAAATTCAGTGTCGCGGGCAAAGCGTTTAAGGTCGTCAAAGATCACTACGTAAGGTTTGCCCTGCTGAGCATCCAGATAGCTAAGCAATGCCACCATTCCAGGGCGGCGCATGAAATCACCGCCGCCGCTGACATCATCAGGAAAGACCGCTTCAACCGCGTAGCCTTTTTCGTCAGCGTACGCGCGGCAGCGCTGCTCTTGGCTTTCAAGCCCACTTCCTTCCAAACGCTGTTTGGTCGAGGAGACACGGCAATAGATCAGAGCCGCTCGGGTCTCAGTCTTTTTGTTGTATTCATCTTTCATAGCGTCTCCAGTCCACCGCTATACAAACCATTACGGTCGCGGTTTCTGCTCTTTGTTATCGTCTTTGGGTTTGTCAGATTGTAAACTATCGAACGCGCCATTGGCGCATTGAGTGGTGCTTTCAGCATCTTTTCCACAAACTTCTTGGACGGGATGGACCTCAAAGCCCAGCTCGACAAAACTCATCATGACCAGCCACATGTCCTGAAGAAATTGCTCTTTTTGGCCAGCGGTCAGGTTTGTTCCGTCAAGGTAGGATTGATAGCGCTCGACATCTACCTTGATCATTCGTTTGGCAGTTGCGTCGAACTTCGTTTTCAGGTCCCCATGACCTGCCGTAATATTCATTCCATCATCCATGCGCTCCTCCTTTCGGAGCGAGGTGTTCCCACCTCTTATAATTCTACCATAAATTTGAAAAAACGCCTAATTTCTGCGGGTTACAGAGGGGATTTGACGTTTTTCTGATCTCAGAACAGCCAATTCTAAGCCCGTGTGACGGTTCGAGAACGGGTATCTGAACGAGTTTGATGCAGCGCTTCCATCCGAGGACGGTGATACTTTTCCTCAAGCGCATTACCGGTCTCATAGAGTTCGCGGCCTTCAACTGAGCGATAGCTTTCGGTCATCTGTAACTTTGCAGCGCTCTCCGTGACGCCAAGCGTCTTCGCCAGAGCACTGCCTTCTCGGTCATACGCTTTGTAAAATGGTTCAGTATCACCGCTTGAGATTGCCTCAAGGGTTTGCCGAGCCGAATGCAGCGCCTGATCACGTGCCTGTCCCGGCAGATTTTTCTCATTCTCAAGCAGCGCTTCGCGCATGGCATTCATGGTCCGACCATATTGCGCAGCATAGACATCGCGGATGATCGTTTCACCTTTCATCGCATCAAACTTCTCTGAGCGCGCAAAGGCATGAGCGTAGTCAGTCAAAGGTTCGCGAAACGAGCCGGTCTTTTGGATGTGGCGATCAATAATGCCTGCCACGCCCATCGCAATATCGCATTGCGCTTCCGTCAAAGATTTACCGACAAAGCTCTCACGCACATTTGCGGTTTGAGCCTTCGGTTCACGCTCAAAAAGATCAGTCATGGTTTTTCTCCTTCAATAGTTAAGTTCAGCGGCTCCAGGAGCGCACGCGCCTGTCAGGGCCTGAGCGACGATCCACAGCCTTTTGAAAGTCCTTCTTTGGCTTTTCTCTATGTTGGATTCTGCTCTCGCTACTTTCCAACATCGAGCGCAGCTCCGTGCCTTCCTCGATGTCGATGCGCGCCATGTCTTTGGCGTGCACATCGCGCACATGTTTTTGCGCGCGGCGATTGATCTCGGTCTTATCAAAATTATCTGCACCGATGAATTTCGGAACGAAGTTTCGTTTGATTGATCCTGCTTCAGCAATCAAACGTTGGCGCGCCTGATCAAAGCGGGAAGGGTAATCCAGTTCAAAAGCGCGCTCCGTGTAACGACGTTTATCTGCAAAGTTCTTCGAGACACTGCGGTATTTGTCCCATTCTTCCTTGTTCATCACACGCGCCAATCGATGCCGCAGTTCATAAAGCTCACCGCGCGGTTTGAAATGATCACGCACCTGATCTGACAGCTCGGACATCACAGCCCTCCTTGGATGAACGCGGAAATTTGCAAGCCGCTCAGCTGATTTGATATGCTGTATTCAGCATGAAATTCAGATACATAAACGATATCGAGGATTGGCTTGAGCCAATGGATTACGAGATCTTCTGGGAAGAGATCAGGCCCTTTTGCTTGGTCATGCTTCCCCGCGAAAAGTGCGACGCCGATATCGAAGACGGCGTGGACGAGGAGACCATTCTCTACGTCCTGAAAAACTTTGCGCGGCTGGAGCTGGCATCGATCCTCAAGCTGCAATGGCGATGTGACGTTCCTTTGATATCCGTGCATTAGGTCTGTTCCATCTTGTAGAACTTCACCCAGGCGCAACGACCAAACTCAGCGGGCTCATCAAACTGGCCATAGGGACCGATGAAGCGGCAGCGCGTATAAGTACGGTGAGCAAATGGGTCCATGCCTTGGCCCTGATCGATCCATGAATAGGACCAGATTGCATGCGGGAGGCCGATGGTATCGTAGGTGAACCACAGCCCCACGGGCACGATTACCCAAACGAAGTAGCTGAGTTTTATGAAGCGAGGTTTGAATGGCCTTTTCATCATCTTTGCCCCTTCTTGATATCGATGGTGACTTTGGGGTCAGCGGGAAGCTGCGGCCCTTCGAGTGGGTTGTCCGCGAGTTCGCCGTGACAGAAGGGGGCCACTTGGTTTTGGCCAACCTTGTTGCAGAGTATCCAGCCAACGTTTTTCACATGGATCAGCTGTTCATCTGGCTTCATGCGCATAAGGCGCTCCGCCGAGATCAGGCGGTCTTTGCCCGTGCCGATGTTCGATGAGTAATCCAGTCCACCACTGTTGAGCCCCATGCTGTGTTGCTGAACCAGTGTCTCGCCGATGGCGCGCGAAATACGTTCGCACTCTTCGAAAGAGCTGAATCCAAAATATTGTTTAACCAGCGCATTTTCTTCAATCGTCGCCGTTTCCTTATCAGAATATGCGCGCTGAATCTCCGAGCGCGACTGCGCGATAAAATGTAGATTTGCCCCATAACCTCGCACGACCATCATGGCCGAGATGAGGGATTTGAGCGGCGCATTGGTTGCCTCGTCTAAGATGAAATCTACTGGGATATGTTGGCCCGACAGCACCACATCGATGAAAGACTGCAAGTGCAGCGCATAATGCGCACCCAGGCGCGCCATGTGCCGCTGAGGACCAACAATGAAGATCACATAACGTTCTCTTAGCAGGTCTTCATGGGTGAGTTCGGCATCACGACCGGCGCGATGCAGCGGACTTCCCGCGCCATAAATGCGCAGTGATTTCAGAGCCGCAGCGCGGTGCTGCCCCCAATGCTCTTTGTTGTTTTCGTGCATATCGAGGATATGAGCGCCAAGCGCCTTGCGTACATCATCGCCTTCTTCGATTGCGATCCGAGCCGCACTCAAAAGGATATCCTGATCCGCCAGCATTGACCAAACTCCCCCCGGCACTGCCAAACGGGTATCGGCGTTCAAAAGTTCAAGCTGACAAAACTCTTCAAGAGTTCTCGGCTCATCGCGAAAATATTGGTTCTTACCATCATTTGGCGGCTCGGGGATCAGCGCATGATTGGCGTTATCAATGGCAAATACCAACTCACCATTATTCTTTTCGTGCGCGGCGCGCAGACTGCCGAACGGAGAGAGTGAAACACGAAACGGATTATCCAACCCAAGCACGCCGAAGTCATCAATGATGGCGACCTTGCGCCCGTATCGGTAGCATGTCTCGGCAAGTTGTCCCGCCATCTCGCCGTCTTTACAATCATTGACGACGATGGCGCGGTTGATATCAGGCAGCAGGGACAAGAGCCAAGGCACGGCCCCGCAACTTGTTTTGCCTCCGCCTGCCGCTGAGAGCAGCAGGCTATGAGAGTGCTTAGGAGCAAAGATTGCCTTGCCCTTTGCAGTCATGCCCAAAAGGCGCTTCATGGATTTACTCATCAAACATCCCCGCATTTTTGAGCGCGTCCTGATCGGCAAGATCAGAAGGATCAGGCGTACGGGCTGTTGCAGCAAAACGGGCGATCTCGCGTTCGCGGATATAGAGTTTGACCATGTCGCGGATGGCCGCGATGAAACCAGCGATAGCAGCAGCGCCGAGCAAAATACTCAGTAGTCCAAAGCCCCACCATTTCGGGTTGGCTGGCCAGATCAGCCATGCCACCCCACCAAACAGAAATGCCTGAAGAAAATGACCGTTCACTTTCAGGATCGCGCCGATGGGCGTCTTGATCGAACTCATAACGCACCGCCAGTCTTCACACGCTCGACAGCTGACGCGATCTTACGGCGTTCGCGGTTGAGATGCGCGTAAGTGCCATAAATGGCGTCGGTTGCCTGCGCGCCTGCCAGATCACGACTGATCAGACGGAGCTGACCAACCTTGAGACCGAGGATCAGCGAAACGGCGATAGCAGTGCCAAGAGCGATCAGTTCACTAACATAGAGAATGTCGGCAAAGCCTATGCCAAAGATTGCCGCCAAGGCCGAAACCATCACGCTAGAAGATAAGAATGGACGACTGGTCGAGACAGCCTTTATGCCTTCCAAAATGTAGCTATCATTGTGAGTGTGAAGCGCAGTTTCACCGAGGGTGAGTTTACCAAGGATCATGATCAGCCCTCCTGCTGGCACTGAGGGGAGTTCAATGCGCGAATTAAACCAGTATCTCGGTTGCTTACGACAGGCGGGCTTAAGAACCGCCCGCTCGCAGCGTACAAAGTCACTGACAGTCTCTGGTTTTCGATGAAAAGCTGTTCAGCACAGGCGCAAGCATTGCCTGCGGCAGAGGTAGCGCGCGCAATACGCGCATCCTCCAATTCGCGTGCCCGCACTTCTGCTGCGCGTGCCGCTGCACTGGGATCAGGGATGATCTGACACAGATCACCCAATTCAGGATAAGCGCTACAGATCATTCCCCCGATATCAGGGACCTGCGGGATATGCTGATCCGGACGGCGTGTGGCCTCGATATCGGCCTGAATATTCAACTGGCACGTTGCGTGCCAGCCTGCCTGTTCATTTTCACGACGGATGATTTCAGGGCCAGTTGCCACCGCTGAAATGCCCGCATAGCCAAGCCCAACGATGATCAAGAGTGGGCTGAATGGCAGGGTTGAAATATCAAATGACATTTTTCGGCTCCTTCAGTTGCGAGTTTTACGGTTTGGGCGGAAGGGCGGACGCAGAGGCGCACCAGCTCCAACATCGTCAGGCACAGCGAGATCGTCATCATCTTCATCAATCAGCTCGCGCATCTGACGAGCGCTCATCGCACGCATGCCGGTCAGGCGATCTAAATCAGTTGGCTTTCGGGGTTTGCTCCAGACCTGCGGCGAATGCGCGATCATGGTCATAAGAACGAAGGACCAAAGCGCTAGTGGGAAAACCATGTCGACAATAAAGGCGAACAGAAAAACTGGAGCGAATTTTCCGATATAGGCAAACGTATCCAGCGCACCGGTCTTGCTTGGAAAGGCTGGTGGCGTCGCCGATACGCCTCTCTGTTCAGACAATGCGGCCATCAAGGTCTCTGAATATCCCGCCAGAGTGCGATTGATCTGAGCGTTGGCATCTTCGCGGTTTGGAACGAGCACACCACCTTCAAGTTCGCGGACATAAGAACGGACAACAGAGACAGGCACCGCTTGGTCCAATTCTGTCAGCATGCTCATCAGGCGCGCTTGTTGCGTGCGCAATTCCGCGCGCCGGTCCCAGATGTTTATACTTTCATCGGCAAGCGTTGTTTCCATCGCAATCCGCTGAGCCTGAATGCGAGCTAGCAACTCATCACGGACGCCCAGACTAACCGTCATCTGAGTCGCCAAACCATCAACACGAGCGCGCAGCGAGTCCCAAGTCTGGGCAAGAGGGCCAAAACCGCTTGCGCTTTCTTGATCAGTCCGGGCGGATAAATCTTCCGCCATTGTCTGCATGATCGGCACAAGTTCAGCGGCCTGATCGGCAACGCTGACACGCGCATCCGCATAGCTTCCAATCTGCTCGACAAAAGCATTTAGTCGGCTTTCTTCGACCGGGCCAATGGTGAAGCCAGGACCTGTGATCGAGAAAAAACCCGCTCCAACTAGAACTATGAGAAAGGCGCTGAGCGGAGCAGCGACCTTTGACTTGGCAGCAACCAACGGAACGCCTTTTTCGACAGCCATGCGTAGAATGGCATAAGCCACAGCGTAAGCTGCAACACATAAGGTCAGCAGCTTTGCCCAGCCAAGGACACCGCCTTCCGCAATACCCAAGTAGTAAAGCCCCATTCCAAAGAGCAAGACTTCAAGAAGCGGGATCAACTTCATGAAGAATGTCAAATAAGGTTCAGGCTCTTTATCTGGGCGCATTGCTTCCGTACTTGTCGGAAACGAGTTCGGGGACATGAAGTTTTTGGACATAGGATTTCCTTTTCAAAGAAGTTGACCCCTTCCCCGATGGCCCAAACGCGTTCTAATCTCACTCCCAGAAGATTCAGATTTTGGTAGGAGGTTCGATCAAAGTGACGCCATTCGTTGTTCCGCAACTTCTTGAAAAATTGAAACTTCTGGTGCGCCACAGCGGGCGCAGCGGCGTCGGTGACATTGCTGCGGCATTCGGAATCTCGGAAGATGCAGTCCGCTACTGGACAAAAGAGACAGCTAGCCAGCGCGCGGGAACGGTTCCGCAGCAGCGCGTCGAGGGGTTACTTGCGATGTTTGGTGAGGCCTTGCCTGACCAAACAGAGGCCAATTTAATAGCACTTCTTCAAGGGCCAACTTCTGATCTTGAAGATGCCTTTCGACTGCAAACGTCCACAAGCCTAATCGATTTATTGGCGAAGAGTTCTGAGCAGTCTTCTGGGCGTCTCATACCTGTCAATGAGACAGGCTTAGCGCTTGTGGTGGCCAATAGATTAAGCCGAAATGCACACTGCCAGTTTCCTCTTGGTAGAAATTTCCGCTTAGAGTTCGACACTAAGCAACGTGGCCAGCATATTTTAGGCCTGCAAAAATCGCCCCAAGCTTGGGGCTGCGTTGAAACTGCGTTGTCGTCAGACAAACGCATCGTCCATTTGCCAGGGGCAACTGAGACAGGTGAGTTCGGTAGTTTGGATGAAAGCGACGATAATGGCGTCAGTACCTTCTATGCTATTCAGTCGCTCAGGAGATTTCCGGCTGCATTTGAAAGGGCGCTTTTGGATGAGGTGCCGCTTTCACGAACTGATTTGTCATTGCTCGCTCAATTTATAGGCGATGCTGCCGACAATGAAATTCACATCATGGCGTTTAGCGTGGAATTCAATTCGCCAGTCAGCTCTTAAGGCTGAACTGAAATGGTCTAAGCAAAGACGCGACTTCCGCTCTTTGCGGTTCAAGCGCTTGGAGCTCGTCGGCAAGTTGATCCGAGTGAGCCATGTCCCGCAGGGTTCCAAACGTGAACATCGTTGGAATCGCCGTTTTGATTGGATCAAATTCCCGCAGCGCCTTTTCATGAATGATCTCAAAGCCGCGTTCTTCAGAGTAGAGGCGCGACCTGGCAGTCTGAAGGAGATTCTGAAGGCGCAGCGACGGGGTCGGGTGAGTTTCCCCAAGGGCTGATTTTGCGTAGTCCTGAAAGGCATCAAACAGCCAAACCATAGCATAGGACGCAAAGGTGGTCATACGCAGGGCAACGGCTGGATCAAGCTCGCGGATACCTTCGATATTCTCCATGCCCCGCATCTGCACCGCACAATTGGCAAAGAAAGCTGACTCATCGGCATCGAGCTCAAGGCATCGAAGGATTTTCTTCTGTGCGTTTGTAAGCGGGCGCGCCGAAGCTTTTGATTTACTAGCCAAGCTCAACTCATCGGGAAGCTCGTGTAGTCGCATGGCAATGCCTTGCTGTTGGACCAAGTCGACATGCCCATTGAAGCAGTGCGACAGCTCATGAAGCCAAACAAAGCGGGTCATAAGAAAAGCGAGAAGTTGTGAGCAAATATAGCGTTCTGGGTCAGTTGGGATAAGCTTTTTGCTGTGCTCATAATCTACACCACCGCCTTGAAGCGTGTTGTCGATCAACCAAACACCGGGCAGTCTCTCACCCCAAGGCCTTGGAGAAGATTCTTTGTCTGGATAGCCAAGATCAGCGAAGAAATCACGCTGCGCAAAGCAGAACATCGCGAATTCGTTGATTGCTATAAATAACGCGACGTGGATACCAAGATAATAGCCGTCTTCGAAACGATCCGCCAACGCATTGGGTGAGAACGTGTCGAGAAAACTTGCTTCGAGCTTGAAAGGCGCACCTGATGCATTCGAGCCTTTAGCAGTCCACCGGAACTGCTCAATGGCGCTCTCTAGCGACGCGAAAAAAATATGGGTGTCGGGATCGTCTGCCTTCGCGATAAAGGCCGAGGTGCCCAGCCTTTCATTTGCGAACCGTTCGATTGGTGATTGCGCCATGAAATCCGTGGCTCCTTACTGACGCTTCCAGAGCCTAGCGGCTACTGCTCCAAAGCTGAATTACATGTTTTGGCGTTAGTTCATGTTGCCATCTTGGAGGTGATCTATGGCTGAATACTGCGATAAGCTGCGATTTTGTAGTACAATTCAGAAAGAAGTGCCGTACGCAAGATGTGTTTTGTAGTACAAAACCATCTTGGCAAGGGGACCGCTGCGCGCCCCCGTTGCATCCCCCAAGCTGTGGCTCTTTCAGGGCATTGAACCCATTTCAGAGCCAAAAGACCGTATCGCCGGTCAAACACTCGCGGGAGACTTCGCTCTCCCTGCACCCATCGATCAAGGGGCTATAGCGCCCCCTGAACCCGCTCGCA
>Ga0316204_10012890_pt1 | contig 10099 bp, 9 predicted proteins | sample 6monrhotite_MG_2_FD_205661 | JGI IMG/M metagenome (GOLD analysis project Ga0316204, IMG submission 205661) | Microbial mat bacterial communities from mineral coupon in-situ incubated in ocean water Damariscotta River, Maine, United States -... | ecosystem: Environmental > Aquatic > Marine >... | reverse complement strand
ATGACTACATCAAACGTTCGATGCCTTACGGCAATGCGGGGACGTTGACCGATGACGAAGTCTATTCCATCGTTGCCTATATCCTTTATTCCAACGACCTGATCGAGGATGATTTTGTTCTGTCGAACGAAACCTTTCTGGATGTCAAAATGCCCAATGCGGCCGGGTTCATTCTCGATGACCGCGCGGCAACAGAATACGCGCAATGGACGGGTGAACCCTGCATGGAAAATTGCAAGGACGAGGTCCAGGTGACCATGCGCGCCCTGGTCCTGGATGTGACACCGGATCAGGATAACGCAGACCTGATTGCCAAAGACGCCTCTGCACTGGAAGAAGACGCGGCGGCTGAACCGGAAGGAGGGGCTGCCACCGCATTCGATGCCGACCTCGCAGCGAAGGGCGAAAAGGTGTTCAAGAAATGCAAGACCTGCCATCAGGTTGGTGAAGGTGCCAAAAACCGCGTTGGGCCAATTCTGACTGGCATTGTCGGCAAACCTGCGGGGGCCGCCGAGGGCTTCAAGTATTCCAAGCCGATGAAAGCCGCAGGGGCAGACGGGCTTGTCTGGACCGAAGATGAGCTTTCTGCGTTTCTGAAAAACCCCAAGAAATACATGAAGCGGACAAAGATGTCCTTTGCGGGTTTGAAGAAAGAGGCCGATCTGGCTGCTGTCATCGAATATCTCAAGTCTGTTGGGGAATAGACCGTGATACGACAATTGCCAACCTTGCTTGCCTTCGCTGCTTTGTTCGCTGGGGGGGCGGCGTTTTCAGAAGAACTTGGTGATGCGGAAAAGGGTGCCGATGCATTTGGACAGTGCAAGGCATGTCACCAGATCGGCGACGGCGCTGAAAACCGGATCGGTCCGCAACTGAACGGCATTTTTGGTCGCCCTGCCGGATCGGTCGAGGGTGTCAAATACTCCAGGAGCATGCTGCGGATGGGGGATGACGGGTTGATCTGGACCTACGATACTCTTGATGCCTATCTCGAAAACCCAAAGGCGCTGGTGTCAAAAACCCGGATGAATTTCCGCGGTGTCAAGAACAACGAAGAGCGCGCCAATCTGCTTGCATTCCTCAGGGCCTATTCAGACAACCCTTCGGACATTCCGGAAGCCGAACCAACGGCGACAGGAACAGATCACGATCTGGACCCGGCGATCCTCGCGATTCAGGGCGATCCTGAATATGGCGAATATCTCGCCAGTGAATGCACCACCTGCCACCAGTCCGATGGTGATAACGATGGCATTCCGGGGGTGACCGGATGGCCGACGGAAGATTTCGTCGTGGCAATGCACGCCTACAAGCGAAAGATCAGGCCCCATCCGGTCATGCAGATGATGGCGGGGCGGCTGTCTGATGAAGAGATCGCGGCCCTCGCCGCGTATTTTAGGGATCTCGATTAGGGACCACTCAAGGGAGGAGACCAAAATGACGATTAATAGACGCGGATTTATTGGAACCGGGGCCGCTGCGGCGGCAACGCTGTCAGCGCCAGTTGTATTTGCGGCGGGCCACGGCAAACCACGGGTTGTGGTTGTCGGCGGGGGGGCCGGTGGTGCAACCGCCGCGCGCTATATCGCCAAGGACAGCAAGGGCGAGATCGACGTAACCCTGATCGAACCGACGCGCATGTATTACACCTGCTTCTTTTCGAACCTCTATTTGGGTGGTTTCAAGGAAATGGATGATCTTGGCCATTCCTACGGCACACTGGCCGCTGGGGGCGTCAATGTCGTCCACGACTGGGCCGTCGGCGTCGATCGTGACGCCAAGACCGTGGCGCTGGCCGGCGGCGGATCGCTGCCCTATGACAAACTGATCCTGTCGCCGGGCATTGACTTTGTTGATGGTGCCGTCGAGGGCTGGGATCTGTCGGCGCAGAATGCGATGCCGCATGCCTACAAGGGCGGATCGCAAACTGAATTGCTCAAGGCACAGATTGCGGCAATGCCCGCAGGCGGCACCTTTGCGATGGTGGCCCCGCCAAACCCCTACCGCTGCCCTCCCGGTCCTTATGAACGTGTGTCAATGGTGGCGCATTACCTGAAAGCCAACAACCCGACGGCGAAGATCATCGTGGCCGATCCCAAGCCGAAATTTTCCAAACAGGCGCTGTTTCAGGAAGGGTGGGCAGACCATTATGACGGCATGGTCGACTGGATCGGCGAGGACTTTGGCGGCGGCGACGTTTCCGTTGACCCGTCGGCAATGACGGTGACGATTGATGGCGAGGAAACCAAGGTTGACGTCTGCAACGTGATCCCGGCGATGAAGGCAGGGCGGATTGCAGAACTTGCCGGCGTCACGGATGGCAATTGGGCGCCCGTCAACGCGGCTGATATGTCCACAAAGGCGGATGCAGATGTCCATGTTCTGGGGGATGCGTCCCAACAGGGTGATATGCCCAAATCCGGCTTTTCCGCCAATTCGCAGGCCAAGGTTTGCGCCAATGCCGTCCGCGGCGCGCTGACGGGTTCCAAGGTGTTCCCGGCGAAATTCTCCAACACCTGCTGGTCGTTGATCGCCACCAATGATGGTGTGAAGGTTGGTGCCACTTACGAGGCCACCGTTGAGAAAATCGCAAAAGTGGACGGATTTATCTCGGCAACGGGTGAAAGCGCCGACCTGCGCAAGGCAACTTATGAGGAATCCGAAGGCTGGTACGCCGGGATCACCTCGGACATGTTCGGATAACCCAAAGGGTCCGGGCCTTGATCCGTATCAAGGCCCGGCGCTTCAGAACCTGAAATACTTGCCTGCAATACGGAGGACGGAATCATGAAATCCCTTTTGCTGGGTGGTATTTTGGGCGTTGCCTCTGCAGGTTTTGCCATCGCGGGCGATAACTCGACCGTGTATGAATTTGACGGAAGTTTTGACGATGCGACATTCAGCGTGGAAAGCGCTATTGTCGATCGGGGGCTTGTCATCGATTACGTCAGTCACACTGGCGAGATGCTTAACCGCACAGCGGGGGACGTAGGCAGCGATACAAAGCTGTTTGAGGCTGCGGATATTTTTGTGTTCTGCTCTGCTGTTTTGTCCCGAAAAGTCATGGAAGCCGATCCAATGAACATCGCGCATTGTCCATACGGGATTTTTGTTGCGGACCGCGAGGGTCAGGTCATGGTAGGGTACAGAAACTATCCCGATGGACCAATGCAGGAAGTACAGGCGCTTCTCGATGAAATCGCCCAAGAGGCCGTGGGGGAATAATGGACTATCAATCCTTTTTTGAAGACGCACTGAACGATCTGCGCGATCAGGGTAACTATCGGACATTTGCCGATCTTGAACGCCACTGCGGTGCATTTCCGCGCGCGACGTCGCGCGGCGGCGATGCCAGCGATGTCACGATCTGGTGCTCGAACGATTATCTGGGCATGGGTCAAAACCCCAAGGTGCTGGCCGCGATGCACGAAGCGCTTGATCGCTGTGGTGCCGGTGCAGGAGGGACACGGAACATATCGGGCACAACGCATGACCATGTGCTGCTTGAAGCCGAGTTGGCCGATCTGCATGGCAAGCAAGCCGCATTGCTTTTCACCTCTGGCTATGTGTCCAACTGGGCGGCGCTGGGCACCCTTGCCAGCCGCATTCCCGACTGCGTCGTCCTGTCTGATGCGTTGAACCACGCCTCGATGATCGAAGGGATACGACATTCCAAGGCGGACCGGTTGATCTGGGCGCACAATGATCTTGAAGATCTCGAGGCAAAACTTGCCGCGCTGCCCGTGGAGCGGCCAAAGCTGATTGCCTTTGAAAGCGTCTATTCCATGGACGGCGACATCGCCCCAATCGCTGAGATCTGTGATCTGGCGGACAAATACAACGCCATGACCTATCTTGATGAAGTCCACGCCGTTGGCCTGTACGGCCCGCGCGGCGGCGGTATCGCCGAACGCGAAGGCTTGATGCATCGGCTCACCGTGATCGAAGGCACGCTGGGCAAGGCATTTGGCGTTGTTGGCGGATATATCGCGGCATCAACCGAACTGTGTGACTTCGTGCGCAGCTTTGCCAGCGGGTTCATCTTTACAACCGCTTTGCCCCCTGCCGTGGCGGCCGGGGCTGCGGCCTCCATCCGGCATCTCAAGGAAAGCACCGCAGAACGTCAGATGCATAAGGAAAAGGTGGCACATGTGCGCGCCCGGTTGGAGCATCTTGGCATCCCCCATGAACCAAACCCCAGCCACATCATCCCGGTGATGGTTGGTGATCCGGTCAAGTGCAAATACATCTCTGACGTTCTGCTGAACGATTACGGGATATATATTCAGCCGATCAATTACCCGACCGTCCCGAAAGGCACCGAGCGCCTGCGCATCACGCCGTCGCCGGTGCATTCAGAAGCCGATATAGACCATCTGGTGAATGCGCTGGCCGAGCTTTGGACTCAATGCAAGCTGGCACGGCGTCCGCTCGCGGCGCAATAAGACTGGCTAGATAGCGGTTTTCGCGGCGTCTTTTGAGGATACCGCGACAGCAAGCGTCATTTGCATGGCCGCTGCCCCAATCCACATCGAGAACAGGGCAAGCCAGGCGGTGAGTGCAAAGATTGACCCGCCGGACATGCCCGCGCCAACAGCGCAGCCACCGGCCAACATGCTGCCAAATCCCATCAGGGTTCCGCCAACAAGATACCGCTCCATCGGCGTGTCAGGCTCAAACCGCTGAATGCGCGCTTCTTTGGTCAGCACGGCCATGATGAAGGCCCCCAAAAAGACGCCCGGTACCAGCCCTGATCCAAACCCAAGCGGCAAACGACGCTCGTTGACCAGCCCCATCAGTGTATCAGCAGACGGACCAGTGAAGGTGATAGAGGAAATCGGCACCACTTCGAAAGACGCTTGCGCCACCAGGTAGGTGCCAAGCCATCCGAGCCCGATAGAGAGCCCGACCAAAAGCGCGGCAATGATCCGCGAGATCCGGTGTTGGCGGCGCCACGCAAACCAGAGCGATACCGCGACAGTGAAAGCGGCGACATGGAACACAGTTTGGGGCGATAGATGAACGTAGGACAGAAGATCCCGCGACGCGCCGCCCGGAATGGTCCAGATGGCGCTGAGGGTTTCACGCGCCGGGGCAAAGACACCGCGCAGCGACGCCTGCGCGGTCAGCGTCAACACCAACCCCGTCACAATGGCGCGCAGGTTCCCCGTCGCCGACAAGACCAGCAGACGGCTCGCGCATCCCCGCGCCAGTATCATGCCCGCGCCAAAAAGAAGGCCGCCAATAACAGCACCCGACAGGCTGCCGGTAGTGGCGATCTGGCGGGCTTGCGAAACATCGAGGTACCCTTGAGCCACCAGAAACTGCACGCTGGCCACTGCCGCACTGAAAGCGACGAACCAAATCGCGATGCTGGGGCCGAATGTGCGTTGCGAGAATTCTACCGTTGCTGCACGCAGGCAAAAACGCGAATGCTGCGCCGCGGCACCGAACACCATGCCGACGGTAATGGCAATGCCAAACAGCACCGCACCTTCGCCGTAAATGTCGATCAACTGTTCCATGATCGCCCCCTATCTTTTCGCCTGTTCGTCGCAATTCGCGGCGCATTTCAGCGTCCTGAACAAAGTCCGCAAAGCGCCCCCGACCGCACCCCCGAGGATAACGGACCACGCTTCCGCCGAAACGACGGCTGCACCTGTCTCACTCAAATTCCATTTGCTCATAGACCCGGCCGGCGTTTTTGGTCGCCAACTCCCCGAAGGTGTCCAGATGGGCATAGGGCGATTGATCCACATAATAGGCGTCTGCCAGATCGCCACCCTCTTCGAGGTGCGCGCCGATCTTTTCACGCAGGTAGATCAGGTAATCCCGCGTGTAGCGCCGAACCTGATCCATATTTGTGGGGTGGCCATGACCGGGAATGACATAGGTGGCATTCAATTTCTCGAATTCCGTGTCCCATGTTTCAATCCAATCGGCGGTCATCGTGTGATCGAAGATCGGCAACATGCGCTCATGGAACGCCATGTCGCCAGAGATCACCAGGCTCTTTTGAGGCAGCCAGACAACGATGTCACCGGGGCTGTGGGCGGGGCCCAGATACCGGGCTTCGATGAGCAGGCCGCCCAGTTCTACGACATATGCGTCGTCAAAGGTTTCGGTCGGAAGCACGACACGGGTCTGATCCGCGCGTTCCCTGACCGTCGCTTGTGCCGCGCGCAAGGACTGGCCTCCGTATTCCTCAAATTCCGCAGCGGCCTCTGCCTGTGCGACGATCTTGACGCCCTGATCTTTCCAGTAGGAGTTGCCCAACATCGCATGCCCCTGACCATTTTCGTTGAACACCAGCACCACCGGCTGATCTGTTACGGCCTTGATCTCGGCGTGCAATGCCTTGGCCAGCAAGTAAGATGCGCCGCCGTTGACGACGACCACGCCTTCACCCGTGACAATAAAGCTCAGGTTGTTGTTGTGGCCCGCATTTTCGTAGGTTGGCGGGGCCGTGGCCCCGATGGCTGAATAGACACCGGGAATGAACTCCACCGGTTTGGAATACAGCACTGATCCGGGGTATTGATCCGGTATGTCCTCGCTGGCCATGGTGGGCAGGGCGAATAGGGCCAGAGCAATCGCAAGGTATTTCATCTCAGGTCTCCGCAACAAAAGTGTAGCCATCGTTTGCCTTTTCCACGTAGCCAACCCCATTGCCTTTCAGGTGAAATCCGATGATGCGCATTTTTTCCTGTGACAATTGATCCATCAGGCCAACCCGCGTCTTGGCGGCCATGTCCTGATCCTGATCTGACCCTGAATGCCACGCCGGTTTTTCAAAGGCGACATGGTGGTTGCCGATGCAATCGCCGAGGATCATGACCGCTTCGGACCCTTGCCGGACTTCAAACGCCATGTGGCCGGGGGTGTGACCAAAGGTGGCACGTGCCGCCACGCCCGGCAAAATCTCGTCACCGTCCCTGAAGAAAGAGATGTTGTCCTCGATCATCGCCAACCGACGCTGCGCGCCGACAGCAAAGGAGGCGCGGGCCTCGCCAATATCGTCGACCGTATTGGGGTTGATCCAGTAGTCCCATTCCGATTTGCCAATCATATAAGTGGCTTGGGGAAACAGCGGATCATCGAAGTCGTCCAGAAGCCCCCAAAGGTGATCGGGGTGGGCATGGGTAAAGACCACATCCGTCACGTCGTCCGGGGCCACGCCAAGTGCGTCCAGTGAGTCCAGAACGATCCCCGCATTGGGGGCAAAATCCGGCCCCGATCCGACGTCGAACAGAATGGTCCTGTCACCCTGACGCATCAATGTTACGTTGCAGGGCGGGGTCAGAACGTCTGCGGACAAGTGGTATTTCTCGATGATTGGTGCAAGCGCGTCCTTGGGCATTGGATCAAATATGAAACTGCCGGGAAGGGTCAGCGATCCATCACTGACAATATCGAGCCGGATGTCGCCCAGCACTACCTGGGCAAGTCCGGGTGCGGGCAGCAGTCCCAATGCCCCACCTGCTGCGATGCCCGCGCCACCTGCCATGAATCCGCGCCTTGAAAGCATCCCTCAACCCCTCAATAAATTCTCCTATTAGAATATGAAGGATTGTTATGAATTGAGCAAGCAGATCGCCGGTTCCAAAACAAGGTTGGAGGCGATCTAGATCACCCGCGCTATCGCCGTCGCAAGTTTCGATACAATTTCGTCGATATGGGTAGTGTCCATGATGAAAGGGGGGGCCAGCAGGATATGATCCCCACGCTTCCCGTCGATGGTGCCGCCCATTGGATAGCAAATCAGCCCGGCCTCGAAAGCCGCCGCTTTCAGCGCCTTGTGCAGGGCGCGCTCCGGCGCGAAAGGTTCTTTGGTTTCACGTTTCTGGACAAACTCCATGCCCCGGAAAAGCCCGCGCCCCCGGATGTCGCCGATATGGGGATGCTGACCAAAAGCCTGCTCAAGCGCGTCCTGTAATTGATCGCCCAGCGCCGCCGATCTCTGGACCAACCCGCCGTCCGTCAATTTGGTCAGCACCGCCAGACCCGCGGCACATGCGGTCGGGTGGCCAACATAGGTGTGCCCATGCTGGAAAAAGCCGGACCCATCTTCAATGGCGGCATAGATGTTCGCGGAACAAAGCATCGCGCCAATAGGCTGGTAACCCGCACCAACCCCTTTGGCGATTGCCACAATGTCCGGGCGGACCTTGTCCTGTTCACAGGCAAAAAGCGTGCCGGTGCGCCCCATGCCGCACATCACCTCATCGAGAATGAGCAAAACACCGTATTGGTCACAGATTTCCCGGATGCGCGTGAAATACCCTTCCACTGCTGGAACCGCGCCCGCTGTCGCACCAACAACGGGCTCGGCCACAAAGGCCATGACCGTGTCTTCGCCAAGGCGCAGGATTTCCGCCTCAAGTTCGTTTGCGACGCGCAGCCCGTAGTCGGGAGCCGTCTCGTCGCCTGTCTTTCCGCGATATTCGAAACAGGGCGAGATGTGCGATGTCTGAACCATAAGTGGCGCAAAGGGCGCCCGGCGCCATTCGTTTCCGCCCGCCGCAAGCGCACCAAGCGTATTGCCGTGATAGCTTTGCCGACGGGCAATCACATGACCGCGTTGCGGCTGGCCGATCTCGACATAATACTGTCGTGCGAGTTTGAGCGCCGCTTCCATCGCCTCAGAGCCACCAGACACCAGATACACCCGATCAATCCCGGCCGGCGCGTGTTCGATCAGCTTGTCGGCAAGCTGTTCCGCGGGGTCGGAGGTAAAGAAACTGGTATGGGCAAATGCCACAGTATCAAGCTGTGCCTTGATGGCGTCGGTGACGTCGGGGTCGCCATGGCCAAGACACGACACCGCAGCACCGCCGGACCCGTCGAAATATTGTTTGCCGGTCTGATCGTACAGATAGACCCCTTCGCCCCGCGAGACGGTTGGCAGATCTGATTTGGTGTGCCGTGGAAAAATATGAGACATCTCTTAGACCTTCGCCGGTGGAGTCAGGTCTGACTGAAACATACGATTCTTCTGTTGACCAGATGTGAAACAAATGAAACGCTCGTGAAACTGTCAAGTTCGGGGGGAGTCGTTTTTGCAACAGTCGTTCGAGCAACAACTGTCGGGCAAATACACCGGGTTGAGTGCGAAGCTGAAACAGGCCGCGGACTTTGTCGTGGCGAATCCTGTTGAGGTGGCGACGCGAAGCCTGCGCAAGGTGTCAAAGGACGCTGATCTGTCGCCCGCCACATTTTCACGCATGTCAACGGCGCTGGGGTATGCAAGCTATGAAGACCTTCGTGATGTGCTGCGGCGCACGGTTGCGCAGCGGGCAAATACGTTCTCCCATCGCATGGAAGCACTGCAGCAACGCCATGACGACGGAGATCGTGGTTTCCTGAAAAAGCACGTGCGTGACTGTGAAGAGAATATCCATGCCTTGAGCGGCGCAATTGATGAGAACCTGATCGACACCTGTGTTGAACGGCTTCATCAGGCGGACAGGGTCCTGGTCACTGGCGCGCTGGGGTCCACCGGGGTGGCTGAATATCTGACCTATATGGCCAGTTTCATCGCGGATAACTGGTCTATGGCCAGCCGCATGGGGGCATCGCTGGCCAGTGGCCTTGTGGGGCTGTCAGACCGGGATGTGCTTGTCGTAGTTACCAAACCCCCATTCGCCCGGAATTCGATCAGGGCGGCACAGGAAGCACGCGAAGCGGGGGCGTTTGTGATTGTCATCACCGACACCCACACCTGCCCCGCCTTGATCCATGCGCAAGCCTGCTTTGTTGTCCCCACCGCGAGCCAGCATTTCTTTTCGTCATACGCGTCAACGGTCGTGTTGTGTGAAGTCCTGATTGGCCTGCTGGCCGCGCGGGCAGGTGCCCCGGCACGAGACCGAATATCCGACGTCGAAGATCGAAACCGCCGCCTCGCAGAAGTCTGGGACGGCTAGAGCAAAACCAACATCAACCAAGGGAGACTACTGATGTCCAAGAATTTCAAACTGTCCATCGCGGCAATGGCAATGGGTGCCCTGATGGCCCCCGCTGCTTTCGCGGAGGAGTTCATCACGATTGGCACCGGGGGTGTCACGGGCGTTTACTACCCGACCGGCGGTGCGATTTGCCG
>Ga0316204_10012887_pt1 | contig 10100 bp, 5 predicted proteins | sample 6monrhotite_MG_2_FD_205661 | JGI IMG/M metagenome (GOLD analysis project Ga0316204, IMG submission 205661) | Microbial mat bacterial communities from mineral coupon in-situ incubated in ocean water Damariscotta River, Maine, United States -... | ecosystem: Environmental > Aquatic > Marine >... | reverse complement strand
ACCGCTGTGGTACACCGAGAATGGTGACCCACTGCCTCCACAAATCGAACAACCACTAGCGGACTACTTAAACGAGGCGCATGTACGACAGCTTGCTGTGATTCCGATGTTTCAATCTCGCGAATCCACGGGGGCCGATGGTGCTACCGCGTTTGCGGCGCTTGTTATCGAATGGAAACGGGGACACGAATTGGAAGATGTCGTCCGCAAGCGATCGCTGCGCGTGGCCCACGTCAGCGGGTCGGCTCTGGCGCGAACGTTTATGATTCGTACGCTACCACTCTCCAGTTGGCTGCTGCAACGGCGGCGGAAAACGAGTCTCGCGACGTCGCGGCGGGGGTTGAAAATTCTCTTTTTGTCCATGTTTGTCGTATTGGGGCTAACGCTGCTCGGAATGCTCCCCCGGCCATTTACCGTATCCGGGCTGGGGGAACTTCAACCCCGAAATGAGCAGCGTATTTATGCGGTATCCGATGGCGAAGTCGACATATTGCACGTCGACCACGGAGACGAATGCACTGCTGGAAAATTGTTAGTCACAATGACAAATTCACAACTCGATTTCGACCTCAAACAGGTCGGCGGGGAACTGCAAACCACACGCACGCATCTCACTTCCGTCCGCGTGGCCTATTTGGGCATCGACCGTTCCCTGCCGAAGGCCAACCAGCGGTATGAGGAACTGACAGCCGAAGAACAGGAACTGCTGGAAAAAATCGACAGTCTCAACAAACAGCATGAGATTCTGCTGGCGCAAAAAACGCAGTTGGAAATACGCAGCCCGATCGACGGCCGCGTGCTCACGTGGGACGCCGACCAATTGCTGCAATCACGACCGGTGCGCCAGGGCCAAGCACTCTTGACCGTTGCCGACCTCAACGGCCCGTGGCGGGTCGAATTACACGTTTCCGAAGAGGACGTTGGTTACCTGTTGGCAGCACAGGAAGAATTGGGTACGGATTTACCAGTCACGTTTCTGCTGGAATCGGACCCAAGCGTCACCTACACCGGAACACTCGAAACGATGAGTCTCTCAACCAGTTTCGACGAATGGGACTCAGCGGGAATGGCGGTCACAATCGGTATTCTCGCCGATCAACAATTCCCCCTACGCCCCGGCGCACGTGTCCGCGCGAAAATCGCGGGAGGGGAGCGTTCACTCGCATTCGTTTGCCTGCACGATTTGTATGCGGCAGTGCAGCGATGGTTGTTGTTTTGAGTTGGAAATTGACATGAGAATCGGGGACGAGTGCATAACTATGCGATATTTCATGATCCTGACTGCCAGCGTACTGTTGATCATCGCGCAGTCCGCATCGGCGGGGGAACCGCAAACAATTGTGATCGATTCCGTGCTGGTCACCGTTCTGGAAAAGGCCGACGTACCTGCCCGCGAAGCGGGACTGCTGGCAACGCTCAAAATACGTGAAGGGGACCTGGTCCGTGCAGGCCAAGTCCTAGGGGGGCTCGACGATACAATGCCCAAACTCGAACGAGACCGCGTGAATGCTGAACTGGATCTGGCAAAGCAGCGCTCCACGAATGATGTGCGGATCCGTTTTTCCGAAAAAGCCGAAGCCGTAACACGCGCCGAATTGAAGCGTGCTCAGGAGTCGATTGAAAAATTCAGCAAGGCGATCTCGCAAACGGAGATGGACCGACTACGGCTTTCCACTGAGAAATCGACCTTGGAAGTGGAGCAGGCTCGGCGTGAGCAGCAGGGAGCGGAACTCGAAACGCGGGTCAAAGAACAAGAACTACGCCTCGCCGACCAAGCCGTGCATCGCCGCGCAATCATCGCCCCAATTTCCGGCATCGTTGTGCAGGTCAGTAAAAGTCCCGGCGAATGGGTCCAACCTGGGGAAACCGTGCTCCGCATCCTCCGGGTCGATCTGCTGCGTGCCGAGGGATTCGCCGACGCGCGTCTCATGCATCGGCGACAATCCGGCCAACCGGTCACTTTGACTGTCGACCAACCGGGCGAGAAATCGTTGATGTTTTCCGGCAAACTGGTATTCATTAGCCCCGAGGTAAATCGCTTCAATGGACAAGTCCGTGTGTGGGCCGAAATCGAGAACCCGATGTTAACACTGCGTTCCGGTTTGACCGCCACCATGACCGTGACATCCAAGGCCGACGAAGACAACGAGCCAGCAGGGAAATGACGTCATGATTTCCCTAACGCCTGTACAGCCGCTTCTGCATGCCTCAAACCGCGCATTGCCGCTGCGGATTCGCGATGATTTGATCATTCAACAAGTTGGGACAGATTCCGCTACGCGGTGGGTGGTTAAAGATCCGATTGCATTGCGTTACTTTCATTTTCGCCGCGAAGAATACTTTATCCTCCAACGACTGGACGGGACGCACTCGCAAGTGGATATCCGGGAGGAGTTCATGCGGGAATTCCCCGCTGAACGTCTCACGACCACACGGCTGCAGACATTCTTAACCCACCTACATGAAAACAGTCTGATCATCACTGATGCCTCCGGCGAAGGAGGGCGGATTCTGAAACGGCGGCGGCGGGCACGGGCCAGCGGTATGCGAGCCGCCATGACCAACGTCTTGGCGATCCGTTTCCCTGGAATCGATCCGACCCGCTTATTGGATTGGTTGTCTCCACGTTGCCGTTGGTTGTTCACCCGCACATGTGTCGCCATTTGCCTCACCGTTGTCGTTGCGGCGGTGCTGTTGTTGGCAGTCCAAGCCCGCACGTTACTCGTGCGTCTGCCTGATTTCCATGCTTTTTTCACAGTGACGAATTTCGTCTACCTCATGGCCGCCGTCGCTGCGGCAAAGGTCATGCACGAAATGGCTCACGCGTTGACCTGTCGCCATTTTGGAGCACAGTGCCATGAGATGGGGTTCATGCTGTTGGTCTTCACCCCCTGTCTATACTGCAACGTCACTGATTCCTGGATGCTCCGTCATCGCCGCGAACGGATACTAATTAGCGCCGCGGGCATGTTCGTGGAAGCCGTGTTAGCCGCATTGTGTGTCTTCGGCTGGTGGTTCAGCCACCCGGGCCTGTTCAATTCCTTGTGCCTGAATCAAGTTGTCGTTTGCTCGGTGGCCACATTGCTATTCAACGGAAATCCACTACTTCGTTACGACGGTTACTATATCTTGTCTGATCTGGTAAACGTCCCAAATTTACAACAGCGCGCGACGGAGGCGCTCCGCTGGGTGCTGGCGAAATTTTTTCTCGGTGTGGAGTTGCCTCGCGCCGAGTTCGGACAGCGGTCGCAAACCGGCTTACTGGCCGGGTACGCCATCGCCTCAATGCTTTACAAGCTGTTCATTCTCGCTGCGATTTTGTGGTTCTATTACAAGTTGCTCGAGCCGTACCAACTGCAGGTATTCCCCCAAATCCTAGGTGGACTAACGATTGCAGCCGCATTCTTAATTCCCATGTGGCGGTCGATGAGCTTCTTCGGCGGACTGGCGGGCGGCGGGCACGTGCACTGGCTACGATTCCTATTCCGATTCACGGTCGCTGCTGCGATTCTAGGATGCATATTGTTCGTGCCGCTGCCCCGCACGATTTCGGCGCCAGCGGTCCTCGAATCCCAAGATGCACGGCGGGTCTATGTCACCGTGCCGGGTGAACTGAAGTCCATGATCGCTGAAGGGACAATCGTGCGGCAAGGGGACGTGTTGGCGGAATTGAAAAATCCGCAGGTACAGCGTGACATCGCTGAATCGCAAGGGCTGTTGAATCAGGAGCAACGCCATCTCCACAATTTGCGGAAACGACGTATCCAAGAACCGGATGTCGAGTTACAAATCCCAGCCAGCATCGAACGTATCAAGGATTTGCAGGACCAATTCCAGCAGCGTCTCACCGATCTGGATTCACTTTTAATCACTGCCCCGCGCGACGGCACGGTCATCGCCGAGCACAACGACCGCAAACGGCGGGCGGACGGCGAATTGCCCGCCTGGACAGGGAGTCTACACGACGCCAGCAACCTCGGATGTTTTCTCGAATCGGGAACTCAGATGTGTATCATCGGCAATCCCGATCAGGGAGAAGCGATGTTGCTCATCGACCGCAATGATATCCCGTTTGTGCAGCCCGGACAAAGCGTCAAGTTGTATTTCGGCGCGCTGCAGAACCATTTGATTTCTGGGAGAATCGCTGAAGTGGCCGAAGCAGACACCGACGTGCTGCCTCCCATGCTGGCCAAACAGGTGCAGATTCCGGTACGCGGTCAGTCGGACAACGGGGCGCTGCCGATGGAGACGATTTATTTGGCACGCGTTGAATTCGAGAACGAACCGCAACGGATTATTTCCGGCAGTTCTGGCAAAGCCCGTATCCGCGTCGCCCCGCGGTCGCTCGCGCTACGTCTGGCCGACTTTGTCACGCGCACGTTCCGCATGGATTTTTAAGCGATGTCCCACCGGCGATTACCGACAACAATCGTAAAACTTACCGGCGGACCGGCAATGCCACTGAAACGGCACGCAGCGACCAGGACGATAATGGCCCAAATAGTATTCGCAGTCGTGCGGCGGTTCGACGAGCATCTTCAGCGGCAATAAGCCGATGGACGCGTAATACTGTCCCGCCGAGACCCAAGGCTGCCAACATCCGAACGTATTGCCGTACCGTTCCGCGTTGACTTCCTCGAAGTACAACGGATTGTAACAAAATGCCGGCGCTTCCCATTGGTATTCCAGCAGCCCCCACAATCGCACTTGATCGATCGGCATCACGCGATACTCATGGGCGGAGAAATATTCACTCGCACGATCCGGCGCCATCATCAACGCCCGTCCCTCCACATCGCGAGTTTTGGGGAGGATGTTCACGCTCAATGCGGTGATTGGCACAAATCCCACATCCCCTTGATCCGGGGTCGCCAACAGCACATCGTCAGGGACTTGCGACACAAATCCAATATCATCGTTGGCTGGTGTGCTTTCCGCCGCAGGCTGGCTCAGGTCATCGGCGCGCGTGCTCCGCGTTTCCGGACCGATCCAAACCGTCACAGCCAACAGGCCGATAATGGCAGCGAACCATCGCATCTCAAAAAGCTTGACGCACGACATACCTGACGACCTCCATGTCTGGTGGAATTACGTAAGTCTTTTTCGACGAGACCCGTCGCCGGGCTACAACCGATCAACGAACGTTGCTACCGTTCCTTCAGTGAGACTTGGGACAATCGTGCTAATCCGCAAAATCGCTGTAGATTCATTGCGAGGCAGGCAACCAAGCAGTATTGGCGATGATTCACACCGCATCCAGGCGATCGAGCGCCCATCGCTCGGCAATCTCTCTGCACGACATCCGTTGATATGGAAAGCTGTTGATTCGCGACAGAGCAACCGGACCTTCACCTTCCAATCGAAGTTGAGGTCCCGTCGTACCTTACGAAAGCAACGCGTGCACCGGCGCATGTTCTTCGACACCGGTTAGGCGAAAGTTAAGGCCTTGCGAGCGAAATGACAAACGCGTGTGATCTAATCCTAAACAGTGCAAGATCGTGGCCTGGACATCGTGAACATGTACTGGATCTTCTTCCGCATGGAACCCAAGTTCGCCCGTACGCCCATAGGCGATGCCCGGTTTGATCCCCCCCCCGGCAAACCACATTGTAAATGCTTGGGGGTGATGGTCGCGGCCCATGCTGCGGCCCAACGCCGCGCTGGCTTCTACCATCGGCGTCCGGCCGAATTCCCCGCCCCAAACCACGAGCGTGTCCTCCAGCATCCCCCGACGCTTCAAATCCAAAATCAAGGCTGCACAGGCTTGATCGGTTTTTGCGCACTGTCCGCGGACGCCCCCTTCCACATTGCTGTGATGATCCCAACCGGAATGGTAGACCTGCACGAACCGCACTCCCCGTTCCGCCAGTCTCCGCGCAAGCAGGCAATTATTCGCAAAGCCCGCCTTGGGATCCTCCGGTTTGACACCGTACATATCTAATGTTTCCTGACCTTCCTGTGAAAAGTCCATCAACTCGGGGGCGCGGGACTGCATGCGGAACGCCATTTCATAGGCGTTAATGCGGGTTTCAATTTCAGGATCGCCAACGGCGCTGAATTGCTGCGTATTGAATGATCGGATGAGGTCCAGCGACTCGCGTTGCGCGCGGGAATCATATCCTGCGGGATTGGCAACATTTAAAATCGGGTCCCCTTGGCTGCGGAACGGAACCCCCTGGTGCACCGACGGCAAAAAACCGCTGCTCCACATTGCTGCGCCGCCACTCAAGCTGCCACCGCTATTGAGCACGACGAATGATGGCAAATCATTTGCTTCGCTGCCTAATCCATAGCTCAGCCATGCCCCCATCCCCGGACGCCCCGGAACCCCGCTGCCTGTATTCACAAACAGTTGCGCCGGAGAATGGTTGAATAAGTCCGTATGCACCGAACGCACAATGGCGAGCTCATCCACCACCTGGGCCAAGTGCGGCATCACGTCAGCAATCTCCGCACCGCATTCTCCATGCTTGGCGAACGAAAATCGCGGCCCCAATACCGCCGCATCGGGCTGGATGAATGCGTACCGTTGCCCTTTGATCACCGATGGCGGGATCGGTTTGCCTTCCAGTTCCGCCAGTTTCGGCTTGTAGTCGAATAGGTCCAACTGGCTCGGCGCTCCTGCCATGAACAAATAGATCACTCGTTTGGCCGTGGCAGGAAAATGCGTGGCTCGCGGCGCAAACGGACTTGCCGATTGCGCCGCCGTCGCTGATGACGGTGCCAGTCCATCGGCCAGCAACGACGCCAAAGCAATTTTTCCCACACCAATTCCGCAATCGCGAAAGAAATGCCGACGCGTCTGCTGTTGGAGTTGTGTTATATTCATGATGTCGATCGTTGCTTTAAGGTTTCGTGATCACTTCATCTAAATTCATCAGCGTACGGGCCGCCATCGCCCAAGCTGCTTGCTGATGCGTCGCTTCTTCATTTTCCGAGATTTCACCGGCATTCAATTCGCCATTTTCTAGCCGCAGTAACTGTGACTGCTGATATTTGACGACTGCGGCGATCTCGGCTTCACTGGCCGGGCGGGTCAACAACGCCCGCAGCAGGAATGACGCCGTTTCCTCCGGGGAAGTTGTTTGCGCCATGGCCCAGTTCGCTAGCGCCCGAGACATCTCAAGATACATATCATCGTTTAACAACGTCAAAGCTTGTAAGGGGGTGTTGCTACGATTGCGGCGGGCAACACAGGTTTCTCCGGTCGGCGCATCAAAGACCGTGAATGCCGCAAACGGCGCCGTCCGTTTACTGAACGTGTACAGCGCGCGACGGTGACGGTCTTCACCTATCGATGTGGGCCAACTCGCATTTCCGTAGGCCAATGCGCTCACGCTGTCTGGTTGCGGCGGATACACGCTGCGGCCGTATTTTTTCGGTGCCAATAGACCGCTGGCCCGGAGCATGATGTCGCGGACGGTCTCCGCATTCACACGCTGCCGCGGACCGCGAGCCAACAATTCGTTTTGCGGATCGCGTTTTAACGACTCCGGGGTAAATTCGCCCCGCTGGCGATACGTGGCGCTGGTCACAATCAGCCGATGTAGCTTTTTTAGCGACCAACCACGATCTACAAATTCCGTCGCCAACCAGTCAAGCAATTCGGGATGCGTTGGGGGATCCCCCTGGGTGCCAAAGTCGCTACTCGTCCTCACCAGACCCGTCCCGAAAAATGCCTGCCAGGCTCGATTGACTGTCACGCGTCCAACCAACGGATTCTCACGACTGACCAACCAGCGGGCGAGTGACAATCGGTCGGATGGCCCGACTCTGCCAGTAACGACGGCACTGAGAAATTCCGGAATCCCCGGACTGACCTGCTCTTTAGGGCTCAAATACTCACCGCGATGGTGCCGGTGGGTTTGGCGGGGATTGTCGTGAGGACGCTCTTGCATGACCATCGTCGCGGGATAGGTCGGTAACTGTTTCCGCAAATCATCGATTGGCTTACGTGCCTCGGCCAGTTCTGGTGCGTTCAGCGAATAGTGCCGCTTGATCCTCTTCCAGTCTTTGTCCGACCAACAGTCGGCCTCTTGTTCCAATAGCATTTCCAAGGCGACGGGCAATTGCTTGGCGGCAACATGCGCATCCGCTGCGCCGGTCGAAAACCGAAAACGCCCCAGACTAGCGGCGTAATGCCGTTCGAATAACATCTCAATCTGCAATTCGCCCGCCTCGGTGATGGGTTGCGCCAGATTCAACACGAGTTGATGTGGCTCCCCCTCCCGGTTCGCAGTCGACCATCCGGTGGACCCGTCGCCGTCAAGCACATTTTCGGCGTTGGCATTCACGCTGTCGTTGTTGCTGGCGAAGGCGAGCTTTCCATAACTATGCGACGCAGCGACGAATTCAATTGCCGCACCGTCGAACGTGGCGGACAGTTCGCTGAGGAAAAAGTCCCCCTTGGGGCCTTCGTAATACGCCCGTCCCGGCCCGCCGGCGGGCAGTCGGTCATCGGGCAGCACTTCCAAACGAATCGCTGTAACGGGCGTCGCCGTGTCGTCGATCTTAAAAGTGAGGTTAAAGACGTCGCGTTTGGTAATGTCGCCACTCGAATAAATCGAACTATCATCGAGCAGTTCCAATTTGGGGAGGTTCGTCCTCAATTCAGCGGGCCGCAAATTCGTCCAGTTCACCACCTCCGACTGCGCCTTCGCCAGCCATTCCCCGAACTTGGCGTCAAAGTGATTCTGACATTGCTCCGCGATCGGTTTCTCGACATCAATGGAGGGAAACTGGTCCGGCAATCCTTCTTCCAGTTCCGCAATCTGCATTTCCAACAGATCGCGCCGTTGTTGTACATCCGGCGTTTTTAGAATCAAATCGGGTTCATCCGCATTGTCCAACAACGCCATAAAACGGTAGTAGTCGGTGTGCGTGATCGGGTCGTACTTGTGTGTATGGCATTGGGCGCAGCCCGTAGTCAGCCCCAACCACACTGTTCCCGTGGTCGCCACGCGATCCACCATCGCATAAAACCGATACTCCAACGGGTCAATGCCCCCCTCTTCGTTGAGCATCGTGTTTCGGTGAAACCCGGTCGCAATAATCTGCTCCGCTGTCGCCCCCGGCAGCATGTCGCCTGCGAGTTGCTCAATGGTGAATTGATCGAATGGCATGTCGGCATTGAGCACGCGGATCACCCAATCGCGATAAGGCCAAATGGAGCGCACGCGATCCTTTTCGTATCCGTTCGTGTCGGCGTACCGCGCCAAATCCAGCCAATCCCGCGCCCAACGCTCCCCGTAGTGCGGCGATTCCAGCAACCGGTCCACCAGCATTTCGTAAGCCGCCGGATCTTGGCTCGTAGCAAACGCGTCCGCTTCCTTCGGCGTTGGCGGCAAACCGATGAGGTCCAAATAAACGCGGCGAACCAGCGTATAGCGGTCCGCTTTCCGGGACGGACGTAAGCCTTCGGCTTCGAGTCGGGCCAATACGAAATGATCGATCGGATTGAGCGGCCAATTTGAATCCTGGACCGTCGGAACCGGCGGCCGTGTCGGCGGTACAAACGCCCAGTGTTTTTCGTACTGGGCTCCCTCGCTGATCCAACGGCGAAACAACTCCTTTTGTTCGTCATTCAACGTGTCATTGGCCTGCGGCGGCGGCATACGTAAATCGGGGTCGTCCGTCTCAATCCGCGCGATGAATTCACTCTCATCCGGCTTTCCAGGAACAATGGCACCTAACTCCAGCGTCACTTTGCGGTCGTCAAATCGCAAGTCCGCCTCGCGATGCTCTTCGTCCGGGCCATGACAGGCGTAACATTTCGCCGCAAACATCGGGAGGATGTCTCGGTTGTAATCAACCGGACTGTCGGCTGCCTGGGCAACCGCACCCATCACGCAAAAAGCGACTGTAAGGATGGCCCCTGCTTCAATTCTCTTCATCCCGAGATCTCTCAATTGAATTTCCACAGCCAAAAACGCGATGCCCCACAAACCTTCCGAGAGCACTAATCGTACGGTCTCCGTCGCTAAGCCCACGTAGTTGCAGGGCTGTTGTCATCGCTGCGGGATGACCGGAGCGTACACTGCCCATTGTACGATATTCCGGTCGCTTTTATCACCCCTTCCACACTCTTGGCGATGCGCACA
>Ga0316204_10012886_pt1 | contig 10100 bp, 7 predicted proteins | sample 6monrhotite_MG_2_FD_205661 | JGI IMG/M metagenome (GOLD analysis project Ga0316204, IMG submission 205661) | Microbial mat bacterial communities from mineral coupon in-situ incubated in ocean water Damariscotta River, Maine, United States -... | ecosystem: Environmental > Aquatic > Marine >... | reverse complement strand
CGGAGCGCTCGAGGCTAGCGAGGACATCGAGGGTCGCGGGTGGGCGAACCACGGCGTGCAGCACGAGTCGGCCCCCGCAGGCGCAGGCAAAGCCATCCACCTCGAACACGCGCCAGAGCAAGTCGGCACGTCCAACCCCTCCCCTGGCAACAACGCCACAAAGGCCTCTTCCGCCACCCCATGCACACGCCGAGCCGTCGCCAAGTCGACCAACGGCGTGTCCTGCCCTTCGGTCGTCAACCGAAACGTGCCGTGGTGCACCCCCACGCTGAGCTGCGCCCTCAAGGCCTGATGCGCCCGCACCGCCTCGTCCGGGTTTATGTGGATCGGGCCCATGAACCAGCGGGGTTCGTAGGCGCCGATGGGCAGCAGCGCGAGCCGGAACGGGCCTCGGGCCGCCCCCGTCGCGGCGAAATGCCTACCGAAGCCCGTGTCGCCAGCGAAGTACCAGCGGCCAGCCCCTGGCCCTTCAATCGAGAAGCCCATCCACAAGGTCTGGTTGCGGTCGAACAGGCAGCGGCTGCTGAAGTGCCGCACCTCCTCCCCGGTGATCCGCAGGCCAGCCACCTCCACCGTCTCTCGCCAGTCCATCTCCTCCACCCGAGAGAAGCCCAGCGGGGCGACGGTGCCACCGTTGCCCAGCGGGACCACGAGCACCGGGTCGTCGCGCGTGCCAAGGCCGCGAGGGTGTCGATGTCGAGATGGTCGTAGTGGTTGTGGCTGATCAACACCACGTCGATGGGGGGCAGATCGTCGAGGGAGATCCCCGGGGCGTGATGCCGCCGAGGCCCGGCCCACTGAACGGCGCTGCAACGATCCGACCAGATGGGGTCGGTGAGCAGGTTCACGCCGTCGTGCTGCACCAAGACGGTGGCGTGATTCACGAAGGTGACGCGAAGGTCCTCGCCGGTCACCCGCTCGGGAGGGGGCGGCTGGGGGGCGATGTCGCGTTGCTCCCAAGCTGGACCCCGCCCCTCGCGGAGCATGCGAAGTCCCTTCGACCCGCTCGGCAGCGGCGTCGGCTCGGTGTTCAGGAACACCGTTCCATCGAAGTGGTCGGACGCCGGACCCCCGTAGCCCTCACTCGACAACCACCACCCCACCCCGCCTCCCGTGGCCGCCAAGGCCGAGACCAACGCTGCCCCACCGCTCAACGCCCACCGGAAGCGTCGGCCCCAACTCAAGCGGTCACGCTGTCAGCGCCCGACGCAGCATGGCCATCGTGGACTCGATCACCATGGCGGCGTCGATGCCCATCTCCCGCATCGGATCGGCGTCGATGCCCCTGTCGACGAGCAGGCGCGCGGCGCCGTGCACCGCACTCCAGCAGCCCACCGCGACCGGGAGCGGCTCGTCGCCTGCGAGCTCGCCTCGTTGCTGCCCGGTGGCCACGGCGTTGACCAGCATCTCGAAGGTGCACTTCGATTCCTCCAGGAGGTGCGGGTATTGATTCTTGTCGGCCACGTAGCCGCCCCACATGATCTCGAAGTACGAACGGTGCTCTTGGGCGAAGCGGATGTAGGCGCGGCCCATGGCCTCGAGCACGTCGGTGGCAGGGCCGACCCCGGCCACGGCTTCGTGCAACCGCTCCTCGAGGCGGCAGAAGCCCACGCAGCAGACCTCGGCCACCAGCGCTTCCTTGTCCTTGAAGTGGTGGTAGGGCGCCGCCTGCGACACCCCTGCCTCCCGGGCCACCCCCCGCAGGGACATTCCGGACACGCCCTTCTGCTCGATCAGCCGCACCGCGGCCTCGACGAGGGCGTTCTTCAAGTCACCGTGGTGGTAGCGGTCCCGTGCCATCGAGTCCATGTAGCCGACCTCCGTGCGCGATCCCACCGAGGGCCTCACCTGGCCTTCTCGGAGCGCATTTGAACACTGAACAGTTTTATCTTGACGCCGTTCAGTCAGATTCTTAACCTAACAGCGTTCACTTGGAGAAGGTTCCCACCGACTCCGCCGCATCGGCGCCCCTTTGGGTCGCCGGCCCCGACCCGTGCGCCCTCCCCCCGGCGACGTTGCACCCGTGCGTCCTGGAGTCCCCATGTTGTTCCGCCTCGTCCTGGCCCTCACCCTCAGCAGCTGCATCACGGGTGCCGACGCCACCACCGCACCCCTCCAAGCATCGGCCCCCGTCCGGGTCAGCACGGCACTGGAGGCCCCCGACACCCGCCGCGTCGTGGCCCACGGGGTGACGCGAAGCACCCAGCGCGGGGCCATCGGATTCGTGGAGGGCGGACGGCTGTCGGAGCGCCTCGTCGACCTCGGGGACGTCGTGACGAACGGTCAGGTCCTCGCCCGCCTCGACCCCGCCCCCTTCCGCAACCAGGCCGCCGCTGCCCGCGGCCAGGTGAGGACCCTCGAGGCCCGGCTGCAGGGACTCGAAGCCGACCAGCAGCGCCTCGACGCCCTCACCGTGGGTCAGAGCGTCTCCCGCGGGGAGCTGGACCGCATCCTAGCCGACGTGGAGGCCGTCCGCGGCTCCCTCGACGCCGCCCGCGCCGCCGCGTCCGACGCCGACCGACGCGCGGCTGAGGCGGTGCTTCGGGCTCCCTACGCAGGCTTGGTGGTCGCCGTGAACGCCCAAGCAGGCGAGACCGTCGCCCCCGGCATGCCCCTCCTCGAGCTCGCGGGGGACGGGGCTCTGGAGGTCGAGATCCAGGTGCCGGAGAGCTGGTGGGCCCTGGTGGTTCCGGGGCAGGACGCCGTGGTTCACCTTCCCGCGCTCGGGGAGCGCAGCGAAGCCCGCATCCAGCAGGTGGCCACCGCGGCCCGCCCGGATGGGCTGTTTCCCGTCGTGATCGGCCTCGACCGCACCGACCTGGCGGCCGGGCTGACCGCCGACGTGCACTTGGGTCTACCCTTCCACGCCGACGCCCTCGTCCCCCTCTCAGCCATCGTCGATCCGGTGGGCACAGAGCCCGCCGTCGTCCGCATCGTGGAGGGACAAGCCCACCGCGTGCCCGTGACCGCGCTGGCGCTCCTCGACGGAGGCGTGGCCATCGCCGGCGAGCTTCAGCCAGGCGAGGAGGTGGTGGTGGCCGGCCATGGCCGGGTCCTCGACGGCGACACCGTGCGCGTGACCCCGTGATCGACCTCCTGACCCGCATCCTCGACCGCCGCCGGTTGGTGGCGACCCTCACCTTCCTGCTCTGCGTGGTGGGCCTGATGGCGTGGACGACCATGCCCCGCCAAGAAGACCCCAGCTTCGTGCCGCGCTTCGGCACCATCGTGGTGCCCTTCCCCGGGGCCGACGCCGCCCGCGTGGAGCGCTTGGTCCTGGATCCGCTCCGCGACGAGCTGGCGTCGGTGGCGGACCTTCGGGAGGTGCAAGCCACCGCGCGGGCCGGCGTGGCGGTCCTACAGATCCGGCTGAACGACGACGTGTACGCCACCGATACCGCATGGGACGACGTTCGCCGCGCCATGAACGACGCCGCGCTCCCCGAGCGCGCCGGCCCCGCCCGCCTCGACGACGCCATCGGCGACCCCGCATCCTTCGTGGTGTTGGTCCACGGCTCCACCGACCCCATGGCCCTCCGCGACGGCGCCCGGGAGGTGGAGGAAGCCTTGCGGCGGGTGCCGGGGGTGGCGCGCATCCAGACCCTCGGCGACCCCGGCGCGGTGGTGCAGGTGACCATCGACCCCGGAACGGCCCGTCGCCTCGGCCTCTCCCCCGCCGTGCTCGCGGAGTTGATCGCCTCCCGGAACCGCGTGCTGCCGGGGGGCAGCCTCTCCGCCGACGGCCGCACCCTCGTCTTGCGCCCGGAGACCGAGCTCGCCACCCTCGAGGACCTCGCCGCCACGCCGATTCCCTTGCCCGGGGGGGCCGCCTTGCCCCTGAATGAGCTGGGCACCGTGGAGCTGCGGCCAGAGGCGCCCGCGTCGACCACTGTGCTCCACGACGGCCACCTCGCCGTCGGCCTCGCCGTCGTCCCAGTGATGCCCCGGGACCTTGTGGCGTTCGGCGACGCCCTGCGCACCACCCTCGACGGGCTGGACCTCGCCCCCCTTGAGCTGCACGTCATGGCGGACCAGCCGGCGCAGGTCGAGACCCGACTCGCCGAGCTCACCGGCTCCCTGCTCCTCGGTGTGCTCATCGTCGCTGGGGTGCTCTTCGCCGCCATGGGGCCCAGGCTCGGGGGCGTGGTGAGCGCCGTGGTGCCCGTGGTGGCCCTCTCCACCATGGGCGTCTACGCCATGGGGGGCGGGGTGCTGCACCAGATCAGCATCGCTGCGCTGGTCTTGGCCCTCGGGCTCCTCGTCGACAACGCCATCGTCGTGGCCGAAGCGGTGCAGCAGCACCTCGACGCCGGACTCGCCCCCATGGAGGCAGCGCGCGCGGCGGTCCGAGAGCTCGCCACCCCGCTGTTCACCGCCACCGGGACCACCCTCGCCGCCTTCGCCCCCATGCTGCTCTCGAGCGGGGGCACCGCCGACTTCACCCGCACCATTCCCATCGTGGTCGTCACCAGCTTGGTGCTTTCGTACGTGGCCGCCATCGCGGTCACCCCCTTGCTGGCGGCGATGGTCTTGCGTCCGAGCGCCGGGGAGCCGTCGCGCATGGACCGCTTCGGCGGGCGGGTGGCGGGCCTCGTCACCCGGCGTCCCCGCACCGTCGTGGCGGGGGCCTTCATGGCCTTGCTCGCCGCGGGCTCGCTCCTCCCCTGGGTTCAGCAGCAGTTCTTCCCGCTCTCAGACCAGGCCCGCCTCGTGCTCACCGTGGAGCTGCCGGAGGGCACCCACATCGAGCGCACCCGTGCCGTGGTCGCGGCCCTCGACGCCGAGGTGGCGCCCCTCGAAGGGGTCACCCACCACACCTCGTTCATCGGTCGGGGTCCGCCGCGCTTCTACTACAACCTCAACGACGTGCCATCCGCGCCCCACGCCGCCACCCTCGTGCTCACCCTGAGCGACAAAGGCGCCATCGACGACGTGCTGGAGCAGGTGCGAACCCTCGCCCAGGACGTGCCCGACGCCTTGGTCGTCGCGAAGCGGCTGCAGCAAGGCCCGCCCGTAGGGGCGCCGGTGGAAGTGCGCCTCACCGGCGACGACCTCGGCGATCTCCAGCGAGCCGCCGACGATGTGGCTCGGGTCCTCCGCGACGTGCCCGGCACCCTCGACGTGCGCACCACCGCGGGCCTCGGCGTGCCCCAGCTCACCATGGCCATCGACGACGCGTCGGCCTCTCGACGGGGGGCGACCCGCACCGACGTCGCGTTGGCGCTGCTGGGCGAGACCCGCGGCCTCGATGCAGGCACCTGGACGGGAGGCTGGGACGACGTCCCCGTTCGTGTGCGCGGCCTGGACGGCGAAGCCACCGACCCGGCTCGCCTCGATGCCCTTCCCCTCCCCCGCACCCGCGTGCCGTTGGGCCAGGTCGTCCGCAGCGAGCTCGAGTGGGGGCCTGCGGCCATCCACCGCCGCGACGGCGTGCGGGAAGTGCGGGTGCTGGCCGAGCTGGCCCCCGGGACCACGTTCAGCGCCGTGCAGGCCGAGGCCGAGCCGTTGCTGGCCCCCTTCGACCGCGCCGCGGTGCAGCGGAGCTGGGGTGGGGAGAGCGAAGGCAGCCAGGAGGCCAACGCCGCCCTGCTCGCCACCGTGCCTGTGGGCCTCGGCCTGCTCGTCTTCTTCCTGCTCCTCGAGTTCGACAGCATCCGTCGGGCAGGGCTGGTCTTGCTCACCGTGCCCCTGGCGGCCGTGGGCGTCGTGCCGGGCCTGGCGCTGTCGGGCTCGCCCTTCGGCTTCATGAGCCTCCTGGGCGTCATCGCCCTCACCGGCATCGTGGTCAACAATGCCATCGTGCTCATCGACCGCATCGACCGCGCCCGCGAGGAGGGCCTGTCCGTGCCCGACGCCGTCCGTGACGCCGTCCGCGTGCGACTGCGCCCCATCCTGCTGACCACCGCCACCACCGTGAGCGGCATGCTGCCCCTGGCCTTGTCCAGCTCCTCCCTGTGGCCGCCCTTGGCGTGGGCCATCATCAGCGGTCTGCTCGCCAGCACCCTGCTCACCGTGCTCGTCGTGCCGGCCCTGTACCTGCTGCTGTTCGGGGGCCTGTCCAAAGGGGGTCAGGCACCATCTGGACACCCCCTGTCCAACGGGGGTCAGGCGCCATCTGGACACCCCCTGACCAAAGCGCGCCTGACCCCCGGTTGGACACCCCTGTTGGCCCTGCTCCTGACCGGGCTTGCGCTGGCCACCACCGCCCAGGCCGCCACCCTCACCCTGGACGAGGTCCTCGCCCACGCCGCCCAGGCCCCCCTCGCCACCGCCGCCCAACAAGGCGCCCGGGCACAGCACCACGACGCCCAGACCGCCTGGTTCGCCAGTGTCGGGCCCGCCGTCGGCGCCACCCTCACCAGCGTGGAGCGCGACAACCCGGTCGAGATCGACACCCCCTTCGGACCCATCACCCAGCAGCCAGCCTCCCAGCTGGACGTCGGCCTCGACGGCAGCCTCCCCCTGCTCCGCGCCTCGGGCTGGGCCGACGCCAGCGCCGCCACCGCCGCCGCCCACGCCGCCCAAGACTTCAGCGCCCGTCGCATCCAAGACCAGCAGCGCCAGGCCGCCGCCCTCGTCTTCGACCTGTGGACGGTCGAGGCCCAGCGCGACGCGGCCCGCGCCTTCGCCGACAGCCTCCAGGCCGTGGCCGCCCAGCTCCTCGAGCAGGAGGCCCAGGAGCTCGTCGTGCCCGCGGATCGACTCCGCGCCGAAGCGGCCTACCTGTCCGCCGACCAAGACGTCTTCGCCCTCGAGCAGCAGGCCCTCGTCCTCCAAGCCCAGCTCGGCGCACTCCTCGGCCTCGACGGCCCCGTCGACGTCACCCCCAGCACCGCCGAGATGCCAGCCCAAGGCACCCGCGGCGACCTCACCGGACTCGATCACCAGCTGGCCGCCCTCGCCCGGCAGCGCACCGCCGTCGCCCTCGGATGGGTGCCCGACGTCGAGCTCTACGGCCGGGTGCTGTACTCCGACAACGAATCCCTGGTCGACGACACATGGCTCGAAGGCGGGGTGCGGGCCACATGGACGCCCATCGCCCGGGGCACGCGCATTCCCCGCCTCGCCTCCCTCTCCGCCCAGCGTCGCGCGCTCACCGAGCAACGCCGCGCCGTGGCCCTGCAGATCGACGTCGACCGGATCCGTGCCGAAGCCGGCATGCGGACCGCAGAGCGAGGCGTCGACGTGCGCCAGCGCGTGTTGGAGCAGTCGACACAGGCGGCCACCGTGGTCGGCGATCGCTACGACCAGGGGCTGGCCACCCTCACCGACGTGCTGCAGGTGGAGGCCGAGCGTCGCCGGGCCCTGGCAGCTCTTCGCACCGCCGAGGTCGACGTGCAGCGGCAGGGCATCGAGATGCGGTGGGCCTCAGGGGCGCTGTAGGCCGTCAGTTCTGCCCGTCAGATGACTTGCAGAGACCTTCAGCCGCACCGCTTCGCGCCTCCTCTAACGCCTTCCGCACGAGCGACAGCGACTGCCGCACCTGCTCCCGCTGCTCGGCGGGAATCTTCTGCATCACGAGGTCGAGGGTGCACACCGTGAGGGCCCGCAGTCGGTCTGCCTCGACCCGCCCCTCCGCCGTCAGCGTCACTTGGACCCTGCGGCGATCGGCCGGGTCTCGTTGCCGCGTCACGAACCCGCGCCCGACCAAGCCATCCAACAAGCGGGTCATCGCGCTGGGAGAGCTACCCGCCGTTCGCGCGAGGGGTGCGACCTCAGTGGGGCCATCCCGCAAGGCTTGCAGCACGACGCACTGCGGGATCGTGACCGTGCCACAGCACACCTGATCGCGCTCCCATTGGGCGAACAAGCGGCCGAAGGCAATGATGTCGTCGACGGGTTCGGTCATGGCTTCCTGGCGGTCATCCGGTAGCTCCAGACGATATCCGCCAGCGCCGCCATCTGCCCGGCCCCCAAGCCCTCAGCCGCCTCGGTGACGATGGGATCCGCAGAGCAAGCGAGAAGGCTCGCGGCCGACACGCGCGTGAACGACACATCGACGAACCCCGCATCACGGATGGCGTCTAGGTAGGCGCCCTCTTGGATGGCGCCCGCCAAGCAGGCCACGTAGGCAGAGGGTTCCTTGGCGACCTCCTCGGGCAGGGGGGCGCTGAGGACGATGTCCGACACCGCCAGCCGGCCGCCGGACCGCAGCACCCGGAACGCTTCGCGAAACACCAAGGGCTTGTCCACAGACAGGTTGATCACGCAGTTCGAGATCACCACGTCCGCGGAGTCGTCGGAGAGAGGCAGCGCTTCGATGAGCCCTTCGCGGAACTCGACGTGTCCATGAACCCCCATGTCCACCGCGTTCTTGCGGGCCGCCGCCAGCATCTCTGGGGTCGTGTCGACACCGATCACCCGCCCTTCGGCGCCCACCGCTCGAGCGGCGAGGAAGGCGTCGAGGCCAGCCCCCGAGCCCAGATCCACGACCGTTTCCCCAGGGCTGAGAGAGGCGAGAGCCGTGGGGTTGCCACAGCCCACGCCGAGGTTCGCGGCGTCGGGGACCCCGTCCAGCTCGTGGCGGCTGTAGCCCATGACGGTCGAGGCCCTGCGCGCGGCTTCGTCGCCCTCCGGACTGGCTTCGTTCGTTCGGCGCGACACCACCTGGGCGTAGCTGTCGCGGACGGTGGCTAGGACTTGGCTTGGGTCGTACGGCGTGGTCATCGGTAACTCCTTGCGGCACACATTAGTTGCATGCTGCATGTATATACATGCAGCATGCAGGTATCGCAACCAAGTGCGCTCGCGGAGATGCGCTCAGGGCCGCGGCCTACGCCAAGAGCAAACCCCAGCCGAGGCCCGCGTAGAACAACCCCGTGCCGACCGCGATCCCCGTCGTCGGTTGGTCGAACCAATACCGCACCGAGATCCCGAGGTAGATCGCCGGCACACAGGCCACGAACGCGACCCACGCAGGGTCGCCCAGGGCGGCTGGAAGGTCGCGCACCGAGGGGATCAACACCACCAAGGCCGCGATCACGACCCCGAGGGAATGGGAGAGGTTCGATGCCATCGCGGCCCACGCAGGCTTGTCGCGGCGGACGGTCTTTCGATACGTGCAAGCCAAGGAAGAGCAAGTGCACGTGCACTCGCTGCTGTGGCTCGAGGTGTTCGACGCCGCGATCGTGGAGCACCACTCCCAGCCCCTCGCTGCCCGCCTCCACCTCGCTGGCCGAGCGATCGCCGCCCACATCGATTCCGATCCTGAGCCACCGCGCCGGGCCATGAGCCTCTCGATGAAGCATCCCGTGTTGTTGTCAGGCTTTCAGGGCGTTTCTCGCCGGTGGGTGGAACGGATCGCCGAAGAGGCCTGCCCATCACCCGCCACCCAGAGCGATCGGTTTCGGGCCCGGGTCATCGGGTCGGCCACCATGGGGCTGGTGGACGCCACGATCCGCGAGTGGCTCCTGCACAGCGAGGGAGCGCCGTTCGTGGCGCTGTGGGACGAGGGATTCGCCCACCTCGCAGGACTCTTGGGTCCAGCTTCCACACCCGTCAGCGCCTGCTAGATGATGGGCTCCGCCGACGACCCCCTCGACGACGACGCCACGTCACCGAGTCCAGCGACGTCACGGCGTACGGGGAGATCGTGGGCACGCCGGGAGGACAGAGGAGAGGACAAGAAGCATTAGGGCCCCCCACAGCCTATCCTAGCTGAGATTGCGGGTGGCCACGACGGTGGTAGGAGAGCCCGGCCGCCGGCGGCGCCCCGCACGCCGGCAGGTGTCCTTCCGAAAGGTGTGGTTGTTCCGTATCCACACGGCTGCGGCATCTACCGCCGCCCATTGTGTCGGGTGACTTGGGCTGTGGGAGGCAGCCATGGTGCATCAAACGCCCGCCGCGAAGCGGTGGACCACCATCATCGACGAGCAGGAGGCATCCGGTCAGACCATCCGGGCCTTCGCGAAGGGGCGCGGCCTCAATGTGAGGACCCTGTCCTGGTGGCGGTGTCAGCTCGGGCGCTCTCGGCGGCAGCAGCGGGCGCCGGCCCAGCAGCCGGTCTCGTTCGATGAGGTGCGAGTGGCTGAGGTCGGGCCCGATGGCACCGTCGTCATCGCCTTCGACCATCTCGAGGCGCACATCGTGGTCGACCACGA
>Ga0316204_10012884_pt1 | contig 10101 bp, 7 predicted proteins | sample 6monrhotite_MG_2_FD_205661 | JGI IMG/M metagenome (GOLD analysis project Ga0316204, IMG submission 205661) | Microbial mat bacterial communities from mineral coupon in-situ incubated in ocean water Damariscotta River, Maine, United States -... | ecosystem: Environmental > Aquatic > Marine >... | reverse complement strand
CCGAGACCTTGCTTTCAGCTGTTCATTTGAATGAGGTTGGTCAAACGTTGGTTGCTGAATTGAGCTACGGCCAGCAGCGCCAATTGGAAATTGCACTTGCGCTTGCTGGTGCGCCCAGGCTGGTGCTGTTTGATGAACCTGCCGCGGGTCTTTCTCCGACAGAACGGACAGAGTTGGTTGAGATACTTCAATCATTACCTGATCACATCAGCTACATCATTATCGAGCATGATATGGACGTCGCGCTGCGCGTTGCTGACTCTGTCACGATGATGCACAACGGACGTATCTTCAAAGAGGGCAGTCCGGAGGAAATTGAAAACGATCCTGAGGTCCAGGAACTATACCTGGGGCATGCCCATGCTTAAACCAAATCGCCAACCTCTAAATGCGTCTTCCACAGTTTTGCAGGTCCGCGATTTGCACGTGTACTACGGACAGTCACACGCGTTGCAGGGTGTGAACTTCTCGCTCGAAGAGGGGGTTCATGCGATTGTTGGTCGCAATGGTATGGGCAAAACCACCCTCTGCAATACGATCATGGGCTTGCTGCAGCCGCGCCGTGGTTCGATCAAATTTCACGGACAAGATATCAGTGGAATGCCTTCGAATAAGATTGCATCACTTGGCGTTGGGTATACGCCGCAGGGACGACGCCTTTGGCCATCGTTGAATGTTGACGAACATCTGCGCCTTGTGGAATCAAGTGGTGCTTGGACCATCGACCGAATTTACGAGACTTTTCCGAGGTTGTACGAGCGTCGTGGTAACGGGGCAGGGCAACTCTCGGGTGGTGAACAGCAGATGTTGGCGATCTCCCGTGCACTTTTGCAGAACCCAACGTTGCTTGTACTGGATGAGCCAACCGAAGGACTGGCTCCTGTCATCGTTGATCAAGTCGAGAAACTATTGGTGGAGTTGGTCGCCGAGCGTGATGTCGCAATCCTGCTTATTGAGCAAAATATTGCTGTCGCAACATCGGTTTCCGAGGACGTCGCTATTATGGTCAATGGCCAGATATCGCTGACACTTCCATCACAACAATTGGCCAATGACCGGGTTCTGCAAGAACGATTGCTGGGGGTTGGACGGCATTCTCACGAGGACTTAGAGCTCCCGACAATTGCCGAGCATGTGCCTGAACTGGTTGATGCTTCTTCGATAGAAGAGACCGTCCAGGTCGAGGCCTTGGAGAGCGAAGAGCCAATAGACACTGAGATGAACAAGGTGCCTTCATCGCTGGTTTACGTGCCGCCGACCCGTTGGTCGAGCGCGGCGTGGCGAGATGGGGACGCGAGTGACCTCGCGCAATCTCGCTCTCAGTCACCTACGGCGAGCGCGCGTCCCTTCGATGAAAAACCAGCACCCTTGTTTACGGAACCATTTACGTCATTGGATGCCATTCATGGCAACGATGTCTATGTCGTCGGGACCTTCGATACCAAGGGTGACGAGCTAAGATATATCCGTGACACGATCATTGATCAGGGCATTCGTGTACGCACCGTTGATCTTTCGACGACGCAAAAGCCATCTTCTGCAGATATACCGTCTCATGTTGTCGCGGCGTATCATCGGGGTGGCGCGAATGCTGTGTTCACAGGCGACCGCGGATCATCCGTGGGGGCTATGGCTGAGGCGTTTGAAAATTGGCTGCGGCGGCAACAAGGTATCGGTGGCATAATCTCCGCCGGTGGGTCGGGTGGAACTGTACTGGCAACAACTGCGATGCGGAGTCTTCCCATTGGCATCCCAAAGGTCATGATCTCCACAGTAGCTTCGGGCGAGGTGGGACAGTACGTCGGCCCCGCTGATATCATGATGATGTATTCTGTGACTGACGTGCAGGGGCTCAATCAGATTTCCCGACGTGTGCTGGCGAATGGCGCCAATGCGATTGCTGGCATGGTCAAAAATGTCGCCGGGCGAAAAACAAAGAAACCCGCGCCAGTCGATAAGCCGGGCCTTGGGTTGACCATGTTTGGCGTTACAACGACCGCTGTGCAGCAGGTCAGCGCGGCGCTAGAGGATCGTTATGATTGCCTTGTGTTTCATGCCACCGGTGTTGGTGGACGGTCGATGGAGAAGCTTGCTGATAGCGGATTGCTGACGGCAGCTATTGATCTGACGACGACAGAAATATGCGACATGATGATGGGCGGAGTGTTTGCGGCTAACGAAGATCGTTTTGGCGCATTCATTCGCACCCGTATTCCGTATGTCGGGTCTGTCGGTGCATTGGACATGGTGAATTTTGGTGCGCCCGATACCGTTCCAGAAAAGTATAAATCTCGTAATTTTGTTGAACACAACCCGCACGTCACGTTGATGCGGACCACGGCCGAGGAGAACGCCCGGATGGGCGATTGGATTGCTGGCCGCATAAATGAAATGACAGGCCCCGTTCGGTTTCTCATCCCTGAAGGTGGCGTGTCGGCCTTAGATGCTCCTGGGCAAAAGTTCCATGACCCTGAGGCCGACCGTGCACTGTTCGACGCTATTTCCGCGCGTTTTGACGAAACGCCGGCGAGGCGCCTGATACGGGTGCCGCACCACATCAATGATCCAGCATTCACGACGGCCGCCGTTGCCGCGTTGGAAGAGATAAACCCGACCAAAAGGAAACAAGAATATGCCGCGATTTGAACGACGGGATTTAGTAGAAAAGTTTCAGGACATGAAGCGCCAGGGTGTTCCGATTGTTGGAGGAGGCGCTGGGACTGGCTTATCCGCTAAGTGCGAAGAAGCCGGTGGCATCGATTTGATCGTCATTTACAATTCTGGGCGCTATCGGATGGCCGGACGTGGCTCGTTGTCGGGCCTGATGGCATATGGCAATGCCAACGAGGTCGTGATGGAAATGGCGCATGAAGTGTTGCCCGCCGTATCAAAGACGCCGGTGCTGGCCGGCGTGAATGGAACGGACCCGTTCTGTATCTTCGATCATTACTTGGACGAGGTGAAGGCAATAGGCTTCGCTGGAGTGCAAAACTTCCCCACCGTCGGACTGATTGATGGGACGTTTCGTGCCAACCTTGAAGAGACAGGCATGTCGTACGGGCAAGAGGTTGATTTGATCAAGATGGCTCATGAAAAAGACATGCTGACCACGCCGTATGTATTTAACGAAGACGATGCGATAGCGATGGCCAAGGCGGGGGCTGACATTATTGTCTGTCATCTAGGCCTAACGACGGGCGGCTCAATTGGGGCTGAGACATCGTTGAAATTAGAGGATTGCCCGGCGATGGTGGAGGCTTGGTCATCAGCCGCCCTGAAGGTTAATCCAGATGCCATCGTTCTTGTTCACGGCGGCCCGGTGTCGATGCCCGATGATGCGCAATACGTATTGTCGAACACGGAAAACTGTCACGGGTTCTATGGGGCGTCTTCGATGGAGCGGCTGCCGACTGAGATCGCGCTAACTGCGCAAACCAAAGCATTTAAAGAAATTAAGATATCGTAGGGGAGACCGGACATGTCGACAGATATTATCGGCCCAATCATTCTTTGGCTCATCGTCGGGATCATTGGCATCGTCGTTGTGGTGTATCTATTGAACTGGCTGTATCACCGCTCAACCAAGGAAGTGGCATTCGTGCGTACCGGCCTTGGCGGCGAGAAAGTTGTGATCAATGGGGGTGCCCTCGTGCTGCCGATTGTTCACGAGGTCACGCCGGTTAACTTAAACGTCGTTCGGATACCTATTGAACGAACGCGAGAGGCCGCAGTTATCACGCGCGACCGAATGCGCGTCGATATTGAGGCCGAGTTCTTTGTGCGTGTGAAGCAGACCCCCGACTCAGTCGCGGCTGCAGCATCGACATTGGGGCGCCGGACAATGGCGTCGGATCAACTTGGTGACCTTTTGTCGGGTAAATTTATTGGCGCCGTTCGATCCATCGCTGCAGAAATGTCGTTAGATGAAATGCACGAAAAACGTGGCGACCTGGTTGATCGCGTCGAAGAGCGAGCGGCTGAGGCATTGGCGCGAAACGGGCTTGAATTAGAATCGGTTGCGATCACCGATTTGGACCAAACCAATCTTGAATATTTCAATCCGGCGAACCGGTTCGATGCCGAAGGTATGACCCAATTGATCGAGTCGATCGAAGCGCGCCGTAAAGCGCGAAATGATATTGAGCAGTCATCAATGGTTGCGATCCGCACCCGCAATTTGGAAGCGGAAAAAGAAACGCTTCGATTAGAACAAGAAAGTGAAGGTGCGCGATTGGATCAGGAACGAGAGTTAGAAGCACTTCGTGCCGAACAGCGTACTGAAATCGTGCGTACCCAAACGGCGCGTCAAGCCGAGGCGGACCAAGCGCGGATTGTTAGCGAACAGGAAACGCGTGAGAAGGAAATTGGCCGGCAAAGTGCTTTGGACACTGCGGAAATTGACGCGCGTGAGAAAGTTGAACAATCCCGAATTACCCAAGAAGAAAAACTGGAGAAGGCGCGGATTGAACGCGAGAGCGAAATTCGAAAACGCCAAATTCAGCAACGCCATGATGTCGAAAGCGCAGAGATCACGGCGCAAGAAGACGTGGAGCGGGCGCGGATTGTATCTGAGCGTCAATTGAATGAAGCACGAATTATGTCCGAAGAAGAGACGCAATCCCGAGAAATTGTGCGTGAGCAACAGCTAGAAGGTGCACGCGTCCAAGCCAGGAAAACTGTTGAAACAGCACGGATACAACAGGAACAAGCGCTCGATAAGGCACGCATTGAACGTGACCGCTTGTTGCGTTCTCAAGAAATCTCATTGCGCCAATCGGTCGAAGAAGCGGAGATATCGACCCGTGAAGAATTGGAACGGGCACGGATAGCCTCGGACCGGGGATTGGACGAAGCTCGTATCTTAAAAGAAGGAGATCTCAAACGGCTTCAGATTGAACGGGCCAAGGCGACCGAACTTGCCGAGATCGAGGGGCAGATTGAGATCCTTAGCAAGCAGTCAGAAGAAGCGTCTGCGCGTGCTGCGACCGAGGGTGCAAAAATAGAAGCCGTTGCAGCAGAGGAAGCCGTATCGACTCGCCGCGAGACGGCTGTAGCCGAACGGATTTCTGCCGTTGATAAATTACTGGCCGCAAAGAATGCCGATATGGCCCTGATCGCCGCAGAGGCAGATAAGATCACCGCTGCAGTGGCGGCAGAGGGGCAACGTCTTAGAAATGAAGCCGAGAACTTGCTTAGTGAAGACGCTCGAGCCGGGCAGTTGCGTTCCAAGATGATTGATCGTCTTGAAGGCATAGTTCGTGAAAGTGTTAAGCCGATGGAGAATATCGAAGGCATCAAGATTTTGCATGTCGATGGATTGACCAATACAGGCAGTGGCGGTAGCCGCTCGCCGACCGACGAAGTAATCGAAAGCGCGCTTCGTTATCGTGCCCAGGCCCCGTTGATCGACGAGATGATGAAGGAGATCGGTGTCGAGAATCCTAATGTGGCTCGGATGGGAGACATCTTCCGATCTGCCAAGGATGCACAGAGCATTGCGAAGGCGTCAGAAGACAAGAAGAAGGAAGACTAACGATGCCCGAAATCTATCGATCGAGCGTTCTAAAAGTCTCGTCGGATCGGGTGTGGGATGTCGTCCGCGATTTTAATAACTTGCCTGCGTGGCATCCAGCCGTTGCCGAAAGCAGAATAGAGGGTGGTGCGCCGTCTGACCAAATCGGATGTGTTCGGGCGTTTCGCCTCAATGACGGTGGGTTTATTCGCGAACGTCTATTAGCGATGTCCGATTACGATCTCAGTTGCACATACGCTATTTTGGAAAGCCCCATGGGGGTCGAAAACTATGTGGCAACGGTCAAGCTTACGCCGATCACAGATGGCGCCCAAACGTTCATTGAATGGTCGGCCGAGTTCAACTGCGACCCAGGACGCGAAGACGAGTTAATTGCCCTAATTGGTGACGATGTCTTTCAAGGTGCCTTCAACGCCTTGAAAGAACGGTTCGGAGGCTAATTTGGTCACGGTCTCGCAAAGCACAATTATCGATGCACCGATTCAAGCGGTGTGGGCAGTGCTGCGCGATTTTAATGGCCACGATCGTTGGCACCCTGTGGTTGATCGCAGCCATGTCGACGACGGCTTGAAAACGGATCAAGTCGGGGCGGTGCGGAATTTTGTGCTGACCACAGGTGAACGAATTCGAGAGCGCCTTCTTAGCTTGTCGGATAAAGATCACAGTTTCAGGTACACGATTGTCGAAAGTGACGTGCCGCTTTTGAACTATGTCGCTGAAGTGTCATTAAAACCTGTGACAGATGGCAATCGTACATTCTGGTTGTGGCGCTCAAAATTCCAAACCCCAAAAGGACAAGAGCAAGAACTGAAAGACGTGGTTGAAGAAAACGTTTATCGCGCGGGGTTTGAGGCAGTGCGATCTGCTGTTAGCAGCACACCATCGATGTTGCACTCGATTACCACGGCAACTGGGCAAGTTGACGCCAAAGCGATATCGATTAATCGCTATGGCGGACCCGAAGAATTGCTGCCGATAGATATTTCAGTGGCCGCGCCAGGCCTCGGCGAAGTGCGAATTCGCCAAACCGCGATTGGGGTCAATTACATCGATGTTTATTGCCGGACCGGATACTTCAATTTGTTAACGCCACCAGGCGTCCTAGGTATGGAGGCTGCAGGTGTTGTGACGGATGTTGGTTCGGGGGTGCGACACTTGCAACCAGGTCAACGGGTCGCATATGCGTGCCCACCAGTTGGGGCCTATACGTCGGTTCGGACCATGGAGTCATCTTTGGTCGTTCCACTGCCTGATTTTATTGATAATGAGACGGCGGCAGCTGGCATGCTGAAGGGCATGACCGCCGAATTCCTGCTGCATCGCGTGCACAAGGTCCAAGCCGGCGAGACTGTTCTGGTTTATGCGCCAGCTGGTGGCGTTGGACAACTCTTGTGCCAATGGGCAAAGCATCTGGGTGCCCGCGTGATTGGCGCCACGTCAACCGAAGCCAAGGCTCGGATTGCCCGTGCTGCCGGTGCGGACCATGTGATCTTGCCGGGCGAGCGAAGTCTCGAGGATCAAGTCCGTGATCTCACAGGGGGCTATGGTGCTGATGTGATATTCGATGCGGTCGGCAAAGACAGTTTCGCACATTCCGTCGCGGCACTCGCAAATTGTGGCCATCTTGTCAGCTTTGGGCAGGCATCGGGAGACATCGGCGATTGGAACATCGCATCGCTGGCATCCAACTCCGCGACGATTTCGCGTCCTAATTTTGGCCATTACACTGATACACCAGATAAAGTTGCCGCGATCACGGATCGGCTGTTTGCAGCGATTAGGGATCGCGTAATCAAGGTCGATGTTGGCGCTAGATATTCATTATCGCGGGCCGAGGATGCTCACCGTGCTTTAGGAAATAGAGAAACAACCGGGTCCACGGTTTTGCTGCCGGATATTTCAAGCATTCAATGACACTAGAACAGATAGAGTGATATTAGATGAAACTCGCAGTTTTCGAATTCCAAGGACGAGAATATGTTGGTGAATTGAGTGCTGATGGCACAACCATCAGCCCATATGACCTGCATGCTGATCAGACCGCGACAGACGGAGTGGTCGCGTTGATTGGCTTAAACATTAAACCGATAGGCGAAATCCCACTTGGGGATGTGACGCTTATGGCTCCGGTGCCCAGGCCGCGACGTAATGTATTTTGCGTCGGCAAGAACTATCACGAGCATGCACATGAATTCGCATCTTCTGGGTTTGATAGCTCTGCGGCTCAGGGGGCTGTGCCCGAGGCGCCAATTGTATTTTCGAAATTGCCAGAAACGGTTATTTCAACCAGGGCAGCGATTAAGTTGGACGCCAGCGTCACAACCGCAGTCGATTACGAGGCCGAGTTGGGTGTCATTATCGGCAAAACGGGCCGCAACATATCGCTTGAAAATGCTATGGAGCATGTTTGGGGGTATACCGTAATCAACGATGTAACATCACGAGATTTGCAGGGTAAGCACAGCCAGTGGCTGATTGGAAAATCACAGGACACATTCTGTCCGATGGGCCCATGGGCGGTGACAGCAGATGAGATCGATCTCTCAGACACGGCTGTAAAATGTTGGGTCAATGGTGATCTCCGTCAGGACTCGAATACGAACCTACTGATCTTTGATGTACCGACAATCATCTCGGCTATTTCTAATGGCATCACGTTGAAGGCTGGCGATGTTATTGCAACGGGCACACCTGCGGGTGTCGGCATTGGCTTTAAGCCGCCAAAATACCTAGAGAGTGGAGACGTTGTCCGTATTGAGATCGATGGGATTGGCGTGCTCGAAAACCCAGTAGAGGCGATATGACTGATGGCTGATCGTCAACTCGGCAGCATGGTGATGGAGGATGCAGGAGAAGGCCCTGCAGTCGTCATGATTCACGGGTTGGGTGGTAGCTCCAATAGTTTTGAATGTCTGATGGATACGTTGGACGGCTATCGCGTTCTGCGTCCTGATTTGCCGGGTGCAGCACGATCATCGTTTCGGCCTGGATCGAATGCTCTTGGCGGCCTGGTTACCGCTGTCCGAGAGCAACTTTCGGCGGTTGGCATTGAAAGTGCGCATTTTGTTGGGCACTCGATGGGGACGCTGATTTGCCAGTATCTTGCTGTGGATCATCCGTCATTGGTCAAAAGCTTGACGTTGTTTGGACCGATGAAGGAGCCACCTGTCGCCGCCAAACAGGCACTTCGTGAGCGTGCAAGCATCGCACGGCGTGACGGCATGGCAGGCATCGCCGAGCAGATTTCGATGGGCAGTGTTGCAGGGGCGTCGCGGACGTCTAATCCAGTGGCCAAGGCATTCGTCCGCGAGAGCTTGATGCGCCAACAGCCAAATGGTTATGCATCCCATTGCGAAGCGTTAAGTGAGTCGACTGCTGCAAAGCATGCTAAGATTTTATGTTCGACGTTGCTGGTCGCCGGGGAACACGACCCTGTTACGCCTTTGGCGATGGCTCGGGCGATGGATGAAGACATACAGAATACCATGCTGGAAGTTATTCCAGAAATATCCCATTGGATGATGATTGAGGCGCCTGAGCGCTCGGCAGCGCTGCTTAGGGAACACCTCGACAGAGTGGAAGGATAAGCAGATGGCAGATGATGCATTTACAGGTTGGGGCGGCGGTAACGGCAACGGTAATGGCGCTTCCGCAATCACGTTCTCGAACGTACGAATTCTCGATGGCACGGGTGAGATGCCCTACACAGGTGAAGTCACCATTGAGGGAAATCGTATCAAAACGATTAACCGCTCTGGCTCAGGGATGAGTTGGGGCAGCGATGGCGTAAACCGGATCGATGGTCGGGGCATGACGTTGATGCCAGGCATGATCGATGCGCATTTACATCTGACTTGGAACAATGCCCCTGGGATTGATGCCATTCAGATGATGCCCGTCGAAGAACACGTTTTGAGCACCATTGAGATGGCCAAGCTGATGCTGGATTCTGGTTTCACCGCGGGACGTGGCGCAGCAGCAGCAAAAGCCCGCCTCGATGTTGTCATACGGAATGCGATTAATGCAGGGCGGGTGCCAGGGCCGAGATACACAGCGGCAGGACCAGAGATCACAATCGTCGGTGGGCTTGGCGACGCGACGTTACCGCATATCCCAGATAAAGGACTGAACCTTGGTATCGTGTGTTCGGGTCCAGAAGAAATCCGGCGCGAAGTGCGGACCTTGATCAAATGGGGCGTCGATACGATTAAACTCAATCTATCGGGCGAGGAAATCACCGGCATGCCCGCCGAAGTGACGCAGATGTCGGAAGAAGAAGTGGCCATGGCCGTATCTGAAGCGCGCCGCCGCGGTAAAACAGTGGCCGCTCACGCGCGCTCCATGGGCTCTATTCAGCAGTGCGTTCGGCACGGCATCGACTTCATTTATCATGCCTCGTTCACCGATACTGAAACGTTGGATATGTTGGAAGCGAATAAGGAAAAGCATTTCGTCGCTCCTGGCCTGGCGTGGCTGCTCAATACTGCGCGTAATGCTGGGGATTATGGAATCAAGCCAGGGTCGCCGATCACGATTGCTTACGAACGGGAGTTAGAGCACGCCGTCGA
>Ga0316204_10012883_pt1 | contig 10101 bp, 9 predicted proteins | sample 6monrhotite_MG_2_FD_205661 | JGI IMG/M metagenome (GOLD analysis project Ga0316204, IMG submission 205661) | Microbial mat bacterial communities from mineral coupon in-situ incubated in ocean water Damariscotta River, Maine, United States -... | ecosystem: Environmental > Aquatic > Marine >... | reverse complement strand
CCTGTACATTTTCGATCTCATCGAAGTGGGCGCGGTCCTCTTTCCAATAATTCGGGTTACGCTTGGTCACCGTGCGGACGCCGGCCTCATGTTCAGCCAACGAGTAACCGCCTGTGCCGACACCGGATTGCCACTCGAGCGACCCGTCACTGTTCGCCGGACAAACGCCCAGATGATAATCGCTCATCAGGAAGGCGAAATCCGCGTTGCCGCCCGTAAGTTGGACGATCACTGTTTCCTTGCCATCGGCCTTAACGGACTCGATACCTGACAAAATACCCTTCGCCGCTGACTTGGAATCCTCGCCCAAGTGATGTTGCAGTGAAACCGCAACGTCGGTAGCGTCCAGCGATTTGCCATTGTGGAATTCAACACCTTTACGGAGTTTGAAGGCCCATGTTTTGGCATCTGGTGAGGCTTCCCAGCCTTCCGCCAGTTCACCGACCAGATCGCCATTGGGGGCGATTTCCGTCAAATTGTTGCGGAGCTGACCAAAGCTGACGTTAATCATGTAAGTATCGAGAATCTGGCCGGGGTCGAGCGAATCACCACTGCCGCCGCCGGTCAGGGCCTGGCGCATGCGGCCACCTTTTTTCGGGGTCGCAGCTTCCGCTTTCTTGAGCACGGCAGAAGCCGCTGTCAAGGATACACCAAGTGCCAAGGCGCCGGTCATAAAGCCACGACGCCCGATGGCACCGTTCTCGAAGGACGTTTCCAGACGTTTGACTTTCGCCACAATTTCTCGATCCGAAATACCTGCCGCCAAACCGGCCACTTCGCGATCATTCGGTTTTCTTGTCATGAAGATACTCCCTAAGTTATTTGCCAACCGTCATCGGGTGACAGCGGGGGAGCCAGTCTACAACAAAAATTACGAAAGGATAACCGCCTTCATGAGAGCGCAACACCCTCAAGGGTAATACGATGCATGAGCCTGCGTGACCCATGGTAATCGTTCATGGCGTAATGCCAAGTCGCCCGATTATCCCAAAAAGCAACAGACCCCGGACGCCACTGGAACCGGCACGTGAACTCATGTCGAGCCCCGTGGGCATAGAGAAACGCCAGCAGTGGCGCGGATTCTTCGGCAGTCCATCCATCGAAACGAACCGTAAAATCGCTGTTGACGTAAAGCGCCTTCCTTCCCGAAAGGGGGTGGGTGATAACCACCGGGTGCAATGCATCCTGTGTGGCCTTGTCCGCATTTGCTATTCGTCCGTCTTTTGTATATTCGCTTTCGGCGATGCTGGCGCCAAACACATGGCGACTGGAATGCCATGCCTGCAGGCTTTCCAGCGTGGATTTCATACCCTCGGACAAACTCTCGTAGGCCCGGTACATGCTGGAAAATAGCGTATCGCCACCGGTTTCAGGGACTTCGCGGGCATACAGTATGGACCCCATGGCCGGAATCTGGTCGTATGAATGATCCGTATGCCAATCGCCGCCAATATTGTCCGCTTGATCCGCTTCCTTGAGCACCTGAGCGATCATCGGGTATCCATCAAGGGGTTGGAAAAACCGGTTAATATTGATGGTCCCCCAACGCTCGGCGAACGCGATGTGCTGTTCCGGCGTCAGGTCCTGATCCCTGAAGAAAATCACGGAGTAACGCCGGTAAGCGTCATCAATCTCCCGCAGGGCGGTTTCACTCACCTGTCCCAGATCAACCCCGGAGATTTCGACCCCAAGTGCCGCAGACAGCGGGCGGGTCCTGATTTCCGTGTACGCTAGGTTATCCATTGCCACCATCACTCCAATTCCTGACGCTGACAGCTAAAACACGATAACATTGCGAAGGGCATCACCCCGTTTCACGGATGCAATGGCCTCGTTGATATCCTCGAGTGCGTAGCGACCGGAAATCAACTCATCAAGCTTCAGGCGACCCTGCTGGTAGAGTCCGACCAGATTAGGGACATCAATGGCGACCCGTGAAGATCCCATTTTTGATCCGATGATTCGCTTCTGATCGCTGGCAAGGCTCAGGGGGTCGAACTCGGCCATCACATCGACCGGCGGCATGCCGACGAGAACCACCGTGCCATTGGCACGCAAAAGGTCTGGCGCTTGCTCAATGGCGGGCTTCGCCCCCACAGCAACAAAAACCCAGTTGGCTCCCAGCCCATTGGTCAGGGCTCGCACATCCTCAACCAGCGTTTTGCTGGTCGCATTCAGGCCATGGGTAGCACCAAATTGTTTCGCTGCTTCCAGTTTTCCTTCATCCAGATCAACAGCAATGACCGTTTCCGCTCCGGAAAGGACGGCCCCCTGTACGCTGTTCAGGCCGACGCCGCCGGTGCCGATAACAACGACGCTCTCACCCGGCTTTACGCCAGCTGTATTCACAACCGCGCCCAACCCGGTGAGGACGCCACATGAAATCAGGGACGCACTATCGAGCGGGACATCCTTGGGAATGACCGCAACTTGCGAGTGATGCACAACCGCCTGTTCGGCAAATCCACCGGTTCGCAATCCGTGGATAATATTCTCTCCATCATGTGAATGCAGCGGGGTCGCCTGATCGAGGGGGAAAGTCGTCTCACACGTGGTCTGATGACCGTGGGAACAGGAATAGCATGTGCCACATGAACGGATCAGGGTTACCACCACGTGATCGCCGACACAGACGTCGGCGATGCCATCTCCGACCTCCGCGACCACGCCCGCCGCTTCGTGGCCATAGACTGCCGGAAGCACACCACCCCATCCCCCGTCAGCATACAAAATGTCGCTGTGACAGATGGCGCAGGCTGCGATATCGACCTTCACCTCTCCTGCGCCCGGGGGGGCAACGTTGATATCTTCAATAACAAGAGGTTTGCCAAACTCACGACAGACAGCTGCTTTCATCGATAATCTCCCGAACAGGCCCCTTTGGGGCAACTCACCATAGATAACGATATTGGTTCTACGATGTGTCTTGAGGGCCATAAACTGAATTCGGCATGGCCCCTGCCAAAATTAAATTTGTTGCCCGAATGCCGAGGTAACGGCCGCGCCATTAAACCGGCAACAGGACCCGAACACGGGTACCGGTTCCCGGTGTGCTTTCGATATGGAAACTCCCGCCCAGGATCTCAACAAGGCGTCGGGTCAGTGGCAGGCCCAGACCGGTTCCCTGATGTAATCGTACGAAGGAGTTTGCCACCTGACCAAACTCGGAAAGAGCGACCTCAAGTTCAGCAACGCTCATCCCGATTCCTGAATCCATGACGGAGATTGAAAGTTGGCTGGAGCTTTCTTGTTGCACCACCACTGTGATGGTTCCGCCGGCGGGCGTGAATTTGACCGCGTTTGACAGCAGGTTGATCAGGATTTGTCGGACGCGGCGCTCATCGGAGACAACAGTCGGGATAGTCGCGGGCACGTCGCGAACGATTTCCACCTCCCCTTTGTTGGCCTGCGCCTGGATAAACTGGATGCTGAAGTCGACCGCAACTGCAATATCGACGACCTCGTTCATAACCTCCAGCTTTCCGGCCTCGATGGCGGAAATATCAAGAATATCACTGATGAGTTCGAGCAGATGCACCCCGGAGCTATGGATATTCGATACATATTCCTTGTAGTGATCGTTCTCCAGCACCCCAAAGGTCTCATGGCGGATCGAATCCGAATACCCGATAATTGCGTTTAATGGTGTTCGTAGCTCATGGCTCATGTTGGCAAGGAAACGGGTTTTAATCTGGCTGGCCTTTTCCGCTTCTTCTTTTGCGAGGGACAGGTCATGGGTCCGCTCTTCAACGAGTTCTTGCAAGTGTGCACGGTGCTCCTGCAATTCCCGCTCCGCTTCACGGCGCTGGTTCACCTCGGTTTCCAGCAATTCATTTTGCTGTTTGAGCTCCCGGGTGTAACTCTCCTCTTTTTCTTTGATCTTCTGGCGTTCGGCGATCATCTGGTTTGCCGAGTGCGCGATTTCTTCAAATTCAGTGAACTCCATACGTGATGGATCTATCGATACGGCGTGTTTCTCTGCACGCTGGAAGAACAGCATGAGGACATCAAACCCCTCTCGGGATGCCCGAGCTAACCGACGCGCAGAAACCCACGCAATAGAAAAGAGAACGACCAGTCCCGACCCGATCTTCAGAATGGTCCAAAACAACCCCTCTTCAGCCAAAATCCGTTGAAATTCTACGAGCCGATCAAGCTCATTGATAAAAACCCCATAGCCCACGTACCACTCCCACTCGGGAATTTCGTTAACGTAACTCAATTTTGGGGCGGAGGTGTTGGAACCGAACGCCGGGATCACGTATGAAACAAAGCCGCCACCGGTTTTGGCTGCGGCGATCAGTTCACGTGTAATCTTCACGCCATTTAAATCCGTGACATCCAGCATGTTTCGGCCTTTGGCGGGTTCGCTAAGGGCTAATCCATCCCACTGACCAATAAACACATAGTCGTCCGCGCCCGCCGATAACTGTTCGACCCGGAGCAGGACCTCCTGTTGAGTTTTTGTTGCAATGGTGTCCGTGTATTCTCCGGCACCGATGATCCACCCGAGGGGCTCGAACAACGCCACAAAAGACAAGTCCCGGATCTCGGCGTCGCCCTGACCGGGCGTAATGTCGTCGGCCTCCACGAACGCGCCATCCCCGCTTGTTGTAATTTCAATCACGGAAGCAGCAAGCCGCCGCGTATGATCCGGGCCGGTTGTCAGCATATTGCGGCCATCATTCTCCGCGCTGACAGAGGACAGCTCCAAAGTACCGGTTGTGTCGATAACGAAGAACCGTCCCTCGCCCTCGTTGGGGCGGAGAGCGTGGCGGATCAATTGGGCAGTTGCGTCCCTTCCCAGCCCGGCAATGTTGTTGTGATACAGGCTGTCGGCGATTGCGATGGCTTCATCCACCTGAGAGCGAAGCTTTTCCTTCTCCAGAGTTTCCATTCGGCCCTGAAGGTAACGGGCATAGGAAATGACATCGTTTACCGTGCTTTCCAAATGTTCTTTTTTTTCTGCAACATAGCTTTCGGCACGGGCATCAGCATTCCGCGCGATGGTGCGGTGCTCATCGTATAGCCATAAGCCGCCAAGCATCAGAATTGACACAAATGCGACCACCAGCATTTGAAATGGTGGCTGAGTTGCAATACTCGGCTTTCCCATATAGACCCTCTCCCGTTAAGCAATACCCCTACTAAAATGAGGTTATGCTTCTCCTGCGGGCACTCTGGCAGTGTCCGGGGATAAATTCAATTGGCGTATACGGAATAATGATCGGCACTTGATCGAGAAAGAAGTTCATATTGTTATTTAATAACAGGCATTTCCTCCGGTGCGCGGCGACTGAGCCATGCTGCTCCGTCGTCGGTAATAACGATATTCTCCTCGTGCACCATCTGTTTGCCGGGCGCAAACTCCATCCCCGGTTCCAGTGTCAGCACAACTCCTGCCTCGAGAGGGGTTTGATCGCTTGCGGTATTGGACGGCCATTCGGTTAATTGCATGCCCAAACCATGCCCCAGTCGCCCCACATCGTTGCCGAGCGCGCCGCCCGCCTCCATGACGGACCACATGGCGTTATACACATCGGTAGTTGTCGCCCCCGGTCGAGCGGCAGCAAATCCCGCATCGGTTGCCCGGTAAACCACGTCATAAGCCCGGCGCGATGCATCCGGCGCATGACCAAAGGCGAAATTCCGGTCAAAATCGCAGAAATAGCCATCAAACGTGGTCCCGGTATCAATAATCAGAATATCACCATCACCTAAAATACGGTCTGTCGGTCCCATGATGATATTGTCGTAACCGCCCGGTCCGGAACCCGCGACCACATAAGGCGAGTTGTCGGCACCGCGCGCCAGCAAATCCAGCCGCAACCGGCGACAGTTCTCCCGCTCGCTTTCCCCCATGACCAGACTATCCGGCAGGGCCTCGAATGCTGCTGATGTGAGATCACAGACGTAGTGGATTTTTGCGATTTCCGCCGGTGACTTAACAAAGCGGAGTCGGTGCAGCGTCGAGGCGACATCCACGAACGGCGTGCCTTCCATCATGTCGCGCAGCCTGTCAAAATCACCGACAGGCATCCGCAATACGCTTTCCGCGCCCAGTGATGCGCCCAGACGACCAAAACGTCCGGCTTGTTCCTTCAGGGCCTCGGCGACCAGAGAAATACCGTCGTCATCGGGCCGGGGGGAGGACCATGTGCGAATGTCGTCGAGCCATGTTGCGCGCATCCCTGCGGCACCAATCCCCGGAATCACCGCGATGGGCTTTCCGCGCAATGGAAGGACGACAAACCACGGACGGGTAGGGCTTTCCCAGAACTGGGTGAAGAAGCCCGTAAAGTAACGAACCTCCGCCTCCGTTGTCAGCAGCACGGCATCCAGCTCCAGCTCCAGCATTTTGGCCTGTATACGTCCCAGCCGTTGTTCGAATTCGGCCTGCGGGAAGCCGCGGGGTGGAGGCATCAGCATGTCGTTAAGTCCCTTGGATGTTTGATCTTTAACAAGCGTCCCCGCTCGGGGACATACCGTCGAAAAGCATCTTGGCCTGAACCGCGACGCCTCGACAATACCTGTGGTGTTCTTTTCTTTCTGTGTTCTCTACTGTTGCCCCAGATTGATCTCGCCATCTACAGAACTCGAGGCCGCCATGGAAGACATCGACCGTCTGGACAAACGCATCAGCGATCTGGAACAGCACATCGCCCATCAGGATGCCGCCCTACAGGATCTCAGCGAAATGACCGCCCAGCAATGGAACGTCATTGACGCTCTGACGAAAAAAACCGAACGTCTGATGGACCGAATCACCGCAGAAGAAGAAGCTGTGGCGACCGGTTCCCAACAAGAACCCCCGCCGCCGCACTACTGAATTTGGTAAAGCCCCCATAATGACCATTCCCCACCTGTTCCTGATCGTTCTGGTCAATCTTGTGTGGGGCAGCCTGTTCGTCATTGCAACCCTTGGGCTTCACCAGTTCCCGCCGTTGTTGTTCACGGCATTACGATTTGGTCTGTTGGCCGTCGTGTTGATACCGTTTCTGCGCATCATTCCGGGGCAAATGAAGCAAATTAGCAAGATTTCCGTGGTCATGGGTGTTGCCATGTACGTCACGCTCTACCTTGCTCTCGCATGGACAGAAAGTACCGCCGCGGTTGCCGTTGTTGGGCAGATAGAGGTCCCGATTGCCGTGTTCCTTGGCATCCTGTTGCTGGGCGAACGGGCATCCCCCCTGCGGTTGGCTGGCACCGGGCTCGCGTTTGCCGGTGTCATGGTGATCGGCTTCGACCCGGCCGTGTTCAATAGCCTTGATGCGCTCGGCATGATTACCATCTCGGCCGGTTTCTATGCCCTCGCCATGATTTTGATAAGAGGCCTGAATAATGTGAACCCGTTTGTGCTCAACGCATGGATGGCGCTGATTAGCACCATTCCGCTATTGTTTTTGTCTTACGTTTTTGAGGGTGACCAGTGGGCGGCCTCATTCGGCGCCGATATGTGGGGCTGGAGCACTCTGATTTATTCGGCTTTTATCGGCTCGCTGGTTGGTCATGGCGGGATGTACTATCTGCTGCGTTTCTATCCCGTCGGCACCATTGCACCGTTCACCTTGTTGACGCCGGTGTTTGCTGTCACCGGCAGTATCATCTTTCTGGGTGACTCGCTCACCCTCGCATTGATTGTCGGCGGCCTGTTGACGCTGGCCGGGGTCGGCTGCGTCAATTTCGCATCCCGAGGGGAAACTACGGATACCGCCCAATGACAGCAACCAAACCGCCGCCCTGTTTTGTCTACGTGCTGGGTGCTAATGGACCCAGCGGATACCGGACTTATGTCGGTTGGACGACGGATCTGGCTCGACGTCTGGAGCAACACAACACCGGGACCGGTGCCCGCTCCACCCGGGGGCGGGAATGGGCAATACTTTACGCCGAAGGGTATCCCAACAGGAACGATGCCATGAGCCGGGAATGGCACCTGAAACGGGACCGGCGATTTCGGAAAATATTGACGGAAAACATCGTTGGGAAACGCTGAGTGCATGACATTTGGTGTCCATGCCCCTACTATCGCGAACCCAAAATCAACCCGGTCCCCTGTCGTTCCCATGAAGCCTTTTCTTGTTGCCGCCTTCTATAAGTTTATGTCGTTTGATACGTTTGCCGATGTGCAGGCGCCGTTGCTGGAAAAATGCAAGGTAGAAGGGGTCATCGGGATCATTCTGTTGGCGCGGGAAGGTATCAACGGCACCATCGCCGGCACCGACGAAGGCATCGCAAACGTGCTGAATTTCCTGCACAGCGACCCCCGCGTCGGCGACTTCCCGCACAAGGAGTCCCGCGCCGACAAGCCGCCCTTCAAGCGTATCAAAGTCCGCCTGAAGAAAGAAATCGTGACCATGGGCGTGGAAGATATTAACCCTAACAAAATCGTCGGAACTTACGTCGACGCGGCGGCATGGAATGAACTGATCTCCGACCCGGACGTAATTCTGGTTGATACCCGCAATGATTACGAAGTTGAAATCGGCACCTTCAAGGGCGCCGCCAATCCTGATATCCGGTCGTTTCGGGAGTTCCCGGACTGGGCACAACGCAATGGCCTTCTTGATGGGCAAAAGAAAGTCGCCATGTTTTGTACCGGTGGAATTCGGTGCGAAAAATCCACCGCCTACCTGCGCCAACAGGGCGTAGACGAGGTCTACCATCTGGACGGGGGAATCCTAAAGTACCTGGAAACCGTTCCGGAAGAAGAAAGCCTGTGGGACGGTGAGTGTTTTGTTTTCGACAAACGCGTTTCCGTCGGGCATGGCCTGAAGCCCGGCCCCTACAGCAGCTGCGTCGGATGCGGCCGCCCCGTCAGCGAGGCCGACAGATCGTCTCCATTATACGAACGCGACGTCTGCTGCCCCCGGTGCCACGCCGATATCACACCAGAACAGCGCCACCGCTTCACCCAACGACGCGACCAGATGGACCGGGCACGGACCACTGCTTCCCAATAAAGGAGGCGCGACATTACGGCGCCACAGATGGCACCTAAGGTGTTACAATGGTGGGACATTAGGAGTAATGGCGGAGGGAGCGGGATTCGAACCCGCGTTAGAGTTACCCCTAAACACGCTTTCCAAGCGTGCGCCTTCAGCCACTCGGCCACCCCTCCGCAGGGATCTGTCTGGACGGGGGGATAGTCGTGACCATCGCCGTCCTCAGGCAGGCGCAACCTAACTTAGACATGCCCATGGGGCAAGGCCTCTCAACACCCATTTGGGGAGGTTTTTTCCAGTTTATTTCGTTTGTTTACCACGGCAGGCGCATCCCGCGCCGGATCAGCCTTGGCGACCATCCGGGCCTTCTTGATTTCCACAGGCACTCGCCTTGAAACTTCCCCTGCAAAGGCTCTAAACTCAAGTAACCGAGTTCAGGGAGAACCGAGATGTCCGACACCCCGCGAGATGAGCATGGCGCCGAAGGTGCCGTGCGGACGCGACGCGAAACCGTATGCGAGTCAAGCCGACCTCTCGACATTCTGCTGGTTGACGACAACCCCATGAACCAACAGACCATTGGCTTCATCGTGGATCGAATGGGCCACGAAACATCGGTTGCATCGAGTGCGCAAGAAGGCATTGATCTTGCCCGCGAGACTTACTTCGACATCATCTTGATGGATATTCACTTACCCGACATGAATGGTAAGGAAGCGGTCCGCCAACTGAGGGCCAATCCGGGGCGCTCCGGCGCACGGCCAATTCTGGCGATAACAGCCGATGCAGAACCCGAACACCTTAGCAGTTACACAGAGGCAGGCATGGATGGCTGCATCTCGAAGCCGGTGGACAACGCCTATCTCGCCCGTGCTTTTGACGATGTCATGGGTGAAACACTGCATCATATATCGGAACATGACGTCCCCCTGACTGAAGAAGACTTCGCGCGCGAAGAGGCCGACAGGAACGCCGCTGCGGGCCGGGATGAAAGCATCGCCGCATTTCTGGCGTCGCTCGGCACTGTCCCGACGGATCCCGAGTAACGCTGCCGGGGCATGTTCACCTTGGAAATTCGCCGATTGTTGCCCCCGCCTCGCGGTTCGGTCATCGGCACGTCACGCCACACATGTCCGTCCTGATCCCGTCTGTTATC
>Ga0316204_10012881_pt1 | contig 10101 bp, 13 predicted proteins | sample 6monrhotite_MG_2_FD_205661 | JGI IMG/M metagenome (GOLD analysis project Ga0316204, IMG submission 205661) | Microbial mat bacterial communities from mineral coupon in-situ incubated in ocean water Damariscotta River, Maine, United States -... | ecosystem: Environmental > Aquatic > Marine >... | reverse complement strand
TTACCACCGCTGTTTATGATATGGGTTCCTACTTGATTAATGAGCACGATTTCAGATTGTAAACGCTCTAAAATAGTCGCATTTACCTGTTTCATATCATCAGCAATCAGGGCGTAAATCTTTTCAATATTCATTCGGTTATCTTTTGTTTAAGGCTAAGTAGTGCAAAGCCTGTGAATGCTAGGGGGCGGGCCGCTAGCTGTCAAGTTTCCTTTTATATAGGGGCTTATCTGCTAGTTGGGTGGTAATTGCCAGTTTGTGCTAAAAAAGCCTAAAAAACTACCAAATAAGAGGTTAAATACTTTGACCAAGAGTAGCTGAACCTATACAATTGCCGGCTCAATTTAACACAGCTTTGTCGACTTATTTTCATATCTGACGAGGCTTTACTGGAGAAGATTCAATGTACGCGGTAATTGAAACTGGCGGTAAGCAATATCGAGTTGCGGAAGGCCAATATTTAAAAGTTGAAAAACTTGATGTTGACGAAGGCGGAAGCTTAGATATCGATAAAGTTTTGATGGTTGCTAATGGCGACGATATCAAAATTGGTGCTCCTTATGTTTCTGGTGGCAAAGTTTCGGTTAAAGTTAAAAGCCATGGTCGCGGCGATAAAATCCGAATCATAAAATTCCGTCGACGTAAGCACTCGCGTAAAACGCAGGGTCATCGTCAACATTATACTGAAATCGAAATTACAGGCATTAGCGCAAGCTAAAGCCTAGTTAAGGAGTAATAATATGGCTCATAAGAAAGCTGGTGGTAGTACCCGTAATGGTCGCGATTCCAATGCGAAGCGCTTAGGTGTTAAATGTTATGGTGGTGAAACTGTATCAGCAGGTAGCATCATTATTCGTCAACGTGGCACTAAAGTTCACCCTGGTGTGAATGTTGGTCGCGGTGGAGATGATACTTTATTCGCTAAGGCAGACGGTGTTGTTAGTTTTGAAATTAAAGGCGCTAATAAGCGTAAGCAAGTGAGCATTATTGCTGCTGCTTAAGAAATTCCTTTATATTTCTTCTAAAGAACCTCGTCGATGACGGGGTTTTTTGTTATATACAGAAAGAAAATTAGCAACATACTAAGATGGTGTTGCACAAATAGGTACACACGATGAAATTTGTAGATGAAGCTATTATAAAGGTTCAAGCAGGCAAAGGTGGTAAAGGTGCTGCTACGTTTCGTCGTGAGAAATTTATTGAATTTGGTGGGCCTGATGGTGGTGATGGTGGTAACGGCGGCCATGTGATTATGGTGGGTGACGTTAATTCAAATACTCTAGCCGATTTTCGTTTTGTTCAACATTTTAAAGCTGAAAATGGAAGAGGCGGTGCACGTCGTCAAATGACGGGGCGCGGCGGAGAAGATCAAATTATTAAGGTGCCACTGGGCACTCAAATCTTTGATGACAATACAAACGAACTTATTGGTGATGTTGTTAATGATGGCCAGGAAGTTATCATTGCTCGTGGTGGCGAACACGGTATCGGTAACGTTCATTTTAAAAGTAGTACGAATAGAGCTCCTCGCCAATTTACATCAGGCTCTGTCGGTGAAGAACGACCTATCCGTTTAGAATTAAAAGTTCTAGCCGATGTCGGTTTGTTAGGGTTACCCAATGCAGGTAAATCTACATTTATTCGTTCCGTCTCAAGTGCAAAACCTAAAGTTGCTGATTATCCTTTTACAACACTATTTCCAAACCTTGGTGTTGTGAGTGTAGAAGAGCATCGTAGTTTTGTTGTAGCTGATATTCCTGGAATTATTGAAGGTGCAGCTGAAGGGGCGGGTTTAGGTCTCACATTTTTAAAACACATTTCTCGTACACGTTTATTATTACATGTTGTTGATACGGTTCCTTTTGATCATGAAGTTGATCCTGTTGACAGTGTAAGAGTTATCGAAAATGAATTAGATAAGTACGGGCAAGATGTAAGTAACTACACGCGTTGGCTAGTTTTAAATAAAATTGACTTAATACCTGAAGACGAACGAGAAGCCTATTGCGATGACATTATTGAACGTTTAAATTGGAAAGGTCCAGTTTATAAAATATCTGCTATTAAGAAACAAGGCACACAAGCCTTATGTTTTGATATTATGGCGCATGTAGAAGGGCAGTTAGCCTTGAATTTGGCAGAAAATGATAATGCAGATGAAATACAAGTGGTAGAAAAGAAACCAATAACAGCATTAACAGAAAAGAGTCATTTGGATAAAGAATAAAATAACGAATACGAAGCTATAATAAATATAATGAACAGCGACCAATCCCAGTATAGAGATCAACTAAAATCATCCCATCGTTGGGTGGTTAAAATTGGTAGCGCCTTATTAACAAATGACGGCGCGGGTTTAAATAAAGAAAATATAAAAGTTTGGGTTGAACAAATTGTTAACCTGAAAAAGCAAGGTTTAGAAGTTGTATTGGTTTCATCAGGTGCGGTTGCCGAAGGCATGAGTCGTCTTGGTATTAGCGAGCGTCCAAAAGCCGTGCATGAATTGCAAGCTGCGGCAGCAGTTGGCCAAATGGGCTTGGTTCAAGCTTATGAATCAGAATTTAGCCAATTTGGTTTACATACCGCACAAGTTTTATTAACGCATGATGATTTATCTAATCGACAACGTTACCTCAATGCTAGAAGTACTATTCGTAGTTTGCTGGACTTGAATGTTATTCCTGTGATTAATGAGAATGATACCGTTGTTACAGATGAAATTCGGTTTGGTGACAATGATACCTTAGCAGCACTGGTTGCAAATTTAATAGAGGCCGATCATCTAATTATTTTAACGGATCAAGATGGTTTGTTTGATAAAAATCCTCGCTCACATTCAGATGCAAAAATCATTCAACAAGCCAATGCTAATGATGCATCGCTTGATTCAATGGTTGAATCAACCGGCGGTAAATTTGGTAGCGGAGGAATGTTAACAAAGTTACGTGCTGCACGTTTAGCAGCGCGTTCGGGTACTAATACAGTTATCGCCAGTGGTCGCAACCTTAATAATTTAATGCGAATTCATACGGCTGAAAATATTGGTAGCCTTTTATTTACCGATAAAAAACCAGATACAGCACATAAGCAATGGCTTGCAGGGCATTTACAAATGCGCGGTACGCTTGTGATTGATGATGGAGCTGAAAAAGTATTGAATGCCTCTGGCAGTAGCTTACTTGCCGTTGGAATTAAAAGTGTTGATGGTGATTTTAATCGAGGCGAAGTTGTTGCCTGTGTATCCTTAGATGGGAAACAAATTGCCCGTGGCTTAGTGAATTACAATGCTGATGAAATTCGCCGCTTGGTCGGGCAGCCAAGTAATAAAATAAGTGAAATTCTTGGCTATATAAATGAAGATGAAATTATTCATCGAGATAACCTTGTTCTAGTTTGAAAATACTTCTCCTCTCAGCCTATAGCGCACAGAGTCATCAGACTTGGTGCGATAATGTAATGGCTATGTTTCCGGAATGTGAATGGACCTTATTAAGCTTACCTGGCCGATTTTTTAACTGGCGGGTTCGTGGCAATGCATTAAGTTGGGGCATAGGCCAACGAAACACACTAGAAAAAAAATATGATTTGGTTTTAGCTACATCGATGGTTGATTGCGCAACCCTACGAGGGCTTGTTCCAAATTTGGCCACAACGCCTTGGGTTGTCTATTTTCACGAAAACCAATTTGAATATCCCGTTAGCGCAAAAAATGATCATACCGAACCTAAAATGGTCAGCTTGTATAACGCTTTGTGCGCAGAGAAAGTTATTTTTAACTCAAATTATAATTATCAATCTTTTATTACCGGCTTAGATGCTTTCTTAACAAAAATGCCAGATGAGGTTCCTAAAGATACTATTAAGCTTATATCAATGAAGTGTGAGGTTGTTGCTGTTCCGATTAAGTTTAATGAAGAAGAAAATAATGAAATAGTAGTAAAAACAAAGAAGACAAACATGGAACCTGTTTTGCTATGGAATCATCGTTGGGAATACGATAAAGGGCCGCAGCAGCTTTATAATCTTATTTTTGAACTAGTAAAAAGAAAATTTAAATTTAAGTTAAATCTTATAGGGCAACAGTTTAGAGTTGTTCCTGATGCATTAACCATGATTAAGAATGATTTCCCGGATATTTTATTAAATTATGGTTTTATAGAATCAGCAGAAGATTACAAAATAGTTTTAGAATCTTCTGATTACGTTCTATCAACCTCCTTACACGACTTCCAAGGCCTTGCTGTATTAGAAGCTGTTGCTGCTGGCTGTATTCCTGTTGTACCCAAACGCCTTGCTTATACGGAAATCTTCAAAGAACAATGTCAATATCTTTCAGATTTATCTGATTCAAACAACGAAGCCATTAAAATGGCAGATAAAATAATGGAACTTGAAGAACTATGTGAAGATTTTGATTTAGATGCTGTTGATATAAAAAAATTCAGCATTAAAGAATTGAAGCCACTTTATTCTAAGGTTTTATTTAGGCGTCAACATAAATTCTTGTAAACCACTACGCATTAACACCGAGCGAGCATATTTAAAATTAGGCATCGCCTTATTTATTGTGTAGGGGGTAAGAGGAGTATGACGCGCAACCTCATCACTTCTCACAGTATGTTTAATTTCGTTGGCTTTAAGTATTTTAAACCCCCCTGTTTCTTTCGGACGATTTTCTGAAGTAAAAATAAAACCATGAATGATTGTTTTGTTAGTGCAAAAGTGTAATAAGTGATTATGTACAAAAGGTAATATCTTAGGTGATATATAATTAAAACTATCCCAGCCCAGTATTAAGTCATATTTTTTATTCGTGTAGGGGATTATCTTTTCTATTTTCTGAGTTAAGAATGCATTTGGATTTTCTTCATTAGGCCAATTTAATAGTATTAATGTTTGGATGCAGTCTGCGATAGTTAAGTAACAAGAATGTTCTGAATAAAAGTTAAAGCTATCTGTTTGAGCCTCACCCAGATCAAGTATTCTCGGTTTGGCTACGTTTTCAAAAGTATCCCATATCGAACTGAATATTCGGGTAGCAAGTGGCTCTGCATTATCTGAATAGTAGTCAGATAATGCAGGTTGTATTTTTGGTAACATTTGTAAATATTTTTTTATTAGGCGCTTTTTAGTTGTGAGTCTTGAGGTTTATTTCCGGACATTTTTTCGAGTTTAGTTTCACCCATATCTATGCTGCCTTTGAATTTAGCGCCATCTTCTAGTGATACGCGAGGTGAAAATATATTGCCATTAACTTTACCTGTTTTGCTAATGTGAACTTTATCTTTTCCGTGTAATTCACCTGTGAGCGTTCCATTTACTATAATTGTTTGAGCAAAAACATCTGCTTTAATATTGCCATTGTTACCAACGATAAGTTGATTGCCTTTTAGATTAATAGTGCCTTCGACTTTTCCATCAATAATTAAACCTTCTTCCCCTGTCAGTTCACCTTTAAATTGAATTGAAGGGCCAATAGAAGCAAGCTGCGCACTTGAACTAGGCTTTTTAGTTGTTGGTTCTGTTTTTTGAGTTGTTGGCATGCCATCATGGGGCATTTCATCAGTTTTTTTAAATTTATCACTGACATTTTTTTTCATTTCATTAATATCAAACATTCCATATTCTCCGCTGAAGTAAGAGGGGGCTTTATATTTTAAAGGGTTCACTTTTATTATAGATTTAAGTGATTTCAGCAAAGATAGTATCGTGCCAACTGCTTAAATAATGCGCAGTAGTTCTCAAGTCTGATTTGTAAATAAAATAACAGAAGAGTGTTTATAAATAACTATGATGCTAAAAGTTGATCATGTTTGAGTTCATCTTCGGGTAAAATACGCTGTTGAATAACTCGCCATTGACCATCGTCTTTCTTTTCAATTATAACTTTGATACCTAGAACACTAACACTGTCATCAGATGCTTTAACGGTTTCATGTGTTTTAAACATAATGCTTGTGTCAGTATTAACGCGAAGTTTAAAATCTGTATAGGAAATTTGTTTTATAAGATTGTTTTCAAATTAGTGACTACATTGAGTGGCTCAATCATCATAGCCAATCTTTAACGATTTGTTCTGCTTCGCTTTTATCTTGCGACATACAATAAATTCTAGTGGAATTTCAATAGGTATGATTATATGCTTTATTTAAAGGTAAGTTCTATTTACAAAGACTATCGTGCTAAATATAAGTGCGTAGGTATAAGAGGGTTTCAGGCTTTTAATTGTTTGCCATGTCTAATAGAGTTTTGGATAAAAACATCGAGACTAACTTCGGCATCGTATTTTGAATCGAAGGGGCCATAGTCAGTACCTTCTCTAGAAGCAAAGTACCATTTTGTATCAACATTAAAAAAACGACCCGATCTAAATGGGATGACTCCAGATTCGCCTTTTCTCAACATGTCCATCTTAGAGCCCTTATACTTTGATTATCCAAACGCACTTAAGTGTTATAAAATGTGCCTTATACTATATATAGATAATGGTGTAGCACTTGTATAGTGATAGGCTCATTATAATGACAAATGGTAGGGTTTGACCGATTAAATCAATGGGTTATTGCATGTATAGTGAGTGAGGCTAATTCTAAATCTTTGTTATTAAGGAAGTTATAAATGAGTACATCGAATTTACCTACAAAAAGTGAGGCTTTAGCCGGTCGAGATCAGGCACTAGAACAGGCTGATTCAAATTTTTCGACAACTCATTATGTTTTAAATAATAGCTTGCTAGAACCCTTTCCCGACACTATGCAAAGAGCGCTCTTTGGAATGGGATGTTTTTGGGGAGCCGAACGGAAATTCTGGCAGCTCCAGGGAGTGTTTTCCACGCTCGTTGGATATGCAGCTGGGATTACGCCAAATCCTACTTATCAAGAAGTGTGCTCCGGTATGACCGGGCATAATGAAGTTGTTCTTGTTATTTTTGATGAGACGATTATTTCGTATGAAGAACTATTAAAAGTATTTTGGGAATCACATAATCCAACTCAGGGAATGCGCCAGGGGAATGACAGAGGAACTCAATATCGTAGTGGAATTTATTGCTATACAGATAAACAGAAGAAGATAGCGGATGAATCAGCGAAAAAGTTTCAAGCGATATTAACTCAAAATGGATTGGACTCGATTAGTACTGAAATAATTGATGCTCCGAAATTTTATTATGCTGAAGATTATCATCAACAATATCTTGCCAAAAATCCTAATGGTTACTGTGGTCTTGGTGGACTTAATCTTCAATATGTTATTTAAAAAGAGACGATGGCAATGAAAAATTATCAAGATGTTATTGATTTCTGGTTTGATGAAAAAACAAAACCACTCTGGTTTAATTCCAACGATGAGTTTGATTTAAAACTACGTAATGAATATTTTGACGTCTACAACGCAGCCAAAAATTCAGAATTGACGGCATGGCAACAAGAAGTTCTTGGCGCACTTGCTTTGGTTATAATCTTAGATCAATTTCCTTTAAACATGTTTCGTGGTTTACCTCAGAGTTTTGAAACAGAAGCCTTGTCACGGGAAATAGCAGCTAAAGCAATCAATGAAGGTTTCGATGCAGAATTAAACCCAGAGCAAAAAGCATTTTTGTATATGCCTTATATGCATAGCGAAAATATTAAGGATCAGGATGAGTCTCTGATTTTATTTAATCAAGAAGGTTTAGAATTAAATTTAGACTTTGCTCGGCATCACTATGAAATCGTAAAACAATTTGGACGATTTCCTCATCGTAATAAAATACTGGGTCGTGAAAGCTCTAAAGAAGAATTGGAATATTTAAATTCAGATAAAGCGTTTAAAGGATAAATAATCTAACTGTCCTGAATTTCTGAAACATTATAAATTTATTTTTACGACAGCTCTTGGTCGATAGTTGCCAAGTTGGCCATCGAACCTAAGCGAGCAATAACTAACGTTAGAGAAAAAATGTATGCCAGACGAAGAGATCAATTTATTTGAATCAGTAATTCATATTACCGAAGAGCGTGATAAAAGGTCGCTTGAAAAGGCTTTGGTTGGAACGCTATCTGATTTTATTCACTTTGATTCATTAATTCTTCTTCGAATACCACGTAATTCTAATGGTGAATATTTGGAAGTTGCATCGTCTATTCCGAATAATGTTTTTCAAGATAAGCTCAATATAATTCCTACTGAATATGGAGATCAGCGGATAGAGCGGGATGATCGAATTGCTCAGTGTATTGATAATAACAAGGTTGTTTCCGATAGGCAAAGCAGTATACAACGCACTCTTTTTCCTATTGCTGTTAATAATGTAGTGACAGGTGTTATGGATATATATGGCTACGATAGCTCCGTAAACACAGATAAACTTATCAATGGCTTTTCACGTGTCTATAGTAATTTTCTCGCTATTATAAACGATAATGAACATGATACTCTCACGGGACTTCTTAATCGTAAAACATTTGACGCTCAACTCTCTTTGCTTCTATCAACAGCTGCGGCAGCAGAGAAAAATACCATGTCATCCTCGGAAAATGAACGTCGTATTGATAAAAATGATGATACATGGCACTGGATTGGTATATTAGACATAGATCATTTCAAAAACATTAATGATAATTTTGGTCATATTTACGGCGACGAAGTTCTACTTCTTTTCGCAAATTTAATGGAGAAAACATTCAGAAATAGTGACTTACTATTTCGTTATGGTGGTGAAGAATTCGTTGTCGTATTATCGCCTTCGACTGAATTAGATGCTCGTATGGTCTTTGAGCGCTTTAGAAAGAAATTAGAATTATTTGATTTTCCTCAAGTAGGAAAGATATCGGTAAGTATAGGTATGGTGAATATTAATGCTCAAGAACACCCAACAACGCTACTCGAACATGCTGATCAATCGCTTTATTATGCGAAAGAGCATGGGCGGAATCAAGTATGTAATTATAATGAACTCATAAAATCGGGTGAGCTCAAAGTACGAAAAATAGAAAGTGATATTGATCTATTTTGATATTTTATTGAAAGTCTCTAATGGCCAAAAGTTGACCCTTAATTTTGAATCGTGATAATCAATTTCCGATTAAAGTTCGAGGTACGATGCTCCCATAGGTAAATTCCTTGCCAAATTCCTAATGCACAACGTCCTTCTGTAATAGGAATCGATAAGCTGCTTGCAGTGAGTACGGTACGAACATGAGCTGACATATCATCGGGGCCTTCATCGGTATGTAAAAACATCGGGTCACCATCGGGTGCAAGTTTTGCCATAAAAGTTTCTAAGTCATCTCTTACTTGTGGATCGGCATTTTCGCAAAGCATAAGTGAGGCGCTAGTATGCTGTAAAAATATATTGCACAAGCCTGTTGAAATATTTTCATCACGTATAATATTCTGAATTTCTGATGTTACGTTATAACTGCCTCGACCATTTGTATTGACGGATAAAGTAGTTTGTTTCATTCGTGTTTTCCTGAGTGTTGGCTATAGAGTCGACTGTATAGGCCATTATTGTTTATAAGCTCATCATGCGAACCTTGCTCTATTATATGACCATCTTCAAAAACATAAACTCTGTCGGCTTTCTTAACCGCACTTAGTCGGTGTGCGATAATTAATGTTGTTCTATCTTTTAATGCTTCATTAAGTGCAGCATGTAATTTTTTTTCTGTACGAGTGTCGAGAGCAGAGGTGGCTTCATCGAGAATAACAACTTTTGGATCTGAAAGTAACATTCGTGCAATTGCCAGGCGCTGTAATTGACCGCCTGATAATCGAACGCCATTGTGACCAATAAGTGTGTCGAGTTGTAGTGGAAGTTGACGTATCGTTGATTCAAGTTGGGCTATATTAAGCGCATCCCATATAAGTGAATCATCTGCTTCGATGCCTAGAGTAATATTATTACGAACGGTTTCATTAAACATAGCTGGATGTTGTAAAACGGTTGCAACGTTATCGCGTACTACATCTAAACCAATTTCAGTTACGGGGATGTTGTCAAAATAAATCATGCCGTTTTGATGAGGATACATGCCGAGTAAAACTTGAACCAAGGTGGATTTACCTCCACCACTGGCACCTACTAATGCAATTTTTTCACCCGCTTTAATACTTAGA
>Ga0316204_10012880_pt1 | contig 10102 bp, 11 predicted proteins | sample 6monrhotite_MG_2_FD_205661 | JGI IMG/M metagenome (GOLD analysis project Ga0316204, IMG submission 205661) | Microbial mat bacterial communities from mineral coupon in-situ incubated in ocean water Damariscotta River, Maine, United States -... | ecosystem: Environmental > Aquatic > Marine >... | reverse complement strand
TCGTCAATCGCGGCACGGGCCTCAACCTCACGCCCAGGAATTGCGCTAAGACCGCTCTCCCCTGCCTCAACATCACCTCTGCGGGTGTTTAAACACAGCATTATCAGACCAGTCTCTTCAAGAGCGGCCTTTATATCCAAGCTCGATACTTCGAATGGCCAGTGGCATTCGACTGCATCGAAGCCTGCTATTTTGGCTGCGCGAATAGCATCTGGTAATGAGCGGTCGTTCCAAAGGAACCCAAGGTTGGCTGAAAACTTCATGTATCCCATTCCACATCAAATTTCGTAAGAAGCGCCTGTACCTCGGCAGGCTCCAGAGCTCGGGGGGACAGGCCGTGTGTCATCATTGCAAGACGCGCGTTGTCTTCAAGCTCCTCAATCGCGTTGCACGCGGCCTCTACGTCTTTGCCTGCAACAACAGGTCCGTGGTTTGCAAGCATCACAGCTGCGCGTTTTCCAGCAAGTCCCCTTACGGCCTTTCCCATGGCTGGGTCACCTGGCATAAAGAATGGTAAAAGCTTTACTTTGCCCAGTTTTATTATCGCGTAAGGAGTGAGCGGCGGTAAAAAATCATCCTCATTCGCATCTGGCATCATCGACAGTGCCACCGAATGGCATGCATGCAGATGAACCACAGCACCTGCCTTACTGCGTGTGTCGTAAAATGCACTGTGCAAAGACATCTCCTTTGTTGGCATGTCACCATTAATTAAATTTCCCTGCGGATCAAAACGGCTAAGACGTCCAGGATCGAGACGGCCAAAACTCGTCCCAGTGGGGCTGGCGAGCAACCCACCATCTAATGTGCGCGCCGATATATTCCCGGTACTACCGCCTGTTAGGCCCCGATCAAACATCGATTTTGCCAGCATGCAAATCTGCTCTCTCAGTTTGGTTTCATCGCTCATAAAGCTTCCAGTCTTGTAAGTGCTTGCGTAAAAAAAGTCTCGGTACCAAAATTACCTGATTTTAATGACAAAGCAATTTGGTTTCCCTGAGAATGACAAAAGGTCCAAGGAACACCTGGTGCAATCTCGGGTCCGATTTCAAGTCGTGTGACATCAAGCGCCTTGGTGATAGCGCCGGAAGTTTCGCCACCCGCGACAACGAAGCGCCGCACGCCAGCATCTCGCGCTGCCAACGCACAGCCCGCCAAGGCTTGTTCGATTATTTTACCAGCTACGGCGACACCCAGTTTATCTTGTGCAGCTTTCACGTTTGCAGGATTAGCCGTTGCATAGATTACTGGTGCTGAGGAAAGGTCTTGTGTTGAGAGCCATTCGAGCACCGCTTGCAAGCCGTTTTTGGCAAGTTCTAACGGATCAAGACGGAAAGATGGCGCACCACCTTCGATATAGCCAGACACTTGTTTGTTCGTCATTACTGAGCAACTACCAGACAAAATGATGCTGCCAGTCCCAAGCTTTGGCTGTTGATCCGTCAAGGCATCTGGAGGAAGCAATCCCTCAGCCAGATATAAGGCAGGCAAGGGCATGGCGATAGCTGATCCACCCGTGATCAATGGCATGTCCTTACAGGCTGATGCGATCACTTCGAGGTCGGTGTTTGCAACTGCGTCGACCACGACATGCGCAACTCCTTGCTGCTTGAGTGAGCTCAATTCATCTTGTAATGCTTGTGCACCTTTGGCCACAGTCAATCGATCAGCCAACCCAACAGGTCGATTAACTTGAGGTGCCAAAAGACGCATGAGGTTGCTGTCACGCATAGGAGTAAGCGGATGATCCTTCATCGAGCTTTCGGCTAGAGGTTGCTGCCCAACAAAAAGAGTTCCCATAAAGATTGACCGTCCATTTTCAGGGAAGGCTGGGCAATATATTGTCTGATCTGTATTAAGGTCTGCCATCAGTGCCTCAGCCACGGGGCCAATATTGCCGTCTGCGGTGCTGTCGAAGGTCGAACAGTATTTCCAGAAGAATCTTTCTGCGCCTGCTGAGCGCAACCAGTTTAGTGCAGCGCGTGTTTCTGCCACTGCCTCGGCAACAGGTACAGTGCGTGATTTTAGCGCGATGACTTCGAAAGCAGCCGTGTCCATGGGTGGTTCGGATGGCACCCCGATCCGAAGTGATACCTGAACGCCACTGCGCGCAAGCATGCTTGCCAAATCCGTAGCACCCGTGAAATCATCCGCAATGCATCCCAAAACTGTAGTCATTCTTTCGTTCCCCATTTGCTATTGCTCTGTTTAAAGCGTGCCAGCAAGGGCTATGCCTTGCTTGGCAAAGTCAGGCCTGCATTTTTGGCGTAAACCTTGGCAACTGCTGCGTCATCTTCCCAGCCTAACCCCATGTCTGCGGCCGCAACAAACTGTTTTAAAGCGGCTGTTGTGATCGGTGCGTTGAACTGGGTTGTTTTGGCTACATCAAGAACAATGCCAAGATCCTTGGGCCAAATGTTTACCGAACTGTGCGGCGTGTAATCGCCCGCAGCAATATGTGGCGCGCGATTTTCCAGCATCCAACTCGTGCCCGCGCATTTACTGATTACCTCAACAAATTTGTCAGGGGTGACACCTTGCGTCATACCAAATGTTAACGCCTCGGCCATGGCCGCAATATGTACGCCAGCTAGCAGTTGGTTCACCGCCTTCATCGCACTGCCTGGGCCCGCTTCTTGCCCCAGCTCAAATACAGTTTCAGAGATACTATTTAAAAGAGGGCGCGCTGCGGTAAAAGCGCCTGTCGTTCCGGACGCCATAATCGATAGGTTCCCATTCGCAGCTTTGATTGACCCGCCAGAAATTGGTGCATCAAGATAGTGAACACCAAATTGTACACAACGGGTTTCCATTTCTTTGGCGAAAGCGGGGGAAACAGTTGCACAGGCGACCACAACAGAACCGGCGCTAAGATGCGTAACCATTCCTTCGTCACCGAACAAGACAGTCTCTGTTTGTTCAGCATTCAGTACCACCACAGCAACTGCGTCCAATTCCCCCATAGCGTCGGATAGTGCTCTTGCTTGCCCACCTTGATCACGAAACTTGGCAGTCTGTTCTGGACTTATGTCGACACCCCAAACCGTGTGGCCATCTCGAAGACAAGATGAAGCTATCCCATACCCCATGGAACCAAGACCAACAACCGCAACTTTGCATTTTATACCATCCATCGCCTTCATATCAGTTTCCTTTTATCCAATGCAGAAGCTACAGCACAAACTCTGGATTGAAGAGAACAAGAGCGAGTGCCACTAACTGTATACAGATAAATGGCAACAGTGCGCAAAAAAATTCGGACAGGCTCATGTCTTTGAACGCAACGGACTTTAGATAGAACGGCATTGTCAGATTAAACTGATTTTTTATGGCAAACTGCGGATTTGGATTGTTTTGAATATAGGTGTTTGATTATTTGGCAGGCAGTAGAAGGAACTTTATGCAATTTATAATAAGATTGGGGGCAATTTAGTGCCCAACCTCGTTTAATCTGACAATGCCTCCTTTGCGACGGCCGTGGTGGCCGAGCCTATCACAAGTGCGGCTGCGGCAATCAGTTTCAATCTAGTAAACATTTTTGTATTCCGTTCTCGGTGGCAGGGTTAGTGCCCGCAAGATTAAACCACTACACAACTTCCTTATAGTCCTGTGGAACGCCTTTGCCACTAACGTACATAATACCCAAATTAAATTCAGCACCGGCATCACCCTGTTCAGCTGCTAATCTGTACCATTTCATCGCTTCTTTATTATCCTGTGGAACACCTTTGCCTTCGTCGTACATATAACCCAAAATAAACTGAGCATCGACATCGCCCTGTTCTGCCAGAGGTTCAAGTTCCTTTAGAGCAATCGCATAATCACCCGCATTATAAGCTGTCATACCCTTATCTAAATCCTGAGCGTTGACGGTGAACGGCATAACAGAGACGCTGATGAGTGTAGCAGCGGTAATCATTTTCAATTTAGTAAACATAGTTCTGTTCCATTCTAGGTTTCTATGCTTATGAAATAGGATATTCAGGCCCTTTAGGCTTTGGATGCCACGCCAAATACTTAGGATTTCATGCCAACCGTCTGGGCCTGCGACTTCGTCAGGCAGCACCTCGAAACCCACTTGGGCTTGCGCCGTTCCATTTTTTAAATGAATAACTAAAACTGCTGACATCTGAATACCCAAGTAGAAACGCTATTTCGATAATGGGAAGACTGCTGTCTTTTAGATAGGTTTTTGCGAGTGCGTACCTCAGGTTTTCTACGGTATCTGAAAATGTGTTTCCATCATCGGCGAGGCGTCTGGAAAGTGTGCGACTGCTCATACCCATCTCTTTTGCAACGATGTCTAGTTTGGCTTCCCTTGCTGCCAGTCTATCGGCGATTATATGCTCCACACGAAACAAAATACTTTTGGGAACAGCTTTGGATTGTTCCAATGTTTCCACGCAATAGCCTTGTAATACTTTCAATAATTCATCGTCGGCTGTTATCAGGGGTAGTTGCAGGTCAGCTATTTTGAATTGAATAATATTTTCTTCCCCACCAAATTGAACGTCGCAGCCGAAAAACCGGTTAAACTCTTGCACGTTAGAATTACGCGGGTGCCTGAAGACAACTTTTTGAAGACGTATCTCCATTTTGGTAAGCTGGCGTAGTGTCGTTATTATGCCTGCCGCCGCGTATTCAACATGCTGCCGATGGTTCACCGAAGCAGGCACCCCGAAATACCATGTTAAAAGCCCGTGGGCCTCTAGATTATCAATGTTAATCTCGATGGCATTACTAAAAACACGTCGATAGCATGCAATATTTTTTAATAAATCAACAACGGTCGGCGAAGATAAACCTACATATGCCAATATACCGCCGCGCTTGAAATTTCGTTTTTGCCCCAAGTGCAATCCCAAAATATCATCGTTTGTTATTTGCGCTGCATTTTCAAATAATTTGGCAATATTCTCAAATGGGGCACGGGCCTTTTCCTGTTTAATCGCGTCGGGATTTAAACCGGTTCCTTTTAACAGGTTTTGCTTGGAAACACCGTTAGAAACCAGATCATTAATCAGATCAGCAGCCCAAACCGTGCCGTGCTGAGACATAAGATCAACCAATATTAGCACCCTTCTTTATCTGCATCATACATTTGGCGTGAATTCCAAACTGAATGGCGGCAAATGTCAAGTTTTCTGATATGAACACTTTAATCTCTTGCAGATAAACTCAAGGATTACGAGCAAGTGAAAAAACAATCTGAACAAGCCGTCCACTTCTTGTCGCTGGAAGGGGTGAGAGTGGGCCCTGTTTGTCAAAAACTACGATCCGGTCAAACGCTAAAAATTACAATACACGCCAAAAAGATTACATGCCCCCAATGTCAGAATTGGGTGGATATACATTTTGCTTCGAAAAGAAACAAAAGAGTTTTGAACACCTTACCCCCGTGAGGTTGCACCAGAGACGACCTCGATATTGAGGAACGATAAATAAAAATGAATTGTTTTGGCGTGAATTCCAAAGTCTTTGGCGGAATTTCCTGAGAAATCATCAAACCAAGTTCCTATCTATGCTTTATCCAAAGGCTAATCACAGCCTATTGCAATACAAAGGAGAATTTAAATGGGACCTGCGGGTATACAATTAATTTTACTGCTAATTATCGGCTTTGTGATTTTCCTTATTATACGTTCAAGTATGAGAAAATCCCGTAAACAAGCACGTATTGCTGACGCTCTTGAAGAAATCGCTAAGTCGAAGAGTGACGGTACTAAAACTTAATTTCTTGCTATCATAAAAGTTTAACATTTTAACCAAAAAGGGGCGTTCAAAATGGAAGCCCTTGTGCGAGGTTAACTGGGAATAAGAGAGTAACAATGGAAAAAAATATAACCCTAGGTCTGCTGGCAGGTGCCCTTGTTGGCGCAGCTGCGGCAGTCGCAACATTGCCCCAGTGGCAACACCTGGTGCCCGCAAGCGGCACACTCGCTTCCTATGCAGCCTGCATAGAGAGATTTCAAGATATGAATGACAATGGTGTGATGGCTCAAAAATCTTGCAAAGCGCAACATGTTAAAAAACTGCGATATGGGGAGGCGACGCACTTTAAAGGAGGAATTTCACAGGACTTTTTTACATTTAGTGTATCAGCAGAGCCGGGCGATACGCAGGACTATGAGCGCGTTGAAGGGACCATTGAAGTGCGCGTGGATGGCGAGATAACTAAGGAATACCCGTTCAGTGCTATCTCAGAGGGCGCGCACCCCGGCGTTCGACTTGTGGGCAAGATTGAAGATGGTGCTGTTCTGAGGGGCATTAAATGGTGCGATACAGACGAACAGGCAGAGCGTTGCTTGGGGTGGACCGTGGGCAATCTCTACGGCCTGACCCACAAGTAACGATGAGCTATACCAGATTGCGGGGATTAATCAGACAAATGAGAAAACTTTCCACTTTATGTGAGTGACGCCAACTTTGTTCAGCATAAGTTCACGCTTTATGGGGTAAACGTAGCCGTCCACACATGAAAGCACCGTTATCTTGCTTTTCGCTGAGATGCGAATGTCCATGCAGCAGTCCAGCCAGCGATCCAGCCGCCTAAGTGGGCCTCCCAGGCAAGTGCCCCGGATAAGGCGGCTAAAAGCACCAAATTGACAAGGATCAGGCCCAGGATACCGCCAAGGACTGGGCGCAATGATTTTTTGTAATGGCGTCGCCGCCTGAAGTCCCATGCTTGCCACAGGCCTAGAAGACCAAAAGCTGCCCCGGACGCTCCAATCATCGGGCCGCTGGAGGTTGACAACAGCCCGAAAGCGGCTGCACCAGCGACAGCTGATAAGGCTAACACAAGAATGGTTTTGCCAGTGCCAAGGAAAGTCGCAACCCCCTTTCCCAAGGCAAGAAGAACCGCACTATTCATTGCAAAATGCACAAAATTACCATGCAACAACGCGTGCGTTAGAAACATCAGAGTTTTTTGACCTGGATAAAGCGCAGCAAGGCCTTCACCAAGCAATGGTGGCCAAAATGCGCCAAACAAAAAGACATTGAAACGCCAACTTTCAGAACCGAACCAACCTACATCTGTGAGAGAAAGTGGCAGTTCAATCGCCGCCATAACGCCAATCAGGATCCAAAGAAATCCGGGCGCACCAGGATCGATTTGGGGTGGGTTTTTGTAAAGTTGATCGCGCATATCTGGAGCCATTAAATCCCAATATGCCGTTCTCCCGGAAAATGAAAGCTGCATTTGTTAAGCGAGGTCTAGTGTGGCACTGGGCATTATCAGATTAGATTTATTTTCTATGACGTACTGCAGATTTGGGCTGGTTTTGAATATTGCTGTTTGGCTATATTCCAAGCAACACAACGAACTTTGTCCAATCTGTAAGAATATTGGGGGAATTAGAGCGCCCAGCTTCGTTTAATATGACAATGCCGTGTTCTTGCTTTCAGAGTAGGTGTAGTGTCGCCGCTAACGCTGTCGAGGAACAAGATATTGCCAAATGCCGAACCTACTGAAAATATAGTGCAACTCGGCGATCGCCGAGCATGGATTATCTGGTCACTTGCAGCCCTGGCATTTGGATACGCTTTCTTTCATCGCGTAGCACCCAGCGTGATGGTTTCTGATTTGATGAGCGAATTTGCCATTAGTGGTGCCATGCTCGGAACACTTTCGGCGCTTTACTTCTATCCTTATGTCTTATTGCAAATTCCACTTGGCGCAATTCTTGATGTAGTTGGCACACGAGTTTTATTAACCGTAGCCTTATCCATAGCCGCACTCGGTTCACTACTGTTTGGCTCAGCGACTTCCATCGAAGTTGCATACATCGGACGTGTCCTTATCGGGGTTGGCTCCAGCGTCGGGTTTTTAGGGGCGCTTATGTTGGCAGGTAAGTGGTTTCCTATTCGAAAATTTGCCCTTTTATCCGGACTTACCATGTTTGTTGCGATGATGAGTGGGATGTTGGCGCAAGCACCTCTGGCTATATTTGTTTCACAATTCGGATGGCGTTCGAGCATGTGGGGGTTAGGGCTCTTTGGTGGTTTACTCGCATTATTGGTCTATGTATTTGTGCGAAACGGGCCCGAAAACCACAAAGTTAAAAAGAAACAAAAAGACACTTGGAAGAATATGTGGCGTGGTTTAGCGCGAGCAGCAAGCACACGCGAAGTCTGGAAGATTGCACTTGTGGCGGCGACAATGTCCGGACCAATGTTGGCAGTGGGTGGTTTGTGGGGGACACCGTATTTGATGAGCGCGTATGGGCTGGCACGGCCCGAAGCTGCCTTCTACATGTCGTTAATGCTATTTGGCTGGGCTTTTGGCGCACCGTTTGCCGGGTGGCTGTCCGACTACATAGGGCATAGGAAAGCGTTGCTAGTCTGCGGCTCAGGTATTCTGTCTTTAACGTTAGGGATCATAGTGTTCCTGCCAAATGTTCCACTATGGCTAACTGTTAGCCTTTTTGTATTGGCGGGGGCTTCTGGTTCGGCAATGGCTACGACTTTTGCTTTGGTCCGCGAAGTTGCACCAACGGAAATCAGTGGCTCTGTGGTAGGGATCGTAAATTCGATGACCGTCGCTTCGGGCGCTATATTGCAACCTTTGGTCGGTGTAATTCTTGATGCCAGATGGGATGGGTCACTTATCGAAGGCGCTAGAACCTATGCGGGATCCGACTATCGTTGGAGCTTCGCGATTGTTTTCGCCTCCGCTTTGGTTGGTTTTATAACCTGTCTAAACCTAAATGATGGCACGAGGTAATAAGATACGAAGGTATCGTCCGTTTCCGCTCTCTCCGAGTGGCGCCAGCTTTGTTCCGGGTAAGTTCACGCTTTATGGGGTAAACTGAGACTGGTTCGAATTAGTCTGACGGCACCGCCAAACACCCCGGTCTCTCTCAGCGAATTCGTTTGCGTCCTAATTTCCTCCGATGACTCCGTGGTTTAGGACTTCGAGATGTATATAGAGACGTGTCGTGCCACCTAATTTACCTAAAATTCGCCTAAAGTCACGTGTCACTTTTCGAAATCTCTGGGAGAACGTGTGCGCCCACTGAAGCCACTCGCGTGGAACCTCTGTGACGTTTACTTCTGTGAGCCAGTACTTGGCCCATGCGATCTCGGAAATTACACGCCCTTCGAGGCGTAGAAAAGGCGAAAGCCATTCTCTCATTGGGTTTCCAGGGCCGTCAAACCAGAGTGAAGAAGTATATATTAAATGTGTCTCTATACGCCACAAATCGACTGGGTGATCTATGCCAAGAGATTTTAACCCTGCGTCCCCCTCTAGAAACAACTTGTCGAGAGGAAGGTTGTTGTGGTTTAACCCTTGCTCCTGAAAATCTTTTCTATGTGCGAGGGTCATTGTTCGAGCCCGCTCACTTCGGTTTCCCTCAATTGAGCGTAGGAACTCAGCTTCGTAGTTTGGATCGCGGCGGATTTTCTCCCATTTTGAATTTTTGCCAGTCTTCCGTCCCCAAAACTGACGCAATCTGTTGTAATTGGTCAGATCTGGATCATTTTTGAGCCATTCTGGATGGTGTAGTTGAATACTCGATTTGATATCCTCCGCCAAAGAGAACGCTTCTGGCATCAGTCTTTGCACGTGCCTATCCGTCAGAAGTTTAATTCGTTTGGATCGTCGCTGCGCGTTCGGATCTCGCAATGTTTCGTAAAGTACCGCTGGTGCTGCTTGGACGATACTCGGGCCATTTCGGATGGCTTCTAGGAAACGCTTTTCCTTGCTGTACTGGACTACATAATGCCAAACATTAGTATCCAATAGGATGCGTCGAGGATGGTTCTTGTTTATCATTTCCAAAGAAACTGGCTCACCTCATGGTTTCAGTTAACCCAAGCGTAGCACTTAGAATGCCTTTGACCGGAAAGGAATGTCAAGATGGGCATTGCTGGCATTGTGAGATTAAACCTAATTGAAATGGGCAGGGTGGCGAAGTAGCGGTTTCAAGTGAAAAAACCTTCCACTGTCTCTGAGTGATGCCAACTTTCTTCCGCATAAGTTCACGCTTTATGCGGCAAACTGAGACTGGTTCGAATTAGTCTGACAGCACCGCCATTTCCAAGATAAACTGTGTTCGCATGGTCCATGTGCAAACTAATCGAAAGCAGATTGTTTTCA
>Ga0316204_10012879_pt1 | contig 10102 bp, 9 predicted proteins | sample 6monrhotite_MG_2_FD_205661 | JGI IMG/M metagenome (GOLD analysis project Ga0316204, IMG submission 205661) | Microbial mat bacterial communities from mineral coupon in-situ incubated in ocean water Damariscotta River, Maine, United States -... | ecosystem: Environmental > Aquatic > Marine >... | reverse complement strand
AAGATCAAAATATTTCTCATAGGCGATTTTATATAAAAATAAAGAAAAAAAACAGGGAAGTTTAAAATTGCATCGTTTAATCGTTTAACAGCTCCCAAAGCTTATCTTTTAGGTCATTAAGACCCATTTCTGATACCGAGGAGATGAAAATATAAGGGGTCTCTTTTAAATCTTTATCCAATTCAATTTTCATTTCCGCAATTAACTCATCATCCAGCATATCTGACTTGGAGATGGCTACCAATCTGTTTTTATCCAAAAGTTCAGGATTGTACCTTTTTAGTTCATTTAAAAGAATTTCATACTCTTTGCTGATATCATTGCTATCTGCAGGTATTAGAAACAGCAGGATGGAATTACGTTCAATATGTCTTAGAAAATAATGCCCTAATCCTTTACCTTCGGCAGCACCCTCTATTATACCCGGAATATCTGCCATTACGAAACTCCTGAAATCCCGGTATTTGACAATTCCCAAGTTAGGTTTTAGTGTTGTAAATTCATAATCGGCTATTTTAGGTTTTGCGGATGTTACTACTGAAAGCAGTGTAGATTTTCCCGCATTGGGAAATCCAACCAGGCCTACGTCTGCCAAAACTTTAAGTTCAAGGGTAAATTGTTTTTCTTGCCCGGGAATCCCAGGTTGTGCATACCTGGGGGTTTGGTTTGTAGCTGTTCTGAAGTGCCAATTCCCAAGACCTCCTTTACCTCCTTCAGCCGCAATTTTTTCTTCTCCGTGTGCTGTAATCTCAAATAGCACTTCATTGGTTTCCAAATCGCGCACAACCGTTCCTAAAGGTACGTCCAAATATACATCCTCTCCATCAGCACCCGTACTTCTGTTTTTACTTCCATGTTCACCATGCCCGGCCTTATAGTGCCGTTTAAATTTGAACCCAATAAGTGTCCAAAGGTTTTCATTGCCACGAATAATGATATGACCACCTCTACCACCATCACCTCCATCGGGCCCGCCTTTTGTTATAAATTTTTCCCTGTGCAAATGCATGGATCCTTTACCCCCATTACCGGAGGTAACATACATCTTTGCATAGTCCACAAAATTCCCTTCGGTCATCGCTCAATATTCATTTTAAAAAAAGTAGCAGTATAATCTGGTCTATGTTAGTGTTCAGATCACCCTTCGACCTGTAGCGCCTGTATTACGCCGCTAAGGCGCTCTGTAATCTCTTCTATAGCTCCAATACCGTTTACGCTATAGAATTTATCCTGAGATTGATAATACTCTTTAAGAGGAGCTGTTTTTTGATTGTATTCTTCAAAGCGATTTCTAATCTTATCCTCGTCCTGATCATCAGTTCTGCCGCTTATTTTACCCCTTTCCAATAAGCGCTGTATAAGCTCTTCATCATTAGCATCTAGGGCAATAGTTGCGTCAATTTGCATTTCCTTTGAATCCATCAAATTATCCAGTGCTTTTGCCTGGGCCACGGTTCTGGGAAAACCGTCAAAAATAAATCCGTTAGCTTCTGGATGTTTTTCTACTTCATCCCTTAGCATCTTAATAGTAACCTCATCTGGAACAAGATCGCCCTTATCCATATAGGTTTGTGCTAATTTACCCAGCTCGGTATTGTTCTTAATATTATATCTAAAAACATCTCCGGTAGAAATATGCATTAAATTATATTGATCCTTCAAAAAAGCAGCTTGTGTTCCCTTACCTGCTCCAGGTTTTCCAAAAAGTACAAGATTAATCATATGGTTTTGGTTTAGTTGGTATACATCTCTTAAATTTCTTCCCTGTTCTTTATAATCTAACCCGTAACCCACAATAAACTTATCAGGAATATCTATTCCAATGTAGTCAATAGGGTATTCTCCGTTGTAAATTTCATGTTTATAAAACAGGCTTGCTATTTTAAACTCCTTGACATTGGTCTTTGAAAATAAATGGACTAATTCCTGAAGGGTCCTCCCGGTGTCAATAATATCTTCCACAATAACCACGCTTCTCCCCTCCAAATTTTCGGGAAGATCTAAGAGTGTTTCTACAATCCCTGTAGATATCAGCCCCCTGTATGAAGCTAATTTTACAAATGAAACCTCACATGGATAGGGATAATACTTCAATAAATCGGAAATAAACATAAAGGCCCCGTTAAGAACCCCCACAAATATGGGCACCTCATCTTTATAGTCCCTGGCAATTTCAGCGGCAATTCTTTTAATTGCAAGTTGTATTTCTTCTTCCTTAAGAAATGGCTTAAACAATTTGTCATGCAGCTTTATCAATGGTATAGGTTTTATAGGATGGCAAAGATAGCATTTTGCTTTCTCTTTTTTAGGCTTAGGGCGGCAGATTCTAACATTTAGATGTATTTTTGTAGCCAGTCAAAATAATCTTATTCACCTGAGAAAGTATAAGTTCATGAATTTCTTTTCTTCTGATTTTAAGCTGGGCATTCTTGGAGGAGGTCAATTGGGCAAAATGCTGCTGTACGAAACAAGGAAGTTTGACATTTACACCAAAGTACTTGATCCATCGCCTGAGGCTCCGTGCAAAATTGCATGTAACGAATTTGTACAGGGCAGCCTGATGGATTTCGATGTCGTTTACAATTTTGGAAAAGACGTAGATTTACTTACTATTGAAATTGAAAATGTAAATTTAGATGCCCTTGAAAAGTTGGAAGGAATAGGTAAAACGGTTTATCCTTCTACAAGGGTCCTTCGCACAATTCAAAATAAAGCTAAACAGAAGTTATTCTATATTGACAATCAAATTCCTACGGCACCTTTTTCCAGATTTGCATATACAAGTGAAATAAAGGATAGTGTTGCTCATGGAGGTATTGCATTTCCTTTTGTATGGAAAAGTGCCCAATTTGGATATGACGGGCAAGGGGTAAAAATTGTGCGTTCCTTAAATGATCTTGAAAACCTTCCTAATGTAGAATGTATTGCTGAGGATCTTATCCCATTTAAAAATGAACTGGCCGTTATAGTATCGAGAAATGTCCAGGGTGAAGTAATCGATTATCCGGTAGTGGAAATGGAGTTTCATCCGGAAGCCAATCAGGTTGAATATGTTTTATGCCCGGCTAGAATTGACAATAAAGTTGCTGTTAAAGCAAGGAAGATTGCTTTAATGCTGTCTGAAAAATTACAGCATGTAGGACTTCTGGCAGTTGAAATGTTTCAAACATCAGAGGATGAAATTTTAGTCAATGAGGTAGCTCCGAGACCCCATAATAGTGGTCATTACAGTATAGAGGCCAGCTATACAAATCAATTTGAACAGCACCTTAGAGCCATCCTGGGATTTCCTCTGGGATGTTCAGAAAGCAAATTGGCCGGGGTTATGGTTAATTTGGTTGGTGAAGAAAAGTATACCGGTGAAGTCGTTTATCAAAATATTGAAGAAATTTTTAAATTAAGCGGCGTTACACCTCATATTTACGGTAAAAAGGAAACACGACCGTTTAGGAAAATGGGGCATGTAACTATTATACATGACGATATAAATGAGGCTCGTAAAATAGCCGAAAAAGTAAAAAAAACAATTAGAGTAATAAGCAAATAATAAAAATATGAGCAAAGTAGCAGTAATTATGGGTAGCTTAAGTGACCTTCCCATTATGCAGGAAGCCGTTGATATTTTAAAGGGATTTGATATTGAAGTTGAAGTTGATATTGTATCTGCCCACCGAACACCGGATAAATTATATGAATTTAGCAAACAAGCTCATAAAAATGGATATTCGGTTATCATAGCAGGTGCCGGTGGGGCTGCCCACTTACCTGGAATGGTAGCTTCACTTTCTCCTCTGCCGGTAATAGGGGTTCCGGTTAAAAGCAGTAACTCCATTGATGGCTGGGATTCGGTTTTGTCTATTTTACAGATGCCCGGGGGCGTTCCGGTGGCTACCGTTGCTCTTAATGGTGCAAAAAATGCAGGTATACTTGCAGCCCAAATCATAGGCAGCAGTGATCAGTGTGTACTGGATAAAATTCTTTTATATAAAGAAGGTCTAAAGGACAAAGTAATTAAAGGTGCTCAGGAAATAAATAAACCTAAATAGGAAATTTAAGCCTTTTTGTCCTCTGCAGATTAAAACCTCTTCATTAATAAAGTAATAAACATCGGTCTATATATGAATCCTTTATTAACCCCATTTGATACCGCACCCTTTTCGCGTATTAAAAATGAACATTTTATGCCGGCTTTTCAGCAGGCCATGGAAAATGCTCGCAAAGAAATTGATGAGATTACCAATTCTGAAGAAGAACCCACCTTTGAGAATACTATTGAGGCTTTGGAATTCTCAGGGCAACATTTGGAACGCATTGCCAGTCTTTTTTTTAACCTGAATTCTGCAGAAACAAATGATACCATCCAGAAGATTGCCCAGGAAGTATCTCCTTTGCTGTCCGAGTTTAATAATGATATTACCCTAAATGAAAAATTATTCAGAAGAGTAAAAAATGTCTTTGAGAATAAAGACAAATACCCGCTTACAGCAGAACAATACACCTTGCTTGATAAAAAGTATAAAAATTTTAGCAGAAATGGCGCAAACCTCAATGAAGAAGAAAAGAAACGCCTGCGGGAAATTGATGCAGCACTTGCAACTATAAAATTAAAATTTGGCGAAAACCTTTTAAAAGAGACAAATAAATATGAAATGCACCTCACAAACGAAGATGACCTTGACGGGCTTCCGGAAAGTGCAAAAGATGCTGCGGCGCAGTTAGCAAAAAATAAAGGCAAAAAAGGATGGCTTATTACTTTGGATTATCCAAGCTATATTCCATTTATGAAATATGCACGCAACAGAGAACTCAGAAAAGAGCTGTCAATGGCATTTGGGAGCAAAGGGTTCCACAATGATGAACTTGACAATCAGGCTAATGTTCTCCAAATTGCCAATCTTCGACATGAAAGAGCCAATTTATTAGGCTATAAAAGCCACGCGAATTTCATTTTAGAAGAGCGAATGGCCGAGACCCCGGAAAAAGTATACGAATTTTTAAAGGAATTGTTGATTAAGGCAAAGCCCGCAGCTAAACAGGAATTCAAAGAACTATCAGAGTTTGCAAAAGCACTGGATGGCATTGAGCAGCTACAGTCCTGGGACGGATCTTTTTACTCTGAAAAATTAAAGCAAAAACGCTTTAACCTTGACGATGAAAAGCTGAAACCATACTTTAAGCTGGAAAATGTTATTGAAGGAGTATTTATGATAACCGAAAGACTATACGGATTGTCATTTGAAGAAGTATTTGATGTAGATAAGTATCATCCCGAAGTTAAAACTTATAAAATTTATGATAGTGACAATAAATTTGTATCCCTCTTCTATGCCGATTTTCATCCAAGGGAAGGGAAGCGCGCTGGTGCCTGGATGACTACATTTAAGCCACAATTCATATTGAATAACAAAAATGAAAGACCTCAGATTTCCATCGTTTGCAATTTTACCAAACCAACGGAAAATAAACCGTCCCTTTTAACTTTTAATGAAGTTACTACGCTCTTTCATGAATTCGGGCATGCGCTGCACGGCATTCTTGCAAATACGATCTATCCAAGCTTATCGGGTACTTCTGTATATTGGGATTTTGTTGAGTTACCCAGTCAGATATTGGAAAACTGGTGTTATGAAAAAGAAGCTTTGGAAGTATTTGCAAGGCACTATGAGACAGAAGAACCTATTCCTATGTCATTCGTTGATAGCATAAAGAAATCTGCAACATTTCAGGAGGGGATGGCCACGATGCGCCAACTGAGTTTTGGTTTCCTGGATATGTCCTGGCATGCATCTGATCCTTCTGGTATCTCAGATGTGAAGCAACATGAAGTTAAAGCTTTCGAAGATACTTTACTTTACCCTAATAACCCGGAGACGTGCATGAGTGTATCTTTCGCCCACATTTTTCAGGGTGGTTATTCCGCAGGCTATTACAGCTATAAATGGGCCGAAGTATTGGATGCCGACGCCTTTGATTATTTTAAAGAAAAAGGACTTTTCAACAGAGAGGTAGCTGAAAAATTTAGAGATGACATTCTTTCCAAAGGAGGAACTGAAAAGCCAATGGTCCTTTATAAGCGCTTTAGGGGCAGAGAGCCTGAAATTGAAGCTCTTTTAGAGCGTGCCGGATTAATAAAAAAGACGGCTTAGTTTATTTGTTTTCTTCCAATGCATCATAGCCGCCCAACAGGTCTATTACATCTTTATACCCGGATGAGTTGAGCATTTCAGCGGCACTCGCACTGCGTCCACCTTTTTTACAGTAGACATAAATGGTTTTTCCCTTTTCTATGGTCTTGAATTCATCCATAAAATTCTCATCATACCAATTAATATTAATTGCATTATCAAGATGCCCCTCTGCATACTCTTCCGGGGTGCGAACATCAACTAGTACGGCATTTTCAACATCTTCCGGTGTCAATTCTGTGATTGACATGGACTTAGTTTGAGTGCAGCTTATTTGAGTAAATAACAAAAGAATGAGATAGCCGATATTTTTCATAATTGGGTGTATTACACTTTAAATTAATATTTTCATTAAAATTAATTTATTTTTGGGTTCCACAAGTATCAAAATGACAGAAAATTATTTAAATCCTACTTCATGGGTAGACAATTACGCTGACTATCTCTTCAACTATGCCGTGGCGCGGGTGAGTGATGCAGAGATCGCTAAGGATTTGGTACAGGAAACATTCCTGGCCGGTTTAAAATCGGCTAAAAATTTTCAGGGAGCCGCAACGGAACGCACCTGGCTTATTGCTATTTTAAAACGAAAGGTCATAGATCATTATAGGAAAATTAATTCGAAAAAAGGTAAGGCCGAAGTACGAATTAATTATAGCAGTCAAAGTGATTCAGCGGGAGATTGGCTGGAAGAAAATGTGGCAGATCCCTTTAGTACACTTGAAAATGATGCTATAGAAAATGAAGAATTGGGACTAGCCATACAGGAATGTATTTCTAAGCTACCAAAAAAGCAATCTGCCGTATTTGTTATGAAAACTATCCGAGGATTAAGCACGGAAGATATATGTAATGAACTTGGAATAAATCCGTCTAACCTTTGGGTAATGGTACACAGAGCGAGAACGAATCTTATGGGTTGCCTGAATGAAAATTGGTTTAAATTATGATTAGTTGCGAGAAAGCAAGTACAATTTGCAATAAAAAACAATACAAAGAAGCGACACTTCTTGAACAAATCAAGTTAGGTTTTCACCTTTTATACTGTAAAACCTGCGCTGCATTTTCCAGGAAGAACAAAAAACTAACTATACTTTGTGATAAAGCCAATTTGCATAACCTTTCTGATCTGGAAAAGGAAAAAATGAAAGAAAAGCTTGAACATAATATCTAAAGATAATTTTCCAGGACTATTAGGATCCCCAACCAACATATCGGAATGCTTTCTACAAAAAAAGAGGCAAAATATTTTGATTGATTTCTGCGCGTCATAAGCAGCATAATTATTAAAATCAAAAAGAGTATTGTCTTTCCAATAATTTCTAACCGACTTAAATCGTCCTTAAGAAATGTTATCAAATAGAAAATAAGAGACAAGAAAAGACCAAGATTTTTGGTTTGAGATACTCCGATGCGCTGCGGTATTGTCTTAAGATTCAATTCATCATATTCAAGATCCCTTATCTCAAATGGAATTAACAATATGAGAATTAAAATAAACTGTTGGAGTATTAGAAGTCCAATGTCCCATGAAAAAGAAATAGTCGAAGATATTACAGGAATTACGACCGTAGTGCCTGTCCAAACCAACGCCACCAGCAATACTTTTAAGATGCCTGAATTCCTTAAATTCTTGTGCTTTGAAGAAACCGGCAAGGCATACAATCCTACAAGTAGGGCCAATACAAAACAAATGAACCATACCGCATAACTCAAAAAAAAGAAATGATATCCCGCAAGCGCCAATAATATAAAGCTGAAAATTTGTATTTGCCTGTGATAGCTATTCTTTACCAGAATATATTTTTTGGCTTCAACCCCGTATTTAATAAAATTATAACTCGGTATAGTTCCAAAAAAAACGAAAAGAATTAGATGCTGCCCGGGTATAATGTTTAAGTACAGGTTTGTGATCAATACCAGGCTTATTACCGCAAGCGCCACATGAATACTGGCATCCAGATAAAAATTAAAAATACGGTTCAACCACCCCATTAAACAAAAATAGCCAAACTGTTCATAACGTATCTTTTTCGTTAAAAACTTTAGGCCACTGCGCTTTGAAATAGATTATTTTACAAGAATTAATCCCTAATTTTGTTCACTATTATTTTAGCTATAAAATCCGGAATTATGACGACAGACCTGTTTGCTTCAAGACATATAGGTATACGAAAAGAAGATCTGCCCAAAATGCTTGAAACCATTGGCGTAGAAAGTATAGACCAGCTTATAAATGAAACTATTCCCAGTGAAATAAGACTTAAAAAACCTTTAGACCTCAATAGGGAAATGAGTGAACATGAATTCCTGTCACATATTAATTCCCTTTCTCTAAAAAACAAGGTATACAAAACTTATATTGGTCTGGGATATAACGAATGTATTACCCCATCTGTTATTAAAAGGAATATTCTTGAAAACCCAGGATGGTATACAGCTTATACGCCATATCAGGCAGAAATTGCACAAGGGCGATTGGAAGCCTTATTAAACTTCCAAACCATGATATGCGATCTTACCGGGATGGAGCTATCCAATGCTTCGCTTTTAGATGAAAGTACTGCAGCTGCCGAAGCGATGACCATGCTTTTTGATGTGAGGACCAGGGAACAAAAGAAAAATGAGGTGGTTAAATTTTTTGTTTCTAATGAAGTATTGCCGCAGACCCTCTCACTATTGCAAACCAGATCAAAACCCCTTGGAATTGAATTGGTAACCGGAGATCATGAAACATTCGAGTTTAGCGAGAGTTTTTACGGCGCTTTGTTGCAATACCCCGGGAAATATGGCCAGGTAAATGATTATAAAAGTTTTGTTCAAAAAGCCAGGGATAAAGAGATAAAAGTTGCTGTAGCGGCAGATATACTCAGTTTGGTTTTATTAACCCCGCCTGGTGAAATTGGAGTAGATGTAGTTGTTGGAACCACGCAACGATTTGGAATCCCTTTGGGCTATGGGGGCCCACATGCTGCTTTTTTTGCCACCAGGGAAGCTTATAAAAGAAATATCCCTGGAAGAATCATAGGGCTTACCAGAGATACAGACGGCAATCAGGCTTTGCGCATGGCTTTACAGACGAGAGAACAGCATATTAAAAGAGATAAAGCCACATCTAACATTTGTACAGCCCAGGTTTTACTTGCAGTGATGGCAGGGGCTTATGCGGTTTATCACGGGCCAAAAGGATTAAAATACATTGCAAATAAAGTCCATCATAATGCAAAACTTTTAGGTCAGTTACTTGAACAACAAGGGCTTAAACAATTGAACACCGCTTTTTTCGACACCATCAGGGTGCAGGTTCCTGATACCAAGTCCTTAAAATCAATAGCGGAAAAAAATGCTATTAATTTTAATTATATTGATAATAATACCGTTTCCATATCGGTCAATGAGGCAACGAGTAAAGACGATATTAAACTAATTTACAATTGCTTTAGTGAATTCACTGGATCCAAAGAAATTAATTCTTTTGATGAGAAAACAAAGGATGTTATTCCAAATTCGTTAACACGCAACACCCCCTTCCTGGAAAACGAGGTCTTCAATTCACATCATTCGGAGACGGAATTAATGCGTTATCTTAAAAAATTAGAACGGAAGGACCTGGCACTAAATCATTCTATGATCTCACTGGGTTCTTGCACTATGAAATTGAATGCTGCAAGTCAAATGCTTCCTTTGAGTATGCCTGCTTGGGGAAACATTCACCCATTTGTCCCGGTTGAGCAGGCAGAGGGCTATCAAATAATCCTCCGGGATTTAGAAAACGATTTAACGGAAATAACGGGTTTCGCGGGTACTTCTCTGCAACCCAATTCCGGCGCACAAGGCGAGTATGCCGGATTAATGACCATAAGAGCATATCATGAATCCAGAGGCGAAACTCATAGAAATATTTGTATAATCCCGGC
>Ga0316204_10012877_pt1 | contig 10102 bp, 9 predicted proteins | sample 6monrhotite_MG_2_FD_205661 | JGI IMG/M metagenome (GOLD analysis project Ga0316204, IMG submission 205661) | Microbial mat bacterial communities from mineral coupon in-situ incubated in ocean water Damariscotta River, Maine, United States -... | ecosystem: Environmental > Aquatic > Marine >... | reverse complement strand
GCGCGGCAAGGATCCCGGCCCATGCGCCATCCGAGCCAAGCCTTGCCCAGCTTGCGCCACCCATCGCCAGAACCGTGGTTTTCGGGCGCAAGACCTGCGGGCCAAGCGGGGTCTCGAAATGAAAGCCACCGCCGTCGATGCCGGTCAGCCGCCACCGCGTGCGCAAGTCGAGACCGCGCGCTGCCAGATCGCCAAGCCAATGGCGCAACAGGGGCGAGGCTTTCATTGATTTCGGAAAGACCCGCCCGGTCGAGCCGGTGAATATCTGCTGCTGATGGGTCTGCGCCCAACGCTTGACCTCGGCGGGGCCAAAGGCGCGCAGCATTGGCTCCAGCCAATCGGCGGCTTCGTGATACCGCCGCAGGAACGCGGGAAAGGGCTCATCCCGGGTGATGTTGAGGCCGGACTTCCCAGCCATCAGAAGCTTGCGCGCGGGAGACGGCTTTGCCTCGGTCATGATAACCGGCATTCCGGCCCGCAAAAGCTGATCCGCAGCCATCAGCCCCGCCGGGCCAGCACCGATCACCAAGGCATAAGTTTCGTTATGCGTCATAACGATGCCAGATCGCCCCAGCGCCAAGTTTTTCGATGAACTCAGCGTGTGCCGATCGCTCCTCGTTGGTTAGGCGCGGTGGCAGGGGTTGCGGGCGTGGGCGCGCGCGCCATGCGGGTTCTGCCTGCGTGCCCTTGGTGTTCGCCGTTTGCGCAGACAGACCGAAATCAGGCTGACGCCCGCCCATCAGCTCAAGATACACCTCGGCAAGGATTTCACTGTCCAGAAGCGCGCCGTGCAGCTCGCGATTGGAATTGTCGACACCAAAGCGGCGACACAGGGCATCCAGTGATGCGGGCGAGCCGGGAAACCGCCGCCGCGCGATCATCAGTGTATCCACGACACCCTGCGTCGGCAATTCTGGTTTCTTGGCCCATTTCAACTCGGCGTTCAGAAAGCGCATATCGAAGGCGGCGTTGTGGATCACCAGTTTCGCGCCTTGAACGTAATCCAGAAACCCTTGGGCAATCTCGGCGAATTTGGGCTGATGACGCAGAAAATCATCCCCCAACCCGTGCACGGCGAAGGCTTCGGCGGGCATCGGGCGTTCGGGATTTATGTATTGATGATAATTATTCCCGGTCGGCATGTGGTTCAGCAGCTCCACCGCGCCGATCTCGACCAAACGATGCCCGTCGAAGGGATCGAGCCCGGTGGTTTCGGTGTCCAGAACAATCTCACGCATTGGTTTCAGGCCCTGTCAGACGCGCGATCAAGGCAAGCACATCGGCGCGGGTTTGATCAAGGGTCCGCGTTTCGATCACATGGGTGGCGCTGGCGCGTTTTTCGGCGTCTGGCGTCTGTTTGGCAAGGATCGTTTGAAAATGCGCCTCTGTCATGCCGGGGCGTTCCAGCACGCGGGCGCGTTGCACATCGGGCGGAGCAGAGACGACCAGCGTCGCATCGCAGGCCCGATCGCCGCCGGTTTCAAACAGCAGCGGGATATCCAGCACGACCAGCGGCGCAGCGGTATGCCGGTTCAGAAACAACCGCCGATCCTGCGCGACCAAAGGGTGCACGATGGCCTCGATCTGCCCGAGCGCGCTGGCATCCGTGGCGATCCAGTCGCGCAGCGCGGCGCGGTCAACGGTGCCGTTGCGGGATGCGGCGGGATGCAGGGCGGCAATCGGCGCGACGGCACCACCACCCGGCGCATACAGCCGGTGAACGCTGGCGTCGGCATCCCAAACCGGCACGCCGGCGTCGCGGAAAATCTGCGCGGTGGTGGATTTCCCCATCCCGATGGAACCCGTGAGGCCGAGGATCAGACTCATGGTGCCAACACCGCTTGGCGCAGTTCGTCGTCAACCTCGGGCCTGCGGCCGAACCAGCGTTCAAACCCGGCGGCGGCCTGAAACAGCAACATGCCCAGACCATCCACACAGGGGTTGCCGCGCGCCCGGGCGGCGGCAAGAAGGGGTGTTTCCAGCGGCGTATAGACCAGATCGTTAACGATGGCACCCTCGGGCAGTGCGGCAAGATCGAGATCCAGAGACTGTGCGCCGATCATGCCCAGCGAGGTTGCGTTGATCAGCGTATCGCAGGTTTCAAGGCTGTCGTGGCGCGATGCCCAGGGTTGGGGTTGAACGCTGGACCCGAACTCTGCGGCCAGATCGATTGCGCGTTGTGGCGAGCGATTGCACAGCCGGATTTCCTGCGCGCCGAGATCGAGCAAAGCGGCAAGAACGGCGCGACTGGCACCACCGGCACCAATCAGCGCGACCTTGCGCGGTTGCCATTGCGGGCAGGCATTCAGGATGTTTTGCGAGAACCCATAGGCATCGGTGTTATCGGCCTCGACGCCCTTGTCGGTGAACGTCAGCGTGTTCGCCGCGCCGATCCGCCGCGCCAGAGGGGTTGCGATATCGGCGAGGGCCAGCGCGGTTTCCTTGTGCGGGATCGTCACATTCGCGCCGACAAACCCCATGCGGGGCAAGAACGCGAGAGATTGCGCAAAATCCTGCGGCGCGATCTTGAGCGGAACATAATGGCCGGCGATGCCGTAGCGGGCCAGCCAATGACCGTGTAAACGCGGCGAGCGGCTGTGGGCGATCGGGTCGCCGATGACGGCGGCGAGCGGCAGGGGGGTGCTCATCCGGGGAGGTCCTTTCGCAGCGTCAGGATCGAGAGGAGTTCGAGCAGCGGCAGACCTTGAATGGAAAAGAGATCGCCTTCGATTTTCGAGAACAGCCGAATGCCGGGGCCTTCGATTTGGTAGCAGCCAACGCAGTGGCGAATGTCATTCCAGTGGGTGGAGACATAGGTCTGCAAGAAAGCATCGGAAAAGTCGCGCATCGTCAACCGAGGAGTCGCGACATGACGCCAGACGGGCTGGCCAAAGGCGACAAGAACAGCGGCGGTGTGCAATTTGTGGGATTTGCCGCGCAGCGCGCGCAGCTGATCCACGGCGTCTTGCGGCGTGTCTGGTTTGGCATAGAGCACACCACCGCATTCAAGGATCTGATCACAGCCGAGAACCAGACCCTCAGGGCGCTGGCGCGCCGTCTTGAGGGCTTTGTGTTCGGCCAATGTGTCGGCGATATCATGCGCCGCCGCGCCTTCGGCCAGCAGGGAGGCGCGAATCATCTCTTCGTCGATACGCGCCGGAAGCACGTCGATGTCCACGCCAGCGTGGCGTAAAAGGGTGGCGCGGATCTCGGATCCTGATGCGAGGGTGAGGACAGTCATGTGGATAAGCCTGTGCGGCGATTTCGGGTTGAGATGGGGACAATTGGGCCGGGCGTTCAGATCGCGTGTTGAGGCACAGGAAGTCAAGCGTTTGCGGGCGGTTTATCCACAGAGGATAACCGTGAAATGGCATTGTGGGTAAGTTTTGTTGAAATGCCGAGTGGTTGGGGTTTTCCGCGTAAGTCGTTGGTGTATAACGATATTTATATTCGGCGCATGCGAAGCTGGCTGTGTGTTCTTCTCTGGATAAGAGAGTAATCCCACTTATCCTCTGGCCCTACTACATCATCATCCTTTTAATCTTTTCTTTATATTATAGAGGGGGCAGGCGTGGCGCGGTATTGGCGAGGCCGGTCCGATGATTGACTTCGGGCCGCGATCCCCTTAGAGAACCCGCAAAGCGGAGCCGTCCGGCCACCGTGTTTTCCGATGATATGACAAAATGTGGATACCTGAAGGTATTCTGGAGGGCTTTCATGGCCGAGAACCGTTTGAATTTGGCTGACCTCAAGGCGCAAACACCGGCGGCCTTGCTGTCGATGGCGGAAGAGCTGGAGATCGAGAACGCGCCATCCATGCGCAAGGGCGAGATGATGTTCTCGATCCTGAAGGAACGCGCGGAGGAAGGCTGGGAAGTTGGCGGCGACGGGGTGCTTGAGGTTTTGCAGGACGGGTTCGGCTTCTTGCGGTCAACCGAGGCGAACTATTTGTCCGGGCCCGACGATATTTATGTCTCTCCCGATATGATCCGTCAGTTTTCGCTGAGAACGGGTGACACCATTGAAGGGGTCATTCAAGCACCCGGGGAAAGCGAGAAGTATTTCGCGCTGACCAAGGTGACGCAGATCAACTTCAACGATCCCGAGCGCGCGCGCCACAAGGTTCATTTCGACAACCTGACACCGCTGTATCCGGATGAACGCCTGAACATGGAAATCGAGGATCCGACGATCAAGGATCGGTCCTCAAGGATCATCGATATTGTCGTGCCTCTGGGCAAAGGCCAGCGCGCCCTGATCGTGGCACCACCGCGCACCGGTAAGACGGTCTTGATGCAGAACATCGCGCATTCGATCTCGCGCAACCATCCGGAATGCTATCTGATCGTTTTGTTGATTGATGAACGCCCGGAAGAAGTGACGGATATGCAGCGATCGGTGGACGGCGAGGTTGTATCATCAACCTTTGATGAACCCGCGTCGCGGCACGTCGCGGTGGCCGAGATGGTCATCGAGAAGGCCAAGCGACTGGTTGAGCATAAGCGCGACGTGGTGATCTTGCTCGACTCGATCACGCGATTGGGCCGGGCGTTCAACACCGTCGTGCCGTCTTCGGGAAAGGTCTTGACCGGTGGTGTGGATGCCAACGCCTTGCAGCGCCCGAAGCGGTTCTTTGGTGCAGCGCGCAATATCGAAGAAGGCGGGTCGCTGACCATCATTGCGACGGCGTTGATTGATACCGGCAGCCGTATGGATGAAGTGATCTTTGAGGAATTCAAAGGCACCGGCAACAGCGAGATCGTGCTGGATCGCAAGGTTGCAGACAAGCGGGTGTTCCCGGCGATGGATATTCTGAAATCCGGAACGCGGAAAGAAGAACTGCTGGTTGATAAATCAAACCTGCAGAAAACCTTTGTCTTGCGGCGGATCCTGAATCCGATGGGCACGACGGACGCGATCGAGTTCCTGATCTCGAAACTCAAGCAAACCAAGACAAACGGCGAATTCTTCGACTCGATGAATTCCTGAGACGCGAGGCTCTCGCATGGAGACGATTGTTGCTCTGGCCACGGCGCAGGGGCGCGCAGGCGTTGCGGTAGTCCGGGTATCGGGGCCGTTGGCCTGGACGGTTTGCGAGGCCTTGGCGGGTGTGATTCCGGCGCCTCGGGTGGCGCGATTGCTGGTGCTGCGCGATGCTTCGGGGGACCGCATCGATCAGGGTCTGGTGCTGGTTTTTGAAGAAGGCCGGAGTTTTACTGGTGAACTGGTTTGCGAGTTTCAAGTTCATGGAAGTCAGGCTGTCGTTGCGGCGATGCTACGCGCATGCCTGACGGTCAAAGGTGTCCGCGCCGCAGAACCGGGTGAATATACGCGGCGCGCGTTTTTCAATGGCCAGCTGGATTTGACCGAGGTCGAGGCGCTGGCGGATCTGATCGATGCGGAAACCGAGGGTCAGCGCAAGCAGGCGATGGCGGTGCTGGACGGATCCGCCGGTCGATTGGTGGACGTTTGGCGCGAGGATTTGTTGCAGGCGCTGGCGATACTCGAGGCGGCAATGGATTTTTCAGACGAGGAGTTACCGGAGGATTTGACGCCGCTGGCTTTGGCTCCGCTGGAGCGGGTGAATGCGAGCATCACTGCCCAACTCTCCGGCCGGGTGGCGTCGGAGTCGGTGCGAGATGGATTTGACGTTGCAATCATCGGCCGGGTTAACACGGGAAAATCCACGCTTTTGAATACTTTGGCGGGCCGAGAGGCGGCAATCACATCAGAACGCGCCGGAACCACGCGCGATGTGATAGAGGTCCGGATGGACATCGGCGGGCTTGCTGTCACGTTGGTCGATACGGCTGGTTTGCGTGATACGGACGATGAGATTGAGCGTCTGGGGATCGATCGCGGGCAGGCGAGGGCGCGTGATGCCGATCTACGGGTGTATCTTAGGGAAGGTCCTGATGATCTGCCGATTGGGATGGAGCCAGATGATATTGCTGTATTCTCCAAGTCTGATCTGTCGGGCTTGCCGGGCGTTTCCGGCGCAACCGGCGACGGGATCCCGGCGCTGATCAGGTCGATAGAGCATGTTCTGCGCGAAAAGACCAAAGGGTCGTCGGTATTCATGCGAGAACGCCATTTTGACAAACTGATGCGCGCGACCGATGATCTTGGGCGGGCGATCACTGGTTTGATCGCGGTGCCAAGCGCCTGGGAGATCGTTAGCGATGATGTGCGCAGCGCCATACGATGTCTTGACGGGATTGTGGGACGTGTAGATATCGAAGATGTTCTGGGCCGGATCTTTTCGTCCTTCTGTATTGGAAAGTAGGAGATGTTTCACGTGAAACACTTCGATGTCATTGTGGTCGGTGGTGGGCACGCGGGTGTTGAGGCCGCGCTGGCGTCGGCGCGGAGTGGTGCGCAGACGGCCCTCATAACCTTTCGACGCGGTGATCTGGGCGTATTGTCGTGCAACCCGGCGGTTGGCGGGATTGGCAAGGGCCACCTTGTTCGCGAAATCGATGCGCTGGGCGGTGTTATGGGACTTGCTGGCGATTATGCGGGGATCCAGTTTCGATTGCTGAACCAGTCGCGTGGTGCCGCGGTCCAGGGACCCCGTGCGCAAGTGGATCGGAAGCGATACGCCGCGTTCGTTGGCGCCTATCTTGCACAACAAGAGCGACTTACCATAATCGAGGGCGAGGTTGTCGATTTCGTCATTGATCAAGCGGCTGTGGTAGGAGTTCGCCTTGCGAATGGAGCGACCCTAAACTGTCGCGCGGCTGTGCTGACAACAGGCACGTTTTTGGGTGGCGAAATCCACATTGGCGATCAGCGCATCGCGGCAGGTAGAATGGGCGATCAGGCATCAAACCGATTGGCCGACAGATTGCGAGATCTCGGTCTCAGGATTGGACGGTTGAAAACTGGCACGCCTGCGAGACTTAAAGGAACATCCGTCGACTGGAGCAAAGTTGGTCGACAGGATGGAGATGAACGCGCGACGATGCTGTCTTTTCTGAACACGCAGCCGGAAGCGCGCCAAGTCAGTTGTGGTGTTGCGACAACGAACCCTGCCACACATGACATCATCCGCGAGAACCTTCATTTGTCAGCGATGCGGTCGGGTAATATCTCAGGTGTTGGTCCGCGGTATTGTCCTTCAGTAGAGGATAAGATTACGCGTTTCGCGGATAAGGAATCGCATAACATTTTTCTTGAGCCAGAAGGCCTTGATGTCGATACGATTTATCCGAACGGAATTTCTACGTCGCTGCCTACGGAGGTACAGGACGCTTTCCTTCGAACGATTCCTGGCCTGAAGGCGGTTGAGGTTTATCAATACGGATATGCGATCGAGTATGACTATGTTGATCCGCGCAGTTTAAATGAGAACCTGCAGCTTGCGCAGATCGATGGCCTATTTTTGGCGGGCCAAATCAATGGGACGACGGGGTACGAAGAAGCGGCTGCGCAGGGTCTGGTAGCCGGGTTGAGCGCCGCGCGGAATGCTCGGATTTCGGAAGCGGCGATTTTTTCGCGAGACGCAAGCTATATTGGCGTCATGATCGATGACCTGACCTCAAAAGGTGTGACTGAGCCTTACCGTATGTTTACGTCACGTGCGGAAAACCGTCTTGTATTGAGGGCAGATAATGCGGACGCGCGACTCACGCCATCTGCAATTGATGCGGGGCTTGTATCGAGTCCCAGACGAGCGGCATTTGAAGCAAAGACCCGGCGTCTTGAGAATCTTAAAGCGTCGTTTGAACGGTATTCAGTGACTGGCGATGATCTAGTCAAGCTTGGGATTGCCAGACCAAAGAACGGCGCAAAGAAGACCCTCTATGATGTTTTGGGCCTTGCCGATCTGGATATCCAGAAATTCATCATTGCTTACAGAGAGGACTTTTCGTTCTCAGAACACGATGTTGCGCAGCTTCAGAAAGACGCATTCTACCGCCCATATCTTGAGCGCCACAAAAAGGAAGCGCTGCGCTTGAGATCAGAGCGCTTGAGAGAAATACCCTCCAATTTCGACTACTCGGCTATGTCTTCACTGTCGAACGAGCAGCGTGAGAAGCTCCAAAAAATCCGTCCGCGGACGATTGACCAAGCGTGTAGAATTGAAGGCATGACACCTGCCGCGACATTGCTTGTTCTTGCCGGTGTAAGTCAGGTTACGCGGGTGAAAAATGCGAGCCTGTCCTGATCTTAGTGCTATCGTCGGTTTTGATGTTTCACGTGAAACAATGGAGTCGTTAGGAGCGTTTGCAGAGTCGATCGAAAAATGGTCACGCAAGATTAATTTGGTCTCCGACGCGACCCTCCAAGAGATATGGACGCGACATATCGTGGATTCAGCGCAGCTTATAGCGTCTGCGCCGGGGTCAATCGGGCGTTGGGCAGACTTGGGGGCGGGCGGAGGACTACCCGGGATAGTCGTTGCAATTCTGTTGAAGCAACGGAAAGCGGACACCCAATTTGTGCTTGTCGAATCGGACAAGCGCAAGGCCGCCTTTTTGAAGATGATGCGTGATGAGCACGGATTGAAGGCGCAAATTATTTCAGACCGCATCGAACACGTAGAACCCTTAGTTGCTGACGTTGTCTCGGCAAGAGCCTTGGCGCCGTTGGACTCCCTGCTTGCGTATGTTTCGAGACATATTGGTGCCGACGGTGTTGCAATCTTGCCGAAAGGCAGAAACTTCCGAGCAGAACTTGATCAAGCGAAACGAACGTGGCAATTCGAATTGGAGATCACCAATAGCACAGCCAATCAAGATGCCCGCGTTCTGCGAATCTCTCGTCTTGGTAGAAGGATAACCGCTGGATGAAAATCGTGGCAATCGCGAACCAAAAAGGCGGCGTGGCGAAAACGACAACAGCCATTAATCTTGCGGCAAGTCTTGCGGAATCCGGTCGGAAAGTTCTTGTCATCGACATGGACCCTCAGGGCAATGCGTCGACAGGTTTCGGCGTTGGCCATGAACAACGACCGCTCACGGTCTATGACCTCTTGCTGGGTGACGCGAGCGCGGAGTCTGTTGTCGTCGAAACAAGCACTGAGCGTGTTTCCCTGATTCCCGCGACGACCGAACTTTCGTCTTCGGACGTTCAGCTTTTCAATGTCAACAAGCGGAGCTTCCTGCTCAAGGACTCACTGGCGGGGTCTGGCTTCAAGGCGAAACGCTTCGACTATGTGCTGATTGACTGCCCGCCTTCTCTCAATTTGCTGACTGTAAACGCTCTTGTCGCGGCGGATTCTGTGCTCATCCCCTTGCAGAGCGAGTTTTTCGCACTTGAAGGGCTGTCCCAGCTCATGTTGACCATCCGTGAAATCCGACAAACCGCGAACCCGGCGCTCAGGGTCGAAGGCGTCCTTCTGACTATGCACGACCAGCGCAACAACCTCGCTCAACAAGTTGAGAACGATGCTCGGGAAACGCTGGGAGACCTCGTTTACAGGACGGTCATTCCCCGAAACGTGCGACTGAGTGAAGCGCCATCGTTCGCTATTCCGGCGTTATCCTATGATCCGGCGTCCAAAGGATCCATGGCGTATCGAGCGTTTTCTCGTGAATTCCTGACCAACAACAACGACCTACAGGGGGCTGAAGGGCATGGCCAATCGTAAGAATGAACGACGCGGTCTGGGCCGTGGCCTGTCCGCGCTTATGGCAGATGTTGGAATTGATGCGCCGAACAATGATGGCGCGCCAACGCAAACCCCCAGCAGGACCAATCTGCAGATGCTTGCGGTCGAATCGATCGTGCCCAATCCAGGCCAGCCGCGCAGAACCTTCGCGCACGAACCCCTTCAGGAACTTGCGAGCTCAATCCGTGAGAAGGGCGTGCTTCAGCCTCTTGTTGTCCGGCAAGCGCCCGGTGATGACGGGATATTCGAAATCGTTGCCGGGGAACGCCGTTGGCGCGCTGCTCAACTTGCCCAACTGACCGAGGTTCCCGCCGTTGTTCGCGACTTTTCAGAGCAAGAGATGCTCGAGGTCGCGATCATTGAGAACATTCAACGCGAAGAGCTCAACGCTATAGAAGAAGCGGCCGGATATCGGCAGCTAATTGATCGATTCGGGCATACTCAGGAGAAGGTTGCCGAAGCGCTGGGCAAAAGCCGTAGCCATAT
>Ga0316204_10012875_pt1 | contig 10104 bp, 7 predicted proteins | sample 6monrhotite_MG_2_FD_205661 | JGI IMG/M metagenome (GOLD analysis project Ga0316204, IMG submission 205661) | Microbial mat bacterial communities from mineral coupon in-situ incubated in ocean water Damariscotta River, Maine, United States -... | ecosystem: Environmental > Aquatic > Marine >... | reverse complement strand
AGGATCCAGATATTTGTTTTGGTTGTGGTTATTGCACCTGGGTGTGTCCATATAATGCACCACAGTTAGATCCGGTAAAAGGGCAGGTAAGCAAATGTAATATGTGTGTTGATAGATTGGAAGTAGGTTTAAAGCCAGCCTGTGTATCAGCATGTCTGGGTAATGCTTTAAATTTTGGCGTTATTGAAAATACGCCAGAAAATAGAGAGCAAGCTAAAGTAGACATTCCCGGCTTCCCACGAACTGATATTACCAATCCGAATATTCGTTTCCAACAAACTAGAAGTTTGCCAAACGAAATGACGCGAACAGATAGCATGGCGGTTAAATATCATAGAGATAATGAAACCGGAAAGTTTGAACCCGTTGTCGATAAAAAGAATGGATTAAAGAAAGCATGGAATTTAAATAAGCTTAGGTCTCGTGAAGATCCATTAGTTATCTTTACACTGGTATCTCAAGCAGTTATTGGAGCATTTTTATTAATGTTCCTGGGAAATCTGGCAGGCATAGAATCAGTGCAACAGATAGTTTCATCTTCTGCTTATTTGCCAATGTTGTTCGTAATGTTAGCCTTAGAGTCCATTGCTTTGTTCCTTTCAACCATGCATCTTGGTAAACCACATCGATTCTATCGAGCTTTTAATAATTTGAAGTATTCACCCGTTAGTCGTGAAGTTGCAGGTATTGCTGTTTTCTTTAACAGTCTTGGTGCGCACTTTGTATCTTCATTAATCGATCTGGAGATTGCTCAGCAAGCGGCTACGTTCTTCGCTTATGCAGCTGCTATATCGGGGCCAATAGCATTGTACTTTATGCATAAGATATATCGTATAGAAGCGCGCCCATACTGGAATCACTGGCAGGTGTTAACTGCTTTCTATGGAAATATGTTAACTCTAGGTGGATTGCTAACGGGGTTATTCTTTACGCCATACTTTATATTTAATGGTCAGTCTGTAACAGGGTTGTTGCAAGTAGTAGCGATATTAATGATAGCTGGTTTAGTTATAGAAGGTGTTGGCCATTACTTCCACGCAAAGCATTTAAATGTGAAAGGTCGAGAAGGTTCTGTTTCATACTATGAACAGGTAACGACTTTTGGAAAAACCTATAACTTAAGAAATATTTTACTGATGCTTAACCTGTTATCTGTAAGTGCACTTATGCTGATAGATAGCTCAACAGTATTCACACTATCAGCCTGGACTATACTAACTGTCAGTGTTATCTCAGTTGCCGTTATTAGTCGCGCGATGTTTTATGTAATGGTTGTACCAACTACAATGCCGGGAGCCTTTTTCTGGAAGAATAAAGGATTTGAAGACCACGCACGTGAGACAGGTTTAGCAAATATGCCACAGGTAGGTGTTATTTCAGACACGCATTAGATTTTGTATTATTAACATTTATTTGATAAAAAAATTTGCTAGTAGATATAGATGATCATAAAAAAACTATATATCTACCAATAACAATATTCATAAATATGCGTGCTTACTACACATATATATTTATGATAATGATGGTCTCTTTTCTATAGCTCTGGAAATTGATGATATTGTACGTTGATTAAAGCGGTATGTTCATATCCATGGTATTAAACTCAGTCAGTTTTCTAGATTGGCCTTTTTATTAGATTTTGATTTCATCCAACAGCTTTTTCTCCTACTTAAGAGTTCTCTTTAAAGCCTACATTACTAGTTTCTTCAAGATGTATTATTGTAACTTGTTGTTATATATGACTATTCTATAAGTGCTGTGCGTATAATGATGAAAATGACGATATTGACTAATATGATGAATGTTGTTTAAATAACATTATAAAGTTCAAGGTTAAAGAGATCGTCGATGTCTACAAAGGATAAGGGGTATTACTCAACACGAGAAGCAGCGGAGCTACTCAGTGTAGCAGTCAGTACAATTCAGTCGTGGGCAAATAGCGGCATACTCAGCGCATGGACTACTGGCGGAGGTCACCGTCGCATTTCCTGTAGCTCAGTGGACAAATTACGAAAGCAACAGTCAGCTTTGCATACTAGTGATACTGGCAAACGCTTATCAATAGTTATTGTAGAAGACGACGCTAAACAACTCGCTTTATATAAAAACCAAATAGAAATTATGGGTCTGGATGTAGATATAACAACTGCAAATAACGGATATGAAGGTTTGATTAAGATCGGAAGTGTTGTACCAGATGTCATATTAACTGACATACTGATGCCTAACATAGACGGCCTGCAGATGATTCATGCAATGAAAAAGATACCCGCATTAAAGCATTGTTCAATCATTGTGGCTACAGGGTTAACTATGGGTGAAATAAAAAGTAAAGGGTGCTTGCCTAGTGGGGTTGAAGTACTCACCAAGCCAGTGCTCATAGAAGAACTTCGGGATAAGCTAATTAATATACTACATAAATAAATGCTGTAAGCAAGAGTTCTTAAGAGTGAATGAATCAATAAATGTAAACAGAGTAAACGATAGCCTTATATACGTATATGGCTGTGATGAAAACTTTGAAAAACTGGTTACTGCTGAATTTATAAGCTCGGCGTATACAGTTAAAGTTTTTCACAAATTAGAAGAATTAGAGTTAAGTATTAATTCTTGTAGGCCTTTTGTAGTAATTATAAATTCACCAGATATCCATAACACCTCACTGGAATTAGATGCTTATTCTTTTTTAAAGAAATTAGACACTACCACGCTTGTAATTGTCTCTACTGAAAACACAATGGAATACCGCTTACAAGCTATTGGTTTGGGAGGCGATAAGTTTGTTTGCCGTCCTTTTAATACTGGATATTTGCTTGAACTGGTTAATAAATTAAAACCAGACTCACGCGAAGATAAATTTAAAGTGCTGCTTGTGGAAGGCAACGAGCCACTGTCAGATGTATATAAAGATCACTTGAGTAAATGTGATTTTAATATAAGTGTGATAACTAATCCAATGCATATATTAGATGCGCTAGATGAATTTAAGCCAGATATAATCTTAATTGAATCACTTCTGCATGGATGTCAGGTAAATAATATTGTCAAGCTGATTAGGCAGATTGACTCATATACTTTAACGCCAATTATTTATTTGTTATCCGAATCAAATTTAAAGTCCCAACTTAATGGTCATAATATTGGCTGCAATGATTATTTTGTAAAAACCAGTGATGTCATAATCTTGGAAGAAAAAATAAGGTTTATGGCAAGGCGAAGCCAATTAAACAGTGGTTTTAACAAAGATTATGAGAGGCTTCTAAGAGAGCAAAAATATTATTTAGAGGCTATGAATCAACATGATATTGTGAGTTCTGCGGATGTATCAGGCATTATAATTGATGTGAATGAAAAGTTCTGTGAAATATCAGGTTATAGTCGAGAGGAGTTAATAGGTAAAAATCATAATCTGCTGAAATCTGGTAATCATGATGAAGAATTCTATTCTGAAATGTGGAACACCATATCGTATGGTAAGGTCTGGCATGGAATTATTTGTAACCATAAAAAACATGGAGAAGAGTATTGGGTAGATTCAACCATAGTACCTTTTCTTGATGAGCAGGGAAAACCGTATAAATATATATCTGCAAGAACAGATATAACCGCTTTAATGAAGTCTGAAGACAGACTTCAACGAAGTCAGGTATTTGCAAATATAGGGACGTGGGACTGGGATATAACCTCTGGTGATATATATTGGTCTGATCGCATATCAGCACTATTTGGTTATGAAGATAAAGTTCCATTATCAAGCTATGCAAGTTTTTTAAATGCCATACACCCTGATGATAGAAAATATGTCATCGATTCAATCGATGACTGTGTATTAAACGGTACTGAATACAACGTTGAGCACCGTGTCGTCTGGCCTGATGGTAGCGTGCATTGGCTTCATGAGAGTGGTGACGTTGTACGTAGTAAAGGTGGTAAACCATTACATATGCTAGGTGTTGTACAAGATATTACATCGCGTATTGAGTTTGATAATACTTTACAAGAAGCTAAAGACGATGCAGAGCGGGCAAACCTCGCCAAGTCTAAATTTTTATCCAGTATGAGCCATGAATTACGTACACCAATGAATGCAATAATGGGCTTCAGTCAATTACTTAGTATGGATCCACATGAACCACTTAGTATTCAACAAAAAGAAAGTGTTGGCGAAATTACCAGTGCGGGACAGCATCTATTATCACTTATCAACGAAATATTAGATTTAAGCAGAATTGAAGCTGGACACGTTAATTTATCAATTGAAACAGTCGATTTAATTAAAATAATTAACGAGTCTTATCATTTAATGATGCCTCTAGCCACCAAACGAAATATCGAAATCAAAGTGTCTTCAGCACTTAGCTATTTGGAGGGTAATACCAATATAGTTTATGCTGATTACACACGGTTAAAACAGGTGATTCTTAATTTAATCAGCAACGCGATTAAATATAACGTTGAGTATGGCCATATAGATATTTCTTGTGCTCTTGTCGAGGAGAGCTATATTCGATTAACTGTAAGTGATACTGGTCGTGGTATATCAGAAGAAGATATAGATAAACTATTTAAACCTTTCAGCCGTGTGGGAGAGAACCTGACAGAGGTTGAAGGCGTAGGCATTGGTTTAATGATTACTAAGAAGCTTATTAAACTAATGGGCGGAGATATTGGTTTTAACAGTGACTATAATACGGGGAGTTCTTTCTGGATAGAGCTACCGATCTCATATGATTCAACGATCGTGGAGAATGAAGTTAAATCATATGAAAACGTTACTTCTGATATTATCTCAGAAGATTGTAAGTATAAGGTTTTATATATTGAGGACAATCCAGCGAATTTAAGACTTATAGCTCAATTACTACAGAGGATTCCTGGAATAGAGATGTCTAGTGCGCATGATCCTTTCCTTGGCATGGATTTAGCATATGAGTATGTTCCAGATTTAATTTTATTAGATATAAATTTGCCGGGCATAACGGGTTTTGATGTTCTTGATAGGCTGAGAGAAAACGAAAAAACAAAATCTATACCGGTTGTCGCTATAAGTGCAAATGCCATGAAAAAAGATATCGAAAATGGATTGTCAGCTGGATTTGACGACTATATTACCAAACCAATAGATGTGACTGCACTACTGCAAGTTGTTCGTGAGAAGCTAAATTACTAAAGGTGTATGGAATAATTTATATGGATAAAACTATTACAATACTAGTTGTTGACGATATTCCAGCAAATCGTAAACTCCTACATAAAATGTTAGATGTGATTACTGATTGTAAAGTCATTGAGGCACAGTGTGGTACTGAAGCTATAGATATTTGTAGTACCTCCATGCCAGATTTAATATTGATGGATATAAACATGCCTAATGTTGATGGATATCAGGCTACAGCTTCTATAAAAGAAATCATGGGTGATAAGTATGTGCCTATAATCTTTGTAACAGCTTTAAGTGAAGATTCGTCATTATCACGTGCGCTTGGCTCAGGTGGTGATGATTTCATTAGTAAACCGTTTAATGCGCGAGTCCTCGAATCTAAGATTAATGCGCATTTGCGTATACGTGAACTTAATAATCAGTTAACTGATAAAAATAGAAAACTTGTATATGAACAGGGTTTAATAGAGCACTTCTTTGAAAGCGCATTACAGAAGAGTTATTTAAATGAAAACATAATTAAATTTCATATGTCATCAATGTGCGCGTTTAATGGTGATGTATTATTAGTAGAAAAATCTTCAGATGGGCGTGTTTACCTATTAATGGGCGATTTTACCGGGCATGGTTTATCTGCTGCGATGGGTACTTTACCTGTAGCCATGGTGTTTTTTAAAATGGCGGAGAAGGGCGTGTCAGTTAATGAAATTGCTAGTGAACTAAATTCCCAACTTAGAAAGTTACTTCCACCCAGTATGTTTTTTGCCGCCACTCTAATAGAGTTTGATAAGTCAAAAGACTTACTTAAAGTTTGGGCCGGTGGTATGCCAGAATGTTACTGGATAGGTAAAGATGGTAATCTCAAAGGTGAATTAGTATCAAAAAATATGCCATTAGGCATCCTTAAAGAATCTCAGTTTAAAGCTGAAACAGTTGATTATTCTGTAGAAACCGGTGACCAAATCTATTTGTATAGTGACGGTATTATTGAGGCAAATAATGACTCAGAGTTCTTTGGCAATGAACGACTTAAGCAGGCGTTACTATCTAATAAGAATAATCGTTTCGGTGAGGTGTTATCTGAGTTTAATAAGTTTACCAGTGACAAAGATCAAAGTGACGATATAACATTAGTTGAATTTACCTGTGCGAATCTTTCTTGAATAAATAACGTGACTAGCCTTACATTGAGTGATAACCCTGTTGCTCTTGCGATTCTGGGTGTATTAAAAAAAACTCAGAGCGTTATGAGTCTTTACGATTTGATAAAGCATATTGAAGAACTTGGCCTGGTATTTTTTGACGACACTGAAAATGTAAGTAATGAAATTCTTCTATTTAGAAAAAACTTTATTGTAATGAATGCCCTGTATCAAATACAGACGGACATATATCGGACGGGTTATTCATTATATATCTCTTCTTTAAAAATATTACTTTATTCTGATGTACCTTCAAAAAATGATTTATCCCTAACTGATATTGAAGATTCAAAAAGGGTCGATGTTTCATTAAGTGCCTATTACCTGAACTGGAATAACTATGATTCAGTAGATCAACAAACAGTTGATCAATTATTGAACAGCTTTTGGACTAAATATCAGAAATATAATGAATTTAATTCTAATCAAGATAAACGGTCATGTGCTTTACAAATTCTTGGGGTAGAATCTGGCGCAAGTTGGAAAGATATCCAACAAGCTTACCGGCAAAAAATTACCTTATGTCATCCTGACAAAGGTGGAACGAGTCATCAATTTATAGAGATCAGAGAAGCTTTTCAGTTTCTTAAACTTTTCCAATAATCAAATTTATTATTGGCCTGGTTATTGCTCTATATTTATGCGGCCTGCAGTATTACTTACCGCTTATATTTATCTAATAAAATGATTAAACAATACAGGTGATAAAATGACATTAAAGGAACGTTTCCTTGATGCTGTTTCTAATGGACATTTGGGTGAAGTTGACGATTTCGGAGTAGTAGTGAGTCTTAAGCAATTCAAGACATACTTCAAAGATGTAAAATCAGATTATATCAATTCATTCTTGCCAGCGGCAGTGATTGAGATAGGACAACAAAGTACAACACATACTAAATACGTGTTTAGAGTGAGAAAAGGCCTATATAGGGTGCATCCTGATGCCTTACAAGGGTATATGAAAGGTAGTTCTGATGTAGATGATTTACCTTCACACTTAAGTAAAAAGGTCGAAGAGCCTTTCTTCAGCTATGGAGTTCAGCATTATAACTAGAAGTTACTGACTTATCTTAAAATACAAAAAAGCCGTATGTTATGCATATGGCTTTTTTGTATTTGTAATATAAAAGTTTGGACAATTCCATGTACACTCATAGTCACTAATTTGACTTAAATTTTCCAAATGACAATTTATAGACGGAATCTCAATGCACGAGTTTTCTTATGTAACATATGTCACACAATTTACTATGAAAAATATTAAACAATTATCACTCACACTACTTGGTACATTATTATTATTTCTCGCACATCAGGGTTCAATCGATAACTACGCCGAATCATATACAGAGCAAGGACTTAACCGCACATTAGTTACTTTTGCAGTAAGTCGTAGTTTGAATGGAGTAATCTCAGTTGTTCAGGGTACAGAAGTTGCCGTATCACCGGCAGGTATTGGCCTAAACTTCGCACCTGGGCAAATACTGGATCCTATTAATGATTTAATAGAGCGCTTTTCATGGGTCGTATTGGCCAGTGGCACATCCTTGGGCATTCAACGACTACTACTTGAAATTACAAGCTCTGCAGCTGTTACCTGGCTATTGTCTATTCTAATGTTAATGACACTTATTACGCTCTGGTTACCAAATGCCATGAAGGATAAACATGCAATTTCTATTTCTCTAATCGGAAAAGCTGTTTTATTTATTCTATTTTTAAGGTTTTCAATTTCACTCATAGCCATTGCAAACGAGGCCCTGTATTTAAACTTTAGTGAACAAAATTACGAACAGGCTCAGGTGTCATTGGAGTCATCTGCAATGACGCTAGAAAATATTAATGAAGGCTCATCATCGAGTACAACCTCAAATGAAAAGTCTAATGCAGACGAAGTCGGTTTGATAGATACGGTAGAGGCATGGTTTGATCGTTCTGATAAATCACTTGATTTTGAAGAGCAGGTAGAAGCTTTAAAAAGTGAAGCAGATAATATCAGTCAGCAAGTGATTAATATGATTGTGATATTTGTCATGCAAACGTTTATTTTTCCACTGTTATTTTTATGGATAATGGTTCGTTTAGCGAGGCTGAGTATTTCTCAGTTTCATTTATAAGTATTAAATGTTAATACTACTTAAAGTGAATGGCGCACCTGTCTCTGAGATGAGCGTATGCGTTTCGCACTATTGTCTACATTAATTTTTTTACGTAAGAACTTGGCGTCACCCTTTATCCCAGATACTTCATAATCTCTTAGCAGGCTTTCAGCTATCAACTCTGCATCCATCTGCAGGCCTTCAATCATCCCCTGGTAAAGCAGGGTAAATAATCGCTCCAGAGATATCTTATGTGTCTGCCCCGTACTGCTAAATATCCAGTCGCTTAAGGCAAGGAAATTTTCAAAGGCGCTGTCGGCTAATAATACCGACTTGGTAAAGCTAAAGCGGCCCGAGTTAACAATTAAATCCCAGTAACGTGCAAAGCGACTGAGGCGTTGCATCTCTGCAAAACTAATTAAGCTGTTACTAACGATGTTATAAGGTGGTAACGGGTTATAACGCATGTCGTAGTCAGTGGTATGGCGAATAATTGGCGTACCCCTAAGGCGCTTTAAAATACCTACCTGTATTTCATGTGGGTTCATTGTATAAAGCTGGTTCAGGCCCTTAGCAAAACTCTCAATGGTTTCACCGGGTAGCCCTATAATTAGATCCGCGTGAATATGTGCCTGTGAGTGATGACGAATCCAGTTTAAGTTGTCCGTTACTTTATCCGTGTTCTGTTTACGGCTAATTGTCATTTGTACATCAGGGTTTAAGCTCTGAATACCAATTTCAAATTGCAGGCTGCCTTCAGGAAATTCCGCAATCGTTGCCTTTAATTTTTCCGGCAGGTGATCGGGGATTAATTCAAAGTGCAAAAACAGTTGCTGACTATTCGTCTCATCCATCTTATCCAGGAAAAACTGCATAATACGGATGCTGGTCGCCACCTTTAAGTTGAAGGTTCTATCCACAAACTTAAAGTGCCGAACGCCACGCTGGTATAAGGTTTCCATTTCACCGAGGAACAAATCCAGATCAAACGGGTAAACGGTTTTATCCAGTGATGATAAACAGAACTCACACTTAAACGGGCAACCACGTGAGGCCTCTACATAAATTACACGGTTACTAATGTCTTCATCATTATAGTAGGCGTAGGGCAGCTCAATTTGCGAAAGCTCTAAAGGTAGTGGATGAATAATTTTATTTACTGGCTTCTTACCATTTAGTAAATCTTCGCAAAGTTCTTTAAACGCGATGTCTGCCTGCCCGGTAATTACATAATCGGCATTGCTTACCAGCTGCTGATCTTCAAATTCATAACTGACTTCCGGGCCACCCAAGACAATAATGGTTTCCGGTGAAATGGTTTTGAGTAGCGAAACCAGTTCCAGTGTCTCCGTGGCATTCCATATATACACACCCAGGCCAATTATCTTTGGCTTATGCGTGAGTAACATCTCCGCGATATCAATTACCCGTGTATTGATATTAAACTCAACCAGTTTGGTTGATGCCTGCAATTCACCCATATTAGCGAGCAAATAACGCAGCCCCATCGATGCATGAATATAACGGGCGTTGAGGGTGGATAAGATAATGTCAGGCATGAAAGGGGAAATACTCAGATTGTTTATGGCTATTTAAGGCGCTAATATATGGCGCTATTATAAACCAGTCCGCCCCCTAT
>Ga0316204_10012874_pt1 | contig 10105 bp, 8 predicted proteins | sample 6monrhotite_MG_2_FD_205661 | JGI IMG/M metagenome (GOLD analysis project Ga0316204, IMG submission 205661) | Microbial mat bacterial communities from mineral coupon in-situ incubated in ocean water Damariscotta River, Maine, United States -... | ecosystem: Environmental > Aquatic > Marine >... | reverse complement strand
GATTAACATATCCATAATATTAATAGTCATCTTCAATAAACAGGAGTAATATCCATTTTTTCTTGCTTTATCTCTGATAGATTTTACTTATGCATCAAATATCTGGCCGATGGCAGTTAGGGCTGTTACTTTCTCTTACTACGGCTATTTTTTGGGGTATTCTTCCAATAGCATTAAAGGGAATCATGGATACCATTGATTCTTATACCATTACTTGGTATCGATTTATTGTCTCGGTCTTTTTCGTTGCCTTGATGCTAAAAAGAAAAAATCGTTTACCTGATTTTAAATGGCTTCATAAACCCAACTTTTTACTACTATTTACCATCTCTATCTTAGGCTTAAGTAGTAACTATATTTTATACATGTTGGGGCTAGAATTAATTACTCCAAGTGCTGCTCAAGTAGTTATTCAACTTGCCCCTTTATTACTACTTGTTGGAGGTGTTTTAGTTTTTAAAGAGTCTTTTAGCCCACTTCAGTGGATTGGTGTTACTCTTTTTTTATTGGGCTTAGTACTGTTTTTTAATCACCGCCTTGATTCAATGTTAAGTGCTGATTCTGAATACGCTTACGGACTCATTTTAATCACCTTAGCAGCCGTTGCTTGGACGGCTTATGCTTTGGCACAAAAGCAATTGTTAGTTCAATATGGCTCACAGCAAATAATGTTTATTATTTATCTTGCGGCTAGTATTATTTTTTTACCTACTTCCGATATACTCTCAGTTGTTTCACTCAGTGGCATACAGTGGATTCTACTTGTTTTTTGTTGTGTAAATACGGTGATTGCATATGGATGTTTTGCTGAAGCACTTGAACATTGGGAAGCATCTAGAGTGGGCGCAGTGATCACCATAACACCTCTTTTTACCATCGTTTTTGCTTTTCTTACCAACCTCTACTTTCCTCAATATATTGAGCTAGAAAGCTTTAATTGGATAAGTCTAATGGGTGCTATCATTTTAGTTATCGGTTCTTTAATGACCGCATTAGCAAAACGTAGAGTCCAGCAATGAGGTGGTTCAACTATAAGAGAGTTCAGTTGTGAGAAACTTTAGCGCGGAGAAAAATCTGCCACTTCAATACGGTTTCGACCGTTATCTTTAGCCTTATATAACGCTTTGTCAGCATTTGATATTAGCCTTTCTGCATCATCTGGCTCAGGCGCGATGACGCTTGAAATACCCACACTCATTGTGATTTTTTCCAGCGGCGAACCTTTATTAGGAATATTCTTCAGTAAAATTTGTTGCCTTAATTTTTCAGCTGCCTCTTGCGCATCGTTTGCTAAAGAACCCGATAAAACAATCGCAAATTCTTCGCCACCATACCTTGCGACAAAATCTCCCGCTCGTTGAAACTCTTGCTTTAAAATACCAGCAATAATTTTTAAACAATTATCTCCCTCAATATGTCCATAACTATCGTTGTATCCTTTGAAATAATCAATGTCACAAAACAACAAAGCAATATTGGTTTTTTCTCTTGACGCTCGCCTAATTTCCGATTCCAAAACCTTATCAAAATATCGTCGATTAGCTAAATTAGTTAATCCATCTAGAAAAGCTTGCTCAGAAAGCTTGCCATGATTTTCACTTAATTTTTGATGTGTTACTTTGCGTTGCTCTTCTTTGGAGCGCCGAGTAAAGGCTTCTGAAATAAGATCACCTAAAGGTTCTAGCATTTTAATATCTTCAACTTTCCACTGTTTTTCATCTGACTGATGATCCAAAGCAATCCAGCCGATAACTTTTTTATTACCGAAAATAGGAAGCACCATACTGCTAATTGCATTAACTTGAGCATAATGTTCGGATAGCCCCAAGCATAGTTCTTCTGATGGATCTTGAGTTGTTTGTAAGGGAGAAAGACATTGGGTTTTTCCTTCAAGAAGAAGTGTGAATTCTTTTAGTTTTTTATCTATCTCAATTTTTTTGGAAAATACATTTAAGCTATCAACGTCTTTTTTCAACCACTCTAAATAAATTTTAGCTTTAGACGAAGTCTTGTCAAATAGAAAAATAGATACGCGATCCAACTTTAAAAAATTAGCCGTTTCTGAAACAACTTGAGTCACTTCATCGGAAAAATTCTCTAGTTTAAGATTAATAAATCGGTGAGCGAATGCTCTTAATAAATTATTCCACATAGATTGGTACAAAAGGTCTGCTTGTTGAGATTTTTCATTGCTCAAATCTTCGATTGACAATAAATAATATTCACCACCGACTTCAACATTATTTAGCCCATAATGACGCCCAATCCGACACTTTACCGGAAGACCTTGACCACTCTTTGCAACCAAAATCGATTCAAAAGGTAAAGAGAAATCAGTTGATTCACTTACCAATTTTTTAACATTTTCATTGTATTGTTTTATCTCTGAAATAAGATCTGCGTAGAATATTTTAGGTATAATTAATTCGATTGACTTATTTAACATTTCACTTACTTCATAGCCAATTAATTCTGCACATTTATGATTAAAGCTAATCACATTTAAACTTTCATCCAAAATAATTGCCACACCTGGCATCTGCTTATAGGAAACTTGATTGATATCGAACACTTCCAATGGTGGACTAGATTTCTGCTTGATTAATTGAGGCTCAAGTGGTGCTTCATATGTTCGGTTGGATTTGCTTTCAATACCTCTTCTTGAGTCACTATTTGATGTTCCGTTTCTAGAAATTTTTTCGAGTAAACTCGCAATAGAGGTTAATATGTCTTTATCTTTCACTCGACGACTTAAATAATCATCAGCCCCAGATTTCAGCAATTCAACAGCGAGTTGGTCATCACCTTTATTAGCTAATATTACAGTTATAGCAGAGGGAAGCACTGATTTAAAACGACGCAAAACATCGATAGGATGATGGTGATTAAAGTTATCCGCTAAAAAGATGACATCACTTTCATTTGCTAATGCGACCTTAAGCGCTTCTTCGATATCATTTTTAAAGCCAATATTATAACCAAATAATTTTAGGTAATCAGAAACGATTGAAGAAAAATCAGGATCGGGATCGACAACTAATACGGAACGAATCACTTTTCCAGCGGCTCCTTGATCAGCCTTATCTGGAGTTACATCCAATGAAAATGGCTCAATAGAACTTGTTCCCTGCGATTTACGCACTCATAACCCCTATACTACAAACTGCTTTTAGGCATGAATAAATGCAATCTAAACATTTCACTATGCGTTATAACTTATTGAAATTTCAGATTTTATTAAAATAACTATCTATATTCTGAAATAATCATAATATAACGAATAAGCCTATTGAATACACATTCACTCGATTAATCCAACAAATTAACCAGTTTTATTGATGATTGCAAGCCTTTTGTCTTCTGCCAATCAGTGTTGTATAGGCAACAATTGATCCATCTTTAGCTCATTGAGACATGCTATTCCAAGATATTCTTGTTAAAATGCACCTCTTTGAAGTTATCAACAGATAGACTAGTGTTTCATGGAAAAAAATTTACTCTTGCTAAGCAGCTCTCGTGTTGGAGATTCCGGTTACTTGGAGCAAGCTCTACCTGACATCAAAGAATTTCTATCTGGCAAGTTGAATAACGAACAAAAACTCTTGTTTATTCCTTTTGCTGGGATTTCAGTTGGTTTTGATCAATATGAGAAACTGGTTCAAGAAGCGTTTGCAAAAATCCAACTTAAAATCCAATCTATCCACCACTTTGAAGATAAATTACAAGCTGTCAATTCTTGTTGCGCAATTATTACCGGCGGGGGTAATACTTTTTCCTTGTTAAACGATCTTTATCTCAACAATTTAATTGAGCCAATTCAAGATGTCATCAATCGAGGAGTTCCTTACATAGGCTGGAGCGCGGGCTCTAATATTGCTGCTCCAACGATTCGTACAACCAATGATATGCCAATTGTTGAACCAACGTCATTTGAAGCACTGAATCTTTTGCCTTGGCAAATAAATCCTCATTACATAGAGGGAAATCCCGCCGGTCATAATGGCGAAACCCGCCAACAAAGGCTAGAAGAATTCTTAATTGCTAACCCCAAGAAGCAAGTCATCGCCTTACCTGAAGGATCTGGACTCAAATTATCAAACGGAAAACTGAACTATTTCGGCAAAACTTCAGGATGGATATTTAATCGTCAAGAAAAAATGGCTATTGATAACAACACAAATTTAATACAAGCGCTAAAAAGCAATGACAAGCTCTAACGACAATATCTACGCCCAAAAACAATCTGCTAACCCCTTTCAATTTGATGAAAAAGTAGCAGCGGTGTTTCCTGATATGATTAAACGGTCGGTTCCAGGTTATGCCGAAGTTATCCATCACATTGGTTTATTATCGTCACTTTATATATTACCCAAAACGAACGGCTATGATTTAGGTTGCTCATTAGGCGCTGCGACTTTAGCCATGAGTTGTGGAAACAAACAATCCGGCGTGGAAATCATCGGTGTCGACAATTCTTCCGCCATGATAGAAAGGTGCAGCAATAACATCGATAATTTCAAACACCAAACACCAATAAAATTAATTAAAGAAAATATCCAGAGCGTAAATATTAAAAATGCCAGCATGGTGGTATTAAACTATACCCTTCAATTTATCCCTCAAAAAGAAAGGTATGACGTGCTGAATAGCATTTTTCAGGGAATGGTTTCAGACGGGATATTAGTACTGTCTGAAAAAATCATTTTCTCAGATGAGCAAATTAATCAACTAATGATTAAGCTTCACCATCAATTTAAAAGAGACAATGGTTATAGCGAGCTAGAAATTAGCCAAAAGCGTAATGCCTTGGAAACCGTATTAGTTCCAGAAGAACGCAATAGTCACATTGAACGTTTACAACAGATTGGTTTCAAACATGTCGGTTGCTTACAACAAACACTTAATTTTGCCACATTTATCGCCATCAAAGCTTAACAAATGATTAATTATCCTGAGTTCCACAAAGCAATTAACTTATCTAGAGTCGCCCCATGGCATGAATTTTTATTAGATGCCGTTTGTCAGAAATTAAAAACTTATACTCATGGTGAACTCGAAATTTGGCAAAGCTTAATTTTAGAGCTTCCCGAAATTAAGGTTAAAAGCCTTGAACTAAATAAATCTGTTTCCATTGAAGCAATTCGACCTTTAAGCCTCGATCAAAAAAAACAACTCACCCAACAATTGAAACAGCTTCATCCTTGGCGTAAAGGTCCATTTAATCTATTCGACATCCATATTGATACAGAATGGCGTTCTGATTGGAAATGGGAGCGAATCCAGCCCCACATTGGTTCGTTGAAAGACAAAAGTATTCTCGATGTCGGCTGCGGTAATGGTTATCATTGCTGGCGAATGCTTGGAGAGCAAGCCAGATTCGTCTTAGGTATCGATCCATCTCAAAAATATTTAACCCAATTTTCAATCATGCAAAAATATATCAATAATCCTAAGTGCCATTTTTTACCGCTAGGTATTGAAGATATGCCCGAAGATATGGGAGGTGATGGGTTTGATAATGTCTTTTGTTTGGGTGTTTTATATCACAGAAAAGATCCCATTAATCTTCTATACCAATTAAAAAATCTGCTCACCCGTGGCGGTGAACTCATTTTAGAAACCCTCGTTGTTGACGGAGATTCATCAACCCTTTTAGTCCCTAGTGGTCGATACGCTCAAATGAGAAATGTTTGGTTTTTACCTTCAATAAAAATGTTAGAACTCTGGCTAAAGAAGTGCGGTTATACTAATGTTAGAACTGTCGATGTAAACCAAACAACTACCGAAGAACAACGAACAACAGAATGGATGACATTCCATTCGCTCAAAGATTTTTTAGATGAGCAGGATTTAAATAAAACCAACGAAGGCTACCAAGCACCCAAAAGAGCCACTTTTATTGCAACCAAGCCCTAAACCTAAAAGAATCTCCTCTTCTAATTACTGTAACAAGCCCATATTTAGTCTATAATTTGGACATGTTATTTGTTTCGATTAGGTTTTCGTTCTAGTCTACGAGTTAGATAAATTTATGGCTATCTTCATTGAATTGTGAACTTGTTCCTTCTATATTCGTAAAAAAAGGGTAGCCTTACATCAAGCAAAGAGGTTAATCCTCACTAGGTCGGGATAAAGTTAGAAATTTGAGGTACCCGTAAATGCATCTTTCCACCCAAGAAATTCCAGTACACAGCTTGCAAATTGGCATGTATGTGTCTCGCTTGGATGTTCCTTGGGTTCAAACGCCTTTCCCTATCCAGGGCTTCCATATCACTAAACAAGAGCAACTCGAGCAACTTGATCTGTATTGCAACAAGGTTTATGTCGACCGTTTTTTAAGTAAAGTGGATGTAAAATCTAACCTATCTCTGACGCCTAAAGTCGCGAAACAAGATGATTTGTTAGATTCAAAAACAAGACGCTTAATGAATGAAAAGGCTCGCTTTAAGCCTGCTGTTGAAAACTATCTCATATCCAATAAATTAAAAAAAGAAGTTAATAAAGCAAGCCGTCTGTATTCTGAAATCAACGGCCAAATGGCTATCGTTTTTCGTGATATGGCTCAAAATGGGTTCATTAACATTTCTCAAATAAGAGCAGCTTGTACTGAAATGGTGAATAGTGTTATTCGCAACCCTGATGCCCTCGCATGGCTTTGCCGGATTAGTTCTGTACATCAAGCGCTTCATGAGCAAGCAACCCGTTCTGCAATATGGGGAATTATTTTTGGTCGACATTTAGGGTTATCAAGGCAAGATCTAAGAGATATTGGCACCGCTTTAATGCTTTCTCCAATTGGCAAAACATCATTACCCCAAGAGATATTGTATGGAGAGCTGACTCCAGAAGAAAAGACAATCTACCAAAGCCATGTTGATTTGACATTAGCTGAAACAGAAAAAATGTTTTCTTCTAGCCATCAAGTTAATTACGTTCTATCCGCTTACTGCGAAAGAAATAACGGAACGGGTTACCCAAGAAACTTAGTTGGCAATAGAATTCCATTTTTGGCTCGAGTTGCAGGGCTTGCTAGCTACTACGAAGAACTGATTAATCCACTTAATAGCAAAGAAACCTTAACCCCCGTTGAAGCCATATCAAGACTTTATAACGAGAGAGGTAATCTATTTCAAGTTGAATTGATAGAATCATTTATTCAAGCGATAGGCATTTATCCAACCGGTAGCCTAGTCAAGTTAACCAATAGTGCTATTGGTGTGGTAATGGAACAACCAAAAGATTCGCGTTTAAAACCCAAAGTAGCCATTATAAAAAATGGAATGAACGTCAAACTAGAAAAACCACAAGTAATCAGTTTGACCAATAACCCGACTGATAGGTTTGGTATGCCACTTCAGATAGAAAAAAGCCTGAAAAGCTCTAGTCTAGAAATTGATTCCCACGAACTTCATGAAAAGCTTTTTTCAAAAAGCGATTGGTTTTCCTTTTTAAGAATGTCCTAAAACTGATTTCTTAACACAATCGCAATCAAATCCATTGCTCTTTCATTAGCTATTTCTTAACCGCTCTTTTTACCTGATTTATTTAACTCTGTCTGAATAAAAATATTCATTTGTTGCTCTAAGATATCAAGGGGAATTGAGCCATTTGCTAAAATTGCATCATGAAACAATCGAATATCAAACATATCACCTAGAGTCTTTTCAGCTTTTTTTCTGATTTCAATGATTTTTAACTCACCAAGCTTGTAGCTCAGAGCTTGACCAGGCCAGCTAATATAACGATCAACCTCAGTCTGAATATTATGTTTCGAAAGCGCTGAGTTTTCCTCTAACAATTTAATTGCTTGCTCCCGAGTCCAACCAAAAGCATGAATACCCGTATCAATCACTAAACGAGCCGCGCGCCACATTTCATAAGAAAGACGTCCAAAATCACTATAAGGATCTTGGTAAAAGCCAGCTTCAATTCCGAGCTTTTCACAATAAAGTGCCCACCCTTCTCCAAAAGCTGAAATATATGAAAAACGTCTAAAATTGGGAATATTCTCCAGTTCTTTATTTAACGCTCCTTGCAAATGATGACCAGGAACCGCTTCATGAAGCGTTAAACTTTCTAGGACGTATAAAGGTCTTTTATCCAAGGCGTAAGTATTGACCCAATAAGTGCCGGGACGTGTACTATCCAAAGGCGCCGGCACATAACGTCCGGTTGTGTACTTAGGAGCGATTGAATCTGGAACTGGCTCAACAGCATAAGGTTGTCTTGGCAGTTTAGTAAAAAATTTAGGGAGCTGGCCATCCATCTTTTTAGCGATATAAGAGGCTTCTTTGATAAGCTCGGTTGGTGTTTTGGCGTAAAACTGAGGTGATTCTCTTAAAAATTTTAAGAAAGCTTTGAAATCACCTTTAAATTCAAGTGAATCAATAATTTTTTGCATCTCTTCTCTAATCCGCTTAACTTCACTCAAGCCAATTTTATGGATTGCTTCAGCGGTTAACGTCCCAGTTGTGTAATCCAATATTTGCTGCTGGTAATATTGTTTTCCATTAGGAAAGTCGTATGCTCCTAACGATGTTTTAGTATTTGGGATATAAGTTTTCTCAAAATAATTGGCTAGGTTTTTATAAGCTGTCATCACTTTGTTTTCAATGATATATTTTGCCTTTATCGTTAAATTTTTCTTGTCTATAGCACTCAGAGAATCAGGCAAAGATTTAAATGGCGCATAAAAAGGGCTTTGTTCTACCGAATCCTTTACTTGTTTATGAATAACTTCTGTGAAGCCTTTCATTACCACTTTGGGCATTGAATAATTTCTCGCTAAACCGGCATTCATATTGTCGATATTTTGAGAGAAAAATTGAGGTACTTTTTCTAACCTAGAAAGGTAAGCAAGATAATCACTTTTCTGTTTAAATTCCGTGATAACAGGTAAGCGCGCTACGCTCGTATGAAACCCAGAATCGGCAAGAAATGGGATCTGATAACTTTTAAAAAGAATCTCTTTAGTTCGCTTTAATAATTGTTGCTTAAAAATTTGATAGTTAATTTTGTCACTATTAGAGAGTGACTCAAATTTTATCTTTTCAAGCTTTACAATAAACTCTTTGCTGATTTCAAGCCATTGCTGTTGAGCAGCTTCTGACACATCCAGCAACTGATCCGCTTTAGATTTGTCCCCCATAGACTGAGCTAACTCAGGAAAGCGTTCCATTCTTGCTTGCCATTCATCTTCAAATATTTGATGAAGCGTAGCAGACTGATGATTATTCGCGTGAGTATTACTTAGAAAACTCAACAAGATGATGAAGAAACTGGCTATTTTGACCTTATCAAATTTCATTTGTTTTATATCTCTCTAGATTTTAGCTAGCGTCAAATAAAATCTGAACCATAGCAGGGAATTAATGCATTCCAGTTTTTAGAAGTTTCACAAAATTACAAGGGCGAAACTCTAAAGTCAATTGTTCTTTAATAATCTTTGTCCAAGCAGTTTTACAAGCACCGGTTGATCCAGGTAAACAAAAAATAACGGTATTGTTAGAAAGCCCAGCCATTGCGCGGCTTTGAATGGTCGAACTACCAATCTCTTCATAGGATACATGACGAAATAACTCACCAAACCCAGGCATCGTTTTATCCAGCAAAGGTGTTATTGCTTCGGGCGTCGAATCTCGGCCATAAAAGCCTGTCCCACCAGTGATAATAACTGAATGAATCGACTCATCAGCAATCCACTCTGAAAGGGTCGCTCTAATCTGATAGATATCGTCAATTACTATCTTTCGAGCAGCTAGCTGATGCCCAGCTGCTTCGACTTCAGAGATTAAATATCCACCTGATCTATCTGTTTCAATGTTCCGAGTATCAGAAACCGTTAATACTGCAATGTTTAATTGCCCCATAAATCTCACCTATTTAATTGATTAACCTAATCAAATTTATTAAAAGAACGTCATTGGCTCATTCTATTTCAACTTAGTCGATATACTGATGATTATATCAACCGAAACCTCCCAAATCGAACTGATTCTTGATATAGGTCATTATCATGGATAATGATAAAACCGTCGACATCTCTTCATCTTTACACTGCAATTTTTTCAGGTATACTTGCGCCCAACTAGCCTTTGTTTGTGTG
>Ga0316204_10012873_pt1 | contig 10106 bp, 10 predicted proteins | sample 6monrhotite_MG_2_FD_205661 | JGI IMG/M metagenome (GOLD analysis project Ga0316204, IMG submission 205661) | Microbial mat bacterial communities from mineral coupon in-situ incubated in ocean water Damariscotta River, Maine, United States -... | ecosystem: Environmental > Aquatic > Marine >... | reverse complement strand
ACAAGGGATTTAAATCACGGCCATCAATGGCGGCGGGCAACAAACGATCGAATGGATTGGAGGTGAATAGCACAAACAAGTAAAACCCTACGGAAACAAGGCCCATTACGCCCAACACGCGGGCTAACATATCATCCGGCAGGTTCTTACTAAACATACTAACCGCGATTGACCAGACACCGAGTATCAACACCCATAACAACATGGAGCCTTCATGACCTCCCCATACTGCTGAGATTCGATAAATGAGGGGCAACAAGGAATTGGACTGCATGGCCACATAACGTACCGAAAAATCATTCTGAATAAAGGCATAGACCAAACAACCAAAAGCCAACGCAACAAACACAAACTGCGCTTGTGCGGCAGGCCGCGCGATGGCAATCCAGGAACGATACCCTAATTGGGCGCCGGCAAGCGGAACAACACCTTGTACGATTGCCACGCACAAAGCCAAAATTAATGCAAATTGTCCAAGTTCTGGAATCATACTGCTACTCCTTCATGTATTTGGTTATTTGCTTTCCGGTATTACCAGCGAAGCGCTCGTTGCCTTCTTTGCCCGTTCCATCGCATCCTGCACTTCCGGGGGCATATAGGACTCATCATGCTTTGCAAGCACTTCGCTTGCCATAAAGACACCTTCACCATTTAAACGACCTTGTGCAACAACCCCCTGCCCTTCCCGAAACAAGTCGGGCAATATTCCGGTGAAGATCACCGGAATCGTCCGGGCGCTATCTGTAACCACAAAATGTACCGTTAAACCATCGTCTTCCCGTTTCATGCTGCCTTCCTCAACCATGCCGCCTAAACGAAAATCTCGATTTGCCGGTGCCTGGCTTGCATGAACATCACTGGGGCTAAAAAAGAACACCATGTTGCTTTGAAATGCATTAAATACCAGGGTTGCCGCAACCGCAAGGCCGGACAGACCAACGACAATAAACACCAAACGCTTATGTCTTGCTTTCATATCATTCACCTATTACTCAACAAAATGCTCAACTAAATTCGCACCCTAAAAGGTCACTTCACTTGCAAAGCGCCATTTGCACAGAGTACGCGTAATTACTTCCAGGCACTCGCCTTCCACCTACGTTTCTGCTCCCGTAACGATCACGATCTGCTGTAAAACGTGCGCATATATTAAGCGCGGTTACGACGCGTTGGCATTGTTATTCAATCGACCCAAACGTGCCAATCGTTTGGTGATAACACGTTTACCGCGCACTACCAGATATATTTCGATGGCAATAAACAGCGCGGTAACTCCATACGATCCCCATACATAAAACCCATATCCACCAATATGAAAAAAATCAGTTATTGCGTTCATTTTTGATTACCCACCAATTCCTGCACCCAGGCTGTCTGTCTCTCCCGCTGTAATATCTCGGTTCTGACGCGCGCTAATACGACTGCAATGGTATACATCCAACAGGCCAACGCCATGGTGATCATACCCCAGAAAATAGAGGGATCCACCAGTTGCGTGGTTTGATTCGGTGCCACGGAAAAGCCCTGATGCAGAGTATTCCACCAGCGTACTGAAAAATAAATAATAGGGATATTGATTACGCCAACAATGGCCAATAAACCACTGGCCCGAGCGGCTCGTCGCGGATCATCAATTGCAGACTGCAATGACATAAAGCCGATGTACAAAAATAATAAAATTAATTCAGACGTCAGACGCGCATCCCACACCCAATAAGCCCCCCAGCTGGGGCGCCCCCACAAAGCCCCCGTCCACAATGCCACAAAGGTAAACATTGCGCCCGTGGGTGCCAGTGCTGTTGCCATCATTTCCGACATTTTTATATTCCACACCAAGCCAATAAACGCATACATGGACATTACCACATATATAAACATGGACATCCATGCAGCTGCTACGTGTATGAATATAATGACATAATATTCTTTTTGGTCAGATAAAACCGGCGGGGCGAGAAAAAAACTGATATACAAACCAATAATTGTAAAAATAGCTGCTAGTCCCGCAAACCACGGGATAACTTTGCCAGCTATCGGATAAAAATTGCGGGGGGAGGAGAAATACATCCAAATGATTGAATTTTTAAAACCCATAAGATAGCTACTTTATTTATATACGTGTTATGACACTAATAATTTGATTAATTCACTCGATTACCACTAATCCAGGCTAATGCGTAACGCCGCTGCCGTTGAAATGGGGGTAACCACCAATGCCACAATAAAAAAAGCACCCAATATCGATAGATGCGCTTCTGCTCCCAGACCAGAAGATGCTGATTCCACCGCGCCAGCGCCAAAAATCAATATTGGTATATACAGCGGCAATACCAACAAGGACACAAGGACACCGCCACCCCGCAATCCTAATGTGAGCCCGGCACCAACGGCACCAATTAAACTAAGGGCTGGCGTACCTAACGCCAATGTAATCATCAATAGTACAATAGCGTCACTATCGAGCCCTAGCTGCATCCCCAATAATGGTGAAAACAAAACCAACGGTAACCCAGATAAAAGCCAATGCGCAAACACTTTGCTCAATACCATCATGGAAAGCGAATGCGGCAGCAGCAGTATTTGCTCCAAAGTACCGTCATCGTAGTCATCCGAAAACAGGCGGCCTAACGACAACATGGCGGCAAGCAGTGCCGCTACCCAGATAACGCCTGGCGCAATTAGCCGCAAGGTTTCAAGCTCAGGCCCAACACCTAGCGGGAAAAGACTAACAACAATCAGGAAAAAGAACAGTGTCGTTAATACATCGGCCTTACGGCGCATTGCCAACAGTATCTCACGCACCAACATGGAGCGCCAAGCCAGGAATAAACTACCTTCACTCATGCACTCAAATCAACTTCTTTCATGACACCTGCTTCAATTTCTACGTGTTGATGTGTGGTTAAAATCACCATCCCCTCAGCCTTTAAATGTTTGCCAATCAGGCGTTTGAGATAATCAACGGCATGAACATCCAATGCGGTAAACGGCTCGTCCAATATCCATAATTTTGTATCACTAAGTAGCAACCTTGCTAGGGCAACCCGCCTTTTTTGACCTTGAGACAATACTTTAGTGGGCAAATCTTCCCTGCCCGCCAGCCCCATTTTACTCAGAGCGTCTAATATACCGTCCTCAGATAAAGTTATACCAGATAATGAGCTGGAAATCTGCAAATTTTCAATGGCACTAAGGTCACCCTTAATTCCATTTAAATGGCCTAAATAGGTTAAGGCACGATTATATTCATCACGAAAGGACTGAATACTCTTACCATGCCATAGCACATCACCGTCAGCAGGTGCCATTAATCCACAGAGGGTACGCAGCAAGCTCGTCTTGCCGGCCCCATTAGTTCCTCGTAAATGCAGGAGTTCACCGGCCTGTAGTGTAAAACACAAACCTCTGAACAAGCGATGATCACCCCGCACGCACTCAAGTTCGCGTACTTCAAGCATTTTTTTGCCTTTGTGTATTACTCAATCACCACTTATCCAAGAACCCAATCCCACTGAGTTTATCATTTTTTTTATGGCCTGCTCCAGGTTTAATGTTGCGATCTTGTAATTATCTGCTTGGCTTCAACTTGTTACGGTTAACCTATGGCTAAGGCAATCAATAAAATCGCAGTAAGCGCAGCTAAGACATTAAAAACAATAGACTTATTTTGAAAGAGGTGCATAAACATTAACCCCCATCGCTAAAAATGCAGAAAAATAGTTGATATTATTCATATATCGCTCCAATCGCCTACATTTAACAGCCACAATCAACTGGTGATATAAACAGAACGACTAGCTGAGCTTATTAAACTCAACCTGCACAGGATGGTGATGAGGTGTGGGTAGATATTTCCATTCTCCCTTAGCTCACAGCCAAACAAACCATGATGCACAGTGCAATGGAAATATACATAAAAGGTAAAGCGAGAGTACGCTCAAATAGATTGCGGGGGCAATTCAAGCCCCCGCCGACAAAAATATCTTTCATCCCAACATAAGGATTGCAGATACGCACAACTAAATGTTTTCTACCACAATTCAGGGAGTCTCAACAATATACTTATCTATACGCGGCGCTGGGCCTGAAGTATTAGGGGGTAACGTACAACTCACGACAACTGGAATATTGTTCGATATATTAGTGCTGTTGAATATAAATGTCTGCTCTACCTGCGAGGCACCTGAACTCCTTAACACCTGTTTCGTAGAACCGTTTACAAAGGCACAAAGCATGTCGTAAGTTGGGTTATTCTCACGATACTGAACAGTAATTGAATTTATTACGTTAGTACCACTTACATTAGGAATTAAACAATGCACAGAAATAGAAGCGTTACCATAATTTGAAATCCCGCCTGTGGAATTAACTGTATAAGTAGTATTATTATTTGCCGGAACACAATTTGCACCCGCATAAGTAGTGGTTTCAGCTAAAGCCGATACAGACATAGACATCGCAGCCAAACATGCTGCTCCAATTAAAGTAAATTTTTTCATTTTTTCTCCTTAAAAAATAGTTATCCAAAAATTTAAAGTCTCGTCGAACACACATCAACACTTAACATAATCTAGCGGCAAAACCTTCAGCAATGATCAACATGACTATCTGAGCATAAAAAACACAATTTACATTACGCCCCATGAATACATCACCCCCCGACATCACAAACAAACCAGCGGTTACGTATCACCATAAGCCCAACACAAATCAACCTCAGCACAATCAGAAAACAAGCCAATAAAGTCAGCTGCCACCTGATTAACCAAGCGCGCTAACGATTGTATTCATTTCCACTAGCTTGTCAATTGTATTTAAAGGCAACTGATGAATTTAATGTTGGTAACGGACTGAGCAGTTGCACACCAATACTGCCACTACGTAACGTGCATATACTAAAAACCGGCTTATTCTACCGGCCCATATAATCAAACAAAAACATCACTAAGATAGAAAGGAATCGAGATCAAGCACGCAAATTAAATGACTAACATATAAGCAACGCGATGAAATTAGGTCTATGGTGAAAAATAAGCCACCCGGTAAAACACGATGAATAACAGAAATCATGCGGCATACGGGTTACTTAAATTACTCAACAACACTCAGCGCTTCCAGTTCCTTTATTAACTCAGGTGCATCCCAATCACGCCACCCCTCAATAACCTGAAGTAATTTACCGCTGGGACTGATGACAAAGGTGGATGGGAATACCCTGATTCCGAAGTAGTCGTTGGCCGTTGACATTGCAGGGTCCAGGTAGTTTTTAAAGGTTACTTTTCGGTCGATTAAAAATTCGCGGGCAACATGATCGTCATCATCGACGGAAATTCCAATGACGGTAAATTTATTGTTATCCAGCAACGTGGATAATCGATCGAGACTGGGCATTTCATGGCGGCAAGGGCCGCACCAGGTTGCCCATATGTTAATAATTAACACTTTCCCCGTTTTAACCGGCAATGTTAGATCTTTGCCGGTTAAACTTTTTAACTTTATATCGCTGAGTGGCTGACCGATTTGAACATTAAGCGGCGAGTTTTTCTGCCCGCAGGAAAACAAGCTCATCACTAGACAAAGCAAGATAAACTGCCGGGTTATGGTTGTGTGTTTTCCAATTGGGAACATGGGGGTATTTATAATGGTACACTCGCGCAATTCAATCTGGCAATTAATTCGCTGCTTGATCAGGTTTCGTCACACTACTTGTGAGGATTATGCGGCGGATCCTGTTGCATGGTAGCTGGCACAGCACTTTGGTTCGAATGTTTTGATTCAACTTGCGCTTTATGCGGTGATGAAAATCGATTTTCATCAAACTCAATAACTCTCTGCGCCTTTTCGATGTCGGGTTTACGGCCCAGCTTGGTTTCCCACTCCCATACTGCTGCTCGTGCTTTCGTTATATAGGGATCATCTGAAGGAGAAAGATGTATGTAACTGCGCATTGCACCCAATGCAGCGGGATAGTCCTCCATTCCTTCGAAGCCCTCTGCCAGGCCATAATAGGCATTAATTTGATTGGGCCGCAAATCAATGGCTTTTGAAAAAGCGTTCACGGCGGTGACAAAATCATCAATCCCTAAATAAGCATACCCCAAATTTACGTATGCTTCAGGCATGTTGGGTTGAATGGTGATGACTTGGTCCAAGGCCTTAATGGCATATTCATATTGTCCCGCATGTAATAATGATGCCGCCTGATCGAATCGGCGCACCAATAATTCAGCCCGAGGCTTCGGCAGCTTTTCCAAAAAATTCTGCTTAGGTTCACCTGCTGTAGTTGCATCGCTGCTCTCCGGCGTGCTACCAGGCATAACATAACCCGTCACCGTTGCTTGTTTGGTTGCAGACACTGCCCCAGAAGCAGACTGCAGCTGCGGCGGAATAAACTGTGGCGGATGCTGTTTCGCCAGGGTTACAAAACCACTGGCAATAACCAATACACTTGCAATTGCTGACATTGAAATAAGATTTTCGAAGTTAACTGTGCTCATTTAATCTCAACCTTATGAAAATCAACCGTTACGGAGCGACAGTTGCGGATTTACAGCATCTCGCATTACACCATCCCTTTGTGTGCCGAAGGACTAATATAAGGCATACCAAAATAGGTGGCAAACGCCATGGCAAATATGCCGATGATAATCAAGCCGCTGGCCCAGGCTGGCACACGATAACTGAGGCGTACATGTAAGCCAATCGCCAAAAATAACCAGGTCAAAAAGGCAGAGGTTTCCAGGGAGTCCCAGGCCCAGTAACGGCCCCAGGCATCCTGCGCCCAAACCGCACCGGCAATGAGCATTAAGCTGTCGAATACCAGCGCCAGCATCATGAATCGCCACGCCAAGTGGTCCACGACGGCATCAGAAGGCATGCTGCTAAACCAGCGCAGGCCACGCTGAGTTCGCCTGAGTATCATCACGCCAGCCAGTCCTACTCCAGCTAATAATAAGGCGAGAAACACTTTACCCAATCCCACATGCACCCATTTCCAGGAATTGTAATAGGTTGCTGGAAAATGACTGGCCGTGGGTTCCAGGGTTAAGACCCAACTACCCAATATCCACATTACCGGCAATACGATGACTGCACTGGGCCTTAAGCCAGACAGGCGCCAATAGAGTAAGGAAAAAATAATACCTAAACTCCATAGCTGGCTCATCAAGAGCTCAAACAAACTAATCCAGGGGCCATGCCCAATGCGAATCCAGCGTGCAGAAATTGCCAGCGTCAACAAGAGTACTCCGATGACTAAAAATGTCAGCACAACAACTTCGTGCCGTTTGGTTTTAACAAATGGTACACCGGCAAAACGCGGCACAACACCCCACATGGCAATGAGTGTTGCCACAAAGTAGGCCCCCAGCCCAGCCCACAGCCAGGGTAGTTCTGATGCTATTCCGTTCATGCTTGATCTCCTAGCGCCTGTTTCTTACCGCTGTTCTCGGCAAAAACGTCAGCATGCTGATTTGGCTCTGCCCTCGAATCAGGGACATGAATTGGTCCGCCTGCTTCCGAGGAATCTGGGGAAGTACTGACGACTGTGCCAGACGCAATGACCGAATGACTATCCTTTTCTGTTTCGGCACCGGTATTTGTCGGGATTGATGTATCGGTAGCCGAGCCTTCAACCCATGGATTTAAATTGATTTTTTTCCAAAAATAATATCCCAGCCCAGCCACCCCGGCAATGGAAACAAAAAACATCCATTGTATGGTTGGATCATAAAACAACCGGTAACCCATCCACATTCTTAACTCTCCAAAATGCAAACGACCACTACCTAGCCGGACAGATTCACCCAGCGGCACTTCATGCCGCTTAGTGGGGGTTGTTACTATTAGCACACCGCTTGAACTACTTTGTTCCAATACCCAGGCACTCTCTACATCCATACTGGTTTGCAATTGCAACCAGAACTTTATCTCATCGCCCCCAGGCGGTGTCCAATGATTATCCTGCTTGTAGTCGAACAAGGGATAAGATGGCATATTAACGGTACCCGTTGCTGCCTGCCCCTGGTCAGGCACCCAGGTTAATACGGGCGCAAATCCTTTGTTAAAAGTAGTGTAAAAACGGTAACCATCTATCACCAATGGACGGTCATCACCGACAACGGTGTCCTGCCACTCACCCTGCATGTTTTTGACTTTAACATGACTATGAGTTAAGCCACGCTGCATACCCGGCGCATACTGAACACTATAAGGCCCCTGTAAAAAACTGACGGCTTCAATGTCACCACCATGCAGTGGACCCGACTGCACCTCCTGCAAATTTTGATGGGAGAACTCTGACCCCACTACCAATTCTATATGCGCATCCATATGTGTCAGACGCCCAACCGCAGCCAAAATCACTATTGACAAAAGGCTTACATGAAACGTTAACAGGCCGGACTGCTGATTGATGCGGGGATTGGTGAGTATAGCGGCGGATAAGTTCATAGCCAGCATCACCATTGGCACGATTAAAACCCAAACCGAAACACCCGTGGGATTGCCGTAACTTAACGACGCGCCAATTGCCAGCAGGATCATACCAGCCAGGGTGAACTTTAATGACGCCAGTTTTTGTATCATGGTAAACATGGGTAATCATACACCATTAACATTATGGCAATTGACCGCCATTAATCTCGGCAGAATCACTTAAATTGTCTCGATATACTCATAGCCTCGACTGAAAAACCAATGTCGAGCATCCCTGAATACGTCAGCTCACCGTTATCGCTGTTAACATTAAATTTTGTGAGCGTTTTCCCGTCTGTATTAACCGAATACAAAAAGCGCCCGCCGGGCCCCATCACCAATGATGCGGATTGTGCTTTAGTTGCAACCGGACCAGCAATAGCTGTCAAATGACCATAACGCCGATCCATACGGTACTGGCTTATATTGTTACTATTTTCATCCAATATGTAAACATACCCGCCTTTGGGGTGATAAACAGCAGCAATGGGCGCGTCACCAACCTTGACTGTTTCAAGGTTTTCTTTAATGGGTAACATTGAACCATTATCAACCTGCACATAAAACATGGCCGCCTCTCCGGTATCTTTGCTAATTATCATCGCGAATCGCCCGGTAGGATCCACTGCAAACACGGAAGGCGTATCTTTAAATAAAAACGGTGAACCATATTCGGTAATTTCAAAAATTGCCGGGGTTATTGCCGACCGGTACCGAAACACCGCAAGCGCGTTATCTTTCTCTCGATTCACAAACACAAATCGTGCATGAGGATCCAGACTGATGGATAATGGCTGCTCTCCAACATTAAGGGGAGACCCCTGTGCTTCGGCCAGCTGCCCTTCTTTCACATGAATTAAAAAGACAGACAGGTCATGGCTATCCTTGTTCAGCACATAAATATACCAGCCGTTTGCATCCACATAGATCTGACGGGGATTTTTGCCTACGCCATAAGGTGAACCGGTGATCTCGGACATTTTGCCGTCTGCACTGATACGGTAAGCCGATACGTTATCAGAACCCGCATTCGCCACATACACAAACCGGTTTTTGGGGTCATGGGTCACGGCCACCGGGTCTTTACCGGTATTTACCCGCGATATTTCCGTTAGGTTGCCTGATTGCGGATTGATGAGATAATTAATTAACAATTGTTCCTGTCGGTTAACCAGAAACGCATACTTAGGCTCAATTGTTACCGCTTTTGGCATGGAGACCAGCTCAACATCGATAGCACCGGCACGCGCCATTGCCAGATCCTTGAATAACAAGACACCCGTATCCAGGTTTACTTCAAAAACGGTGGTGTTGTTAGAGCTGATATTTGCCACATATGCCATGCTACCTTCCTTGTTAAAGGCGATATCCACTGGCTTAAACCCATTAGTGGCAAATGGAGAACCTTCGATGTGATTTAAACGACCGGTGGAATCCACTGTGTATGCCCAAACATCGTTAGACCCCCAAGTAGAAGCATAAACATATTTACCGGATGGATGCACGGCAACCGCGTAAGGCGTTAGCCCGGTTTCTTTTGGTTGATCAATCAGGCTTAAGTCACCACTTTGCTGATCTACCCGAAACATTGAAATACTGGCAGCCGCCCAATTAGTGACATACACATATTG